>Ga0102948_1000271_pt1 | contig 20096 bp, 38 predicted proteins | sample SalPonA_A_H2O_MG_FD_78211 | JGI IMG/M metagenome (GOLD analysis project Ga0102948, IMG submission 78211) | Water microbial communities from South San Francisco under conditions of wetland restoration - Salt Pond MetaG R2A_A_H2O_MG | ecosystem: Environmental > Aquatic > Non-marine Saline and... | reverse complement strand
TATTGCATTTAAAAATAGCAGTGCTCGGTCGTGCCATAAGTAACCAACCCATGCCCAACCAATTGTACCAAGCAATGCAAACCACATATCCACATGTGGAATGGTTCCTACACTTCTAGAAGCAGGAGCTAATAAAATAAAAAATACTGATACCCATTTAACGTACCATGACAGATCACCTTTGGGTGTGACTTTCTTTATTACTCTAGATGAATTTAATTTCTTTATCTTGTCGTCAAGTTTTTCTTTTATAGGTTCAATTGTCATTTTTAAATACCGGTATTGGATTCATTTTGTGTAAATTAACTTTTCTTATTTTTTGATATGTGTCATAGTATTCACTGTTTGATCCATGTGTCATTGCATGTTCCATTTGTTCATATGTTAAGCCACCTAATTGATCTAGATCAGTTCTGCCATCTTCCCACAAACCATCTGTAGGAGGTGCATCTATAATTTCTTGTAACACATTTAAATCTTTACCCAACTGCCATACTTGTGATTTCATTAGATCTGCAATTGGTGATATGTCCACTCCACCATCTCCATACTTTGTGTAAAAGCCAACTCCAAAGTCTTCTACTTTGTTGCCTGTGCCAACAACTAAACCTTGTGTGGCACCTGCAATGTGATGCAGTGTGACCATTCTTATTCTTGATTTGGTATTTGCAAAAGCATGTTGATTGTTAAAGTCTATCTGCATTTCAAATTTGAATGCATTGTACACTGTGTCTAAATCAACTGTGATGTGTTCAACGTTTGAAAACTTGTCTGTTAACCATTCACCGTGTTTGATACTAAGGTCATGCTGTGATTGAATTTGTTTGATTGGCATTGACACTGCATACACAGGTAACTCTGTCATTGCACACAAAGTACTAACCACAGATGAATCAATACCACCAGACACTCCTACAACCAGTGTTTTACGATTGTGTTCCTTTGCATAATCTTTTATCCAGTTAGATATTTTGTTTTGTAACATCTTATACTAATTCATTTTCATATTGTTTTTTACTAATCATTTCACATTCCACAGCATCTACTTTTGCAACATCATACAGCAATTGAATTGATTGTTCAAAACTGCTGTAATCTTTTTCCCACCAAAGCACAGTGGCTTCTTGTGTTCCTTTAGTTACAGTCACTTTGTAATAACAGTTTGACATAATATTTTTTACTGCTTTAATGGATCATACACAAACTCATATCCACTCATGTTTGCTATGTACATGTTTTTGTTTGGCATTTTTACAAACCTTAATCTTATTGATCCGTTTTCCAAAGTCATTACTATGCCGTGTTGGTTACTTGAAATTACCAATGCGTCCAGATATTGATCTTTGTCCGTGCAATGAATTTTAACTGTTTCATTTTCGTAATGCATATTTTATATAATACTATGTTTTACAATTTTGTCAACCTGAGAAAGGCTTTTGTTAAACATTCCATCCATTGACTTTGTTTGTTCTATCAACTGTTTATTAAGTTCCGGGCTGTGTACTGCTTGTTCTAAAAACTTTTCATTGGTTACGTTTTTAACTGTTTCTATATATGCAGGTGGCAGTGCATTCAAAGAAAGATATGGAGGCCAACTTAACACAGCAGGTATCCAAAATATGTTTCGCTGTTCAACATATTCTTTGATGTTTTGTGTGTCATGCACATTGTAAGCCTGTATCACAGTGTGGGCTGATATTGTTATGTTGCTATTGTTGTTCCTAAAATCTAGCCATTGGTTAATGACTTCTTCTTTAGTTTTCCAATCTGTTCCTTGTCTCACATATTCATCTACTTTGTTAATTCCATCAATGCTTAACATGAGATACAGCATTTTGAATTTTTTCAATTTGTCAATGTACTTGCTGGGAAAAAAAGTAGCATTGGTATTGACTTGAAGACTTATATTTTCAGCAACATTCTGCTGTTCCAGTATCTCTATCAATGATTTAAATTCAGGTGTGATAAAAGGTTCTCCGCCTAGATATTTGATTCTAGTGACATGATTCAAATCTATTGAATCAAGTATTTTTGTTAAATCTTGTTTTTCAACAGTTACATTTTTTATTTCAGCCCACTTGCTACTGTACTGTGGACTACACATTCTACAAGTGATGTTGCATTGATTACTGACACTGATTTCTAAAAATTGTATTTTGTTACCAGATAACTCTGCATTTAAATTCTGCCTCATGCTTTTTCGCACACCTGCTTGTTCTTCTTTTTTGCATTTCAAACAGCCATCGTCCCAGTTGTCATCTTGCATGTTGTTTACCAAAGACTTGTAAAATTCAGAATTACGAAATTCAGAAAAAGAATGCTCGTTGATATTGTATCCAGACTGTTTGCTGTATCTACAACAGGGCTTGAAATTTCCTGCTACATCAATACAGACATGATTGTGAAAAGCATTGCAATTTGGCATTCCTGTATACTAACAGAGAATACATAAATTGTCAATTGATAAAAAGATCTTTTATGTGTTGGTATTTTGTTTTAACAGTCTCGGCAAGAATTCAATTGCATTTGTATGTGTATTAGCAAATTTTGTATGTGCAATTACATAATTTGTATGTGTTTGTAAAATTTGTATGTGTTACACAGTTTGTATGTGCATTTCGTAAATTTTGTATGTGCTATTACATAATTTGTATGTGTATGTCGCATTTTTTACAAAACGTGTATGTGTTGTATTGTTTGTATGTGTATTAGAAGTTTTTTTAAAAAGGCGGGGGTTTTAAACAAAATAGTATGTGCAACGATTTTTACGGTGTCAGAATCCACATCAAAGGATGTACGGTTATGCCTGTTCGCACAGCTCACAGGTACTGTTTCCACTGTGTGTAACAGTGCTGTAAAGTTCACACCCAAGCACCCATGCTAAAGACCTGTTTAAACAGCTTTACAGCGTCTTACAGTGGGGTCTTTGACTGTGTAAGCATAAATGTGTGTCAAAGCACAAACCCTGGCTAAAAACAGTGAAAATCTGGTACCCAAAGCACACACCAAAGCACACAATTGGAACACAATTAGTCATTGGCCTTAGCATGATCACATAGTGCATATAATAGCAATTGGCTAACCCTATAACCCTTGTTAAACTAGTACCATAGTGGATCACTGTTCGCTTTGCTCACCTCTGTTGACAGCCCGGCGAGTTCTGTTAAAAACACACCAAAGCAGTGTCAAGCATTATCAAGCATTGACCACAGTGTGTGCGAGTGCATAACCCTGATCACACAGTTGACAGCTGTGTCTGAGGGTGCTAGACCACATTCCGCATACAAAATCTATACATAACCGCAAGTTGCAAATACACCGCCGCCTATATGTACACCACATTTTTTTACTGCGTAATTTTTCAAAAACTCCAGAACATCAACCCCATCAAGTTTTAAAACCACTGTGTGTCCACATCATGCTCTAAACCAAGTTGCGTTTCCGCAACTCGTAGTAAATGCTTCGCATTAGCAGTTGCCCTTTCTTACCTCGCCCTCCGCCTATGTTATAGCCCATTTTTTTTGCTGTGCAACTAGCGCCAGGATCCAGGTTTCCAAGCCCCGGCTAGATCACATGGTCGGTGGGGTGATTTGAAAAAATTATTTCATGAAGGTGTGGTTGCCCAACACACCTATGTACTGTTTACTATCTGCCCAGTGTGGATACACTAGATTGTGTGCATAGTAGAATACTGCACCATGGGTGTTATCACTGATCGTTAACCCTGTACTGCCTGCTATCATTATGGCAAGTTCAACTGACTCCCGCCAAGCTCTGGCATTGCCTGTTATGGTTTCGCCTGTTGATTCGTAGTTGGCCCATATCACATCCCGGTTACCATCACAGTACCATGAGAACTTGCATCTGTGCTTGACAGGATAGTACACTCTGTCTGCATCAGCTAGGTCTTTGTGTTGCTTGGTTTTCCATGATTCTCTCACAGGACCCTGTTGTACCACAGCACAATATGTACTGGGCCATCTTGAATCTAACACTCTATTACGAGTAACATTGCCCACTGCGGCTTTGCCCGAATATGATTCTGCCCTTGCTTCAAAGTATATGTTCTCTGCTAGACACACAACCTCATTGTGTTGGCTTTTGGCTACATCATTTGCATCCAATTCTGTCCACAATATGTGCTGGGCCTGTGTGGTTAATTCTGCTACAGGTTCTGCCGATCGAGCTATACCTGTCAAAGTGGCACCTGTGATGACAGCTGTGACTATGATCACACACAGGGTTCTATACCAGATCCATGCTGTGTGGTACCAAGCAGTTGTTTGTCTTTGTGTATCGTTTTGCATATGTTACCTCTCTGTTATATAAACATATTAGCATGTTAGGGGATCTTGTCAACCCCCTAACTGCTGTTGATTTGTTAGTCTGCTCTCGATTCCATGTGTGCATCCATGCCGTATTTGTTCAGCACTTCAGCAAAAGCATCACAGCCGTGTTCTTTGATGTCCATTGATTGTGTATGGCACCATTTGTGATCTGACATGATGTCATAGTAGCTGATGTACCAACCGCCTCGGTAAGCATTAGATCCAATGCCCACTTTCTTTAAGAAGTCTACAAACTTACCTCTTGCCGGACGGATCTTCACATTGGCAAATCCACAGTACATGGGTTCACCGTGTCTTGACACAAACTGTTCCACAGCCAATTTAGCGGCCACACAAGCTTCGGTCCAAATCACACCCGGGTCTTGGCCTTCTGCCACAAACTGTCTTATTTCTTTTTGATCTTGTTTTAACATAAGTACCTCTCTATTGTTGTTTATGTTTTAATATTAACATGGATTGTATTTTTGTCAACCACACAATTAACAGGCCAACAGCTATAAAATGTAGCGGAGTTGGCTTGTGTTTGAGCCTAGGCACTTTTACGAGCCTTTTTTTGTTGCAGTTGTTTAACAGTAAATTGTAAAGTGGTCAACAATGCGTCAAACTCAGCAAGTTGTGTTGCATCGGGTTTACGAATAACATGCTTGGCACTGTTGGCAGTTACTTCGTAAAACGGAGTTTTAGTTTTGTAAATGTAAATTGTGTTTGTAGATGTGCAGTGTGTTGCAAGTTGTTTTGCATTTAGTTGTTTTGTTGTGTGCATTATAAACCTCTCTGTTTGTTTATTAAGTTTATAATAGCATAATAATAGAATCCGTCAACCATAAAAAAAAGCCCCTTTTTACGGGGGCTTTTTGAGGTACATCCTTCGAGGATTAGTTATAAGGTCGGGTCACTGCTTCAAAACTTTTGCCATATGTTCTCACATCATCGTAATACACAACCTGTGTTGGATATGGATCTGCTTTGTTTTTTGTAGTTCCATCGATCCATGGCATGGGTGGAGTGTGATTGATTCTGCTGACATGAGTTTGATACAATCCAAATTTGAAATAGTTCTTGCCACCATCGGATGTCTGTCCTTTGTAATCATATTTCAATTCACCGTTGATCCAAACTCTCACAATACCATCTTTGTTTTTACTGCTTTTAAACTCCAGCACAACATCTGTCCATTTGCCCAACATGTCTTTGATGTCAAGCAAGTGTGCATTCTTTTTGTAGTAGCCTGAATAAGAATCTTTTTCTTGATAGAATGCTTTTAGATATCTCACAGCCCAGTACCCACCGTTGTTGATTTCAAAACCCAAGTTGTGAGCAAAAGTTTTTCCATCTGGTTTATAGTTAGGCATGACTTGGTGTATCTGTGCCGCTTGTAGTTGCACAGGATCTACTGACACAAAGTCTTCTGGTAAGTAGATAGACCATGCAAAGAACTTGTGCTTGAATCCTTTTTTAACAGAAGTCAATTCCGATCTGTGTCTATGGTTTTCACAATCATTCCAACTTTTGTCCCATGAACAATCACCTTCTCTGATTTCAAATTTGATAGACTGTGTGCCTGACTTTACTGGATGTCCGTCTTCTGCATTCACAATTTGAATCTGATGTTTGTTATGAGTGTCACCTACAGATCGACCCCACTTGGTACCCGAAGCAATATCTTTAGGCAATGTAGTACCCCATGGCATTTTGTAAAGTGACTTGCTGTCTGCTAAAGCAGGAACACTGGCAATGCCTAACATGATCATGATAGCAACTGTGCCACCCACTGTTAGGATTGTTAATTTGATAAATTCAATTGTTTGTTTCATTGTACCTCTCTGTTTATTCTTTATACTAACACAAAAGGGCGATATGTCAACCGCCCTCTTAAAACTTTTTACAACTACTGCTTGTTCTGTGATTCGTTGATCTGTTTGCCTAATTCATCACCTGCACCACAACCCACAACTGCTCCCACGATTGTTGCAAGTGTCTTACCTGAGCCTGAGCCTACATGACTACCCAAATAACCGCCACCCACACAACCGGCCACAGTAGAAATCTGTCTCACAGATTTATCTGACATACTGCCAGTGGTTGCACTACAAGCCGACAAACCGATTAGGGCTACTAGAGCCAATGCCAACTTTTTCATTATTGTGCCTCCTTATTTGTTTGTGTTGCTAATGCAACTAAACCAAAAAATATTGTTCCTAAGATTGAAACTCCTGCAACTGCCCATCTCCACAATGCGTTAGCATCTTCCGGCATACAAGCACCGCCACAATCTTCTAGCACTCCTACGCCTACTAAAGCACAGAAGAATACCATAAAGATTGAAAAGTATGATATAATGTTTTTCATTTGTACCTCTCTGTTCATATTATTAATATAGCACATTTTGGAATTCCGTCAACCTCTTATTTTGTTCCATGACATGGAATAAATTTAAGGGCAATAAATGAATACTGCCCTTAAATCCGAAACAGTTTAACTGAGAGGTTAGTAACTGTTTCTGTCGCATCATCTTTGAAGAGAGGTTTTGATTATGATGCGAATTTTGTTCCTGTGTAACCTGGTTGGGCTCCACGTTTCATACAAGTCACTCTTGCCAACTTTTGCCAATCATCTGACATCTTTTTCAAGTCTGCAAGTTTAGTAACCATTCTTAATGAAATCTCATTTAGCTGATCTTTGTGATCTTCCATGAACTGTATAAGGCCTTGACCTTCTTGTTCAGAGAAGCCGTATTCTCCCAGCATGTTACCATCTTTGATAACTTGCTTACATCTAAGAAACTTGTCTCTAGCAGAGTCCATTGTAAGATCCAAGTAGTGACATCTTGACATGATCGCCGCCAAGTGATCTTGCAACTTCTTAGACTTCACATAGTTGAACTTGATGTTTGTGATCATGATCACTGAACCTCGATATTCAAATCTATCAGGCACACCTTCATGTGCAAGTACTCTAGACTCTGAGTTCCAACTGATGTAACGTTTCTTACTGCTGTCCAAAGCCGCTTTCAAGATGTTAAGTGATACATCATCAAACAGTACTGTATCACAATCGTCTAGCACTAGTATGTTGCCTGGGTCTGAAAACTTGTACAACTTTTGATAAAGACCCAGTGCTGACATTGAACCTCTAACAACTTCAAACTTGGGTGGCACATCTGCCATCTTGTTAAAGATGTCCGAACGGTTCAGTTGTTCTTCAACACCGTAACTTTTACCAACACCCGGAGGTCCGGACACAATCATTGCTCTAACGTTGCCTTCTTGTGTTGCCTCTGTCATTTGTGTTAACACCTCGAACCTTTCACGTATACGTTCGATGGCTTCTTCATCTGTTTCTGTTACAACTTCTTTCTTCTTAGGTTGTACTCCATCTAGCACAACATAGTCTGCGTCACGTTGATCAGCAACACGTACCCTAATTGGCTTAGCCGGAAACTCTCCTTCTGATGCTGTGCGTCCATCTACTAAGAAGAAACCGCCGCCCTTTTTCAATGGGCTCCAATCTCTGATCATTGTAAACACAACATCTTCAATTGGTTGGTCGTTGTAAATACCTGTTTTAATTTTAACTGCGTTTGCTTTCATTTGTCCTCTCTTCGTTTTGTTAATTTGCAATTGTTAATATACTAACACAGATCCATGATTTGTCAACCGCTTAGATAATTCTCTAATTTTTTTATCTGCGACCTCTTGGATCCATTTGTTCTCTTTGTTTCTGTCCTTCCAAGCCTGCAACCTTTTGGCAATTGCTTGTGCTTGATCTTCTGTTAACATTTTCATATATACCTTCACTGGCTCTAATGAGCCAGTGTCCCATCGTTGTTCATGTACAGTGCACCTGTCCACTTAACAATGTAATCTCCAAAGATATTTCCTCTAGGAGCATTCAGTGCCGGGTTGGCCCATGATGCCGCTTTAAGAATATCTCCTTGTTTGAACTGCACACCTTTAGAAGTTGCGAAGTCTGTTTTAACAATAAATGAATGAACAGACTTTTGTGTTCCGTGTTTGGTTGTAACTTTGATAAACTTTTTACCAGCACTAGTTTCAATACCTTCACAAAACTCTTTGTCCATGTTTTGTTTCACAGTATCATTTTTACTAGCACCTCTCCAACCAATGTAGTCTTGCTTGATCTTTTCGATATAGTTGTTTAATTGTTCTTGCATTTACCTCTCCTTGTTATTTTAATAACTATAGCACATCTTTGGAATTTGTCAACCTATGCTGTTTTTTCCAATTTATAAGACCTTTTTAGGATGCCAATGTGTTCCTTAACTGCATCAATCATCAAAGGCTTCCATTGTGGATTGTCGTAATGCGAATAAAACCAAGTGCCTACTGGTCTACCCAAAAAGTCTTTGTCGCCTACATTTTTCATCAAGTAAATGTATTCCTCACCCGATCTAAATCCGTTTTCCAAATAATCGTTTTCGTCTTTGTAAACTCTATACTTGCAATCCTTCTCGCCTCGGTCTCTCATGTAATAAACATTTTGAAAGTTATATGTCTCGGCTTGTCTGTTATCAAAATCAATTGTTTCGCCGATAAACATTCCCCAACTGCTGGCATCACCAAGTTTAATTGCTTTGCCAACTTTGTTGGGATCTTCCCAATGCTCAATTAACTTGTAACCTAACCCGCCCGGGTATCCATCCCAATGCTGATAGCTCGAGATGATTTGTTTGTTTTGCTGTAAACCTATTCTTGCTCTTGTTGCCATTTTACCTCTCTAGTTGTTTTTATTATTTTATATTAGCACGTTTATTTAATTTGTCAACCTCTAGCACTAGTAGTCGTCTCCGTAGTAACCGTAGTCTTCATCAGTACCAAACCCTGCTGAAGCAAGTGCTTCACCGTCATCGTATAGATCATCGTAATCGTGATCTTCGTAATCGCTGTACTCATCGTCCTTAGCAATGTGCACCATACCATCGTATGCTACCTCATATTCAATCTTAAGCGTTTCCGCCTCGTCAAGCGTTTCTGCTGTGTCGATGATTTCGTTGTTCCAAATTAAGTTGTACATGTGCCTCTCCTTTGTTTATAGTTTTATATTAACATAAGTTGGATTCTTGTCAACCTCTTATTTTGTTCCACTTTGTGCGGATTCTGTAATGCTCCATATGGGATCTTCTTCGTATGCTTCCCAGTGAAGTGTGTTGCTGGATTCAAGTTCATACCACAGCTCTTCGATCTCCTTGTATTCTGCTTCTAGGTCTTCTCTAGACATCTTGTGAAAACCTCTAAAGCCACCTTCTAAGATATATGACAGAGTTGAATAATCTCGTTCTAGATAATCGGAATAGATCTTGTGTGCTTCAACCTGCATACATCGTTCAGCCATCACATAATGCGACAACTTCATTGCCCTACTGTCTTCGTAGTAGGGCTCATGTGAGTCTTGGTCATTTAAGTCTGCAGGCAGTGTGCCCAGTGGATCAAATCGTTCATCAACCATTTGCTTATTCCTCCTCTTGCACATCTACTGTTATGGTATATGATATACCTGTGATGCCCGGAGAGTCTTTAAAGGCATCATGTTGTTGCACATATTCCCATATCATTTCGGAAACATATTCTTTATCTTTCTTGTTGAAGTCTTCGTTGATACCTACTATTTGTTGAGCCATTTGCCGCTTCCTCCTTTTGATCTTCTTCATACTGTTGCATACTTTCAACAATGCCCATGTAGTCGTCTAATAGTCGACCATCTTCTGTTTCCCAAAAGTCTGAATCAGACTTGGGTGCATCTTCACTACATGAATAGCAACGATCATCAAAGTCTTCCCAAATGCCCATAAAGTCCATTCCGGGTTCATAGTAGATCAATCGTATTGAGCAATCTTTGTTGTGTTCTAAATATTCTTCACACGCTCCAATTGGCGGGGCCCACGCTGAGTCAAAGCCAATTGACAATCTAGCATTGTCTCCATCACCTTCCACTTTGATGTTGTCGTCATATAGATCAACATCCCATTTGGTAGACCATTTAGCAACACGCCAATCATACCAATTGTTGTGTCCGTCTACCACAGGTTGTTTTGACATTTTCTCAGTATCGCTTGAGCTTTCTGTATCCTCTAACTCTTTGGGCATTGGATACAAAGTGTTTAGCAATTGACCTTCTTTGGCACCTTCTAGAAGTTTATCTAATTTGTGCTTTGGTCCTGTTATTTCAATATTGTTATTACACCAGTTTGGCATATTTTACCTCTCTCTGTTTATGTTATTACTATAACAGCCTTTCCAAATTTGTCAAGTGTTATATTTGATTATCTGTAATATCAAATACCCACTGATCCCATGGTTCAGTAGTTGTTGCTTCTAACACATTTGGAATGACTTCTGTGTGAGTGTAGTCTTCAATCGCATTTTTGATTGTGTTTGCTACATCCTTGTTGATGTAGTCGCACCATACTGATCCATTTTCAAACCATGGATCGATTTGATCGTTGTGTGCTACTGCTACCTCAAATTTGATTTTGTCTAATACTGTTTTTTCAAATGCCATATACCTCTCCTTTATTTTTAATATAACACATCTTTGAGATCTGTCAACCTCTTAGTTTCGAGCTAGAGTGGTTAGTTCTAGCTCTAAGGATTTAATTTATAAAGTCTCTATCCCTGAAATGACTTGCATCATTGTTATTAAGTTTATAGAGCTAATAACCCCGCGACTGGGAAGAAGGGCTCTTCTTTCATTGTGCATACTATAACCGATTACCAACCACGGACCTCAAGTTATACCTCAGCACATGAAACCTTTAATTCTAATTGTTTGTACAATTCTGTAGATTCTTTTTTGGCTTCTGCAATTGCTTCATCAATGCAATCACCATACCAACAATCATCATTGTGTTCTGCTTGTTTCTCAATCACTGACTCTGCATGATCATCTTTGTAGTACAAGCCTCCTAGACCCGATGAACCCATCAAGTGGCCTCTAAGATAAACCCTTGCACCAAACACAAACCATGCATCATACCCTTCATCAATTCTTTTGGCCATATGGTCTGTGTCTGTTTCATCACAGTACAAGTCTTTGGGATGAATGTCTTCGTAATAGTATCCTACACGAATATCAAAACCATCTTTGGTATGACGCAAATGTTCTATCTCGTTAAAGTGATCTGACATTACACTGCCTCTCTTTTCCATTCAAACTCATCTATAGACCATTCACAATCTTCATAGTCTATAGAATCCGAATCTTCATATGGAACACATTCAGCAACCTTTACTGCCTCGAATGATTCCGAAGAATCCGGATTGTAGTCTTGTGCATGAACTTCTACAGGCTCACCATCATGAAAGCCTTCACTCCATTCAATTCTTTCAATGCCACCATGGTCGATAACAGCATCTATGGCTTGATCTTTATTGGTTGCAACAACATCGTACTCTACCCAGCAAGTGTAGGCTCGACGAACTCTAAACTTCTGTTTGCCAATATCCTTGTGAGGATTGTCTTTACCGTATTCTTTTTTCATAACATTAACCCCGCCAGTATTGCTAAAGTAAATCCAAATGCTAGCCACCCTGCGATGTAGCCAATGCCAAATGCTATTGCTCTGTGTATTAACCAAATAATAGCACCGCCTCTTGTTTTTTTATCGTATATTAACATAGTACCTCTCTTTGTTATAGTTTAATAATAGCACAACTCTGTTTGTTGTCAACCTCTTAAAAGTGTTAATTTGCGTAGGTTATTACTGACAAAACAAAGTTAGCAACAATCATTGCACCCACAATATCTAAAACTATCATTAGTTCCACTCGTCCCAATTGTAAATGCCTTCGACACCTTGGTTGCCGTATTCTTTGTCTTGCATTTCTTCATATGACACAGTATCGTCTTCTACCATGCCACCGTCGTTTTGACTGAGCCATGTGCTACCACAAACCGGACACGCATCTTTGTCAGTGTTGATTGGTCCGTGATCGCAATCTTTACAATACCAATCGTCTACATACTCGTCTTCAAGATAAAAAGGATCTTGCATTATGCCACCTTCCTTTCTTTAGTTAATAGGTTGCCGGGCACGTTCCATCTCACAGAACCTGTGTCGACAACTACGTTTTTGATTTTGACTTTGGTCACTGTGCCTGTTTCAGTTCTACCATATCTGCCTTTGAAAGAAACAGTGTCACCTACTTTGAATGTCTGTGCTTGTTGAGTGTGAATTTGATTTCTTCTCAACTTGATTGCATCAATCACAGTGTTTAGGTCTTCGTTGTTTAATTTGTAAATTGTGTCTATTACTTTTTCTAATGTCATGTTTACCTCTCTGTTATTAAATTAATATAGCATGAATCCAAAATGTGTCAACCTCATTTTTAATCCAACAAAATCATATACTCTTTTGGATAATGTTCTTTAAACCAATCAAGGCCGTCTCTCACAGTTTGCCACAACTCATGTCCGCCATCATCAATATTGTTTTGATGAGCTAACATCTCTGCGCCTTTGATTGCATCGTACACCGCAACGGCTGTTGGCTGTAACGTACAGGCTTGTCCCGAATAAGGATTCTTAACTTCAACTGGTTCTGTGTCAAATAGTTCTACCACAAATGGTGGGTTTGGTTCTTTTTGCATAATGTTCCTCTCTGTGTTCATATCTTAATGTAGCATAGTTCTAATACTTGTCAACCACTTTTTGTAGTGCCTACCTGTTACAGTAAACACTACATTTAGTTTGTTATATGTTAAGCAACTTCTTGTTGTGTTGCGTTTACAAATTGCACAAGCTCATCGTTGCATTTTTTCCAAAAGTCCGCGTCCATGTCCACGTCCAAATTAACAGCACCGTCATCTTGCATGCCTTGTTCACTGTAGTCAAAGTCCAACAAGTCACCTAACAGTTTGCTGTCAAAGTCACAATGCTCTTCCATGTACTTTATGCTGTTAGCAATAAACCCATCGTCTGTGTAAATCATGCCGTCGCTGTCTTGTTCATGTTTTATTTTGTTTATTAGTGCATTGTTGTCATCGTCACTGCCATCATACCATGTGCCGTCTTTGCCACTGCCATCGTAACTAATAGTTCCACTAAGTCCGCCACTCCAATAGTAGCCACAGTCTTCATCACTGTCTTCGTATTTTGTAACTGTCAAGCCAATGTTTTCAACTTTAACACCCTTCACAACATTTTTGTTCCATAAACTAGTGCCGTCAGTCCATATTCTGTTGCCACCCACATATATGCTAATGTGTGCTGTAGTGTCGTAATCGTCACCACTGTCCCATTCAAAGTCAACATTTTTGTTTTGTAAAAACTTAATGCCTGCTTGTATTTGTGCTTGTGTATATTTCATTGTGTACCTCTCTTTTTGTTATGTTATTAATGTAGCACATTTGTGTGTTTTGTCAAGTGTTTATTCTACAAATGTGCTGTCTTTGTAACTTTCAAACATTAATGTAATGTACTTTTCTTTTGTTGTACCGTCCATGCGTGTGTCGTATTGCAAACGTATAATGTTTTTTTGCAACTGTGGAAATGTTGTTACAGGTTGCTTGTAGTATACGGGCTTTGCTACTTTGCTGTTGTATGCCATTTGTTTACCTCTCTCAAATGCTATTGTTTTATAATAACACAACTTTGCGTTGTGTCAACCGTTGTGCCACAGCCTTTGCTCTTCCAAATAGTCTGCGTCCAAATTCCTTTTTTCCATTTCGTCTTCCAATGCACATTCGTCTCCCGGGTATGCATTTGCCATCACAGCATTGTAAGTCATTACAATTTCTTCGTCTGTCATTTTGCTGTAGTCTTCTTTATATGTTGTCATGTGTTTTACCTCTCTTTGTTATGTTATAAATGTAGCACAGTTTACAATATTGTCAAATTAAAAACAGTAATAAATTATTACGCAATGTTTTTAACTTGTTCAATTTTTGTTGTTTGCACAACAATGTACTCTCCCGTTAAATTTACCCAATTTTTTGCCCAACTTTTTGCATCGCGTTGTGCTTGTTTGCGTGTGTTAAAAGTTGACTTTGTAGTTTCAAAAGTGCCTTGTTTGTTTTTTAGCAAGTAAGTGTATGTCATGTGTACCTCTCTTTGTTTGTGCTGTAAGTATACACTAGTTCCCCAAACTGTCAACCTCGTTGTGCCTGTTTGTGTGCCTTTTTTTTGTAACAATTGCAACAGGTTTTGCACTGTTGGAACAGGGGTCTGAAATGGGACACAACATCTAGTGTGAACTACATCTAGTGTCGACCCCTGCCACCATGGCACAAGACCAATCACCTGCATCCGCGGCAGTATCATTGAGCTAAAAAATTCCAAAAAAATTTGTGCCAGTCTTGATCAACCCCTCGTGAACCCCGTCGTGAGGCCTTCGTGAAGCCTTAGTGAACCCCTAGTGAACGGTCGTGAGGTAGTGAGGTAGTGAGCCGTCGTGAGGGTCAGTGACTGTAGTGAATCAATTCGGACTGCATAAATACTTGCATGAAACTTTCAGAACTGTTACAGACTGCGGAAAACATAGGACCAGCACCCCGATCAGTGTGCAGATCAGGTAAACCAGATTCAGAACTGCCGGCTTCATGGCTAGCAAGTTGTAGATCACAGGGCCTGCGTAGAAGAGATTCAGACAAAAAGCACACCATAAAAGGCAAACGTATCTCTATAGATGGTAAAAAGATCAAAGGTCGACCGTACGGGTCAGCGTCAAACACCACTCCAGATTACTCAGATTAACAGCCAATTGCCACAGCGTACATCTTCGCATGCGGCAATCAGCAAAACCTAATAGCGAGCCCAGGAGCCCAATAGCGAGCTCTTTCGGAATTTACAGGCCTGCGGCATAAGTTTGGGAGTCGTTCACCTCGTCCCTACCTGTTGCTCTCGAGCCTCCCCGATGAACACGCTGAACTGCTACTAACCAGCCACTGCTTGAGCAGGTGCTTCTTGTTCAAAGCCTTCCTGCACAGATTCAAACACTTGAGCTTTGGTCTTAGGTGACTCCAGTGCAATCCACTTCACAGAATCCATGTTCACACCATTTTTCAACAGTGTTTTGGTTCTGCTCACAGTGTCGTTGGTAAACAAATGTCTCACTTTGCCAGTGGGCATTGTTACTGTAGCATAAAATTTATATTGTGTGTCTTTAGTTGCCATTGTCCCTCCTTTGTTATAGGTTGGCCCTAATTGTTATACTAGTATAATAACACATATACAGAATTTGTCAACCACTTTATCGCAGGTCTGATCATGGTTTTTAGACTACATATAGTGGTTTGACTGCGGATCAGAGTGTGGGAAGTATGGTTTTAAACACCTTTTCTTGTAGGAAGAGAGATAACCCTCAAAGTTTTGACCACCCGGGATTTGATCCTCTGAATCATGGGTTCGTATGGTTCGTATGACCCTGTTGAATCGCTTCGTATGACTCGTATGATGCAGAAAATAATTCATCTTTTACCATAATAGCACCACTTTTCTCTCAGCAGTCATGTGGTCTTTGTTACTACTGTTACTACTATGCTCTAGTGCAACACACAGTATTTCTCAGTCAACAAACTCACTAGCAACATGATCACTATAGTCATTGCCAGTGTGTATCCTTTATGCTGGTTTTTGGGGTGTGCTGACAGTGTTTTTATTGCAGTTGCTTTGATCAAACTCACCCTACAAATCCGTTGCCGATACCTGGTTGACGGGTGCTGTTGTCAGTTTCTGAATTAAAAGATCTTTTTTATTGTGGTGGCTGTTAGCCTCTCAGCGGTTCAATCCAAGTGATGTTTCCGGCCGCTTTCACATTGGGCGAATCACCTGTGGCTATAAGACTCAGCACATCTGCTGTGGAGTCTGATCTGCTCAACTGTAGCTCACGCAACTGTGCCGCTGTGAGTGTACCTGCACTCTTGTTGATCACATAGTTTGTGGCCAATTCTGTGCTGTTGGCTGTGACAGCACTGTCTGTGGTACTGACGTCAACTGCACCATTTGTGTGTGTAGCAAATGACAGTGGTGTTGCAAAAGTGGCATTCAATACCAATTTAAATTCAATGTTTTGATTAGAATCTGTAAGCACGTTGATTGATGTAGGTATAACAATGTCATCTAATCTAGCACTATTGAGTTTTATGCTGGCTAGATGATAGTATGTGCCAGTGCTACTCATGGTATAGTAAGTTAGACCTCTGCCTGCCAAATAACTCTTACCTGTTAGACTGTAACCACCTGAGCTGACCACTGTGCAACAAATATGTTTGAGTGTGGTAGCTGTGGCAACGCCTGCTGAGTTACTGATTTCATATCTCACTGGCAGTGCCGCTGTGGTCATGTAAGTTTCGTCAATTATGTTAGCATGATGAAACTTGTGTGCTACTACAAATGCACCGTCCACAATAAAGCCCACTCTCACAGACCCCACTCCCAACCATTCTATATCAACAAACAGGATCTGACTTTTGGTAAAGTCCAGATCAATGCCTGTGGTTCCTGAACTGTCAAGGGTGTCCACATTCCAATCTGTTTGTGCTATTCTTGTGTTGACCACACTGCCTGATACACTGCTACGTTTCACAATGTACATGGTGTCGCCGTCTTTTTCTAGATAAATTCCGTTTTGTGTGCCAAAGTAACCCACACGTTGACAGGTGTTTGTTTGATTGGCACCCATACAAAAAGAAGCAAATATTTCCAATGCTTTACCTGGTTGATATGGAAAAACTCTAGTTGTTTCCATGACTGCTTCACTGCCATTTGTAGTATCCACCGTCATGTTTACCAAACTAGCATCTGCGTTGTGTGTTATAGTTGCACCGTTGACTGCATTGGTCCAAAACTTGTCATTTTGTGCAAATCTGTGCTGACTGTCAAACAGTGTGACTGGTTGTGCTACCTGCTGTCTACCAAATGCATCCACATTACCATTACCACTGATACTGGTACTGCTACCTGTAGTGGTACGTACTACTGGTTGTCCAAGAGCATTGTACTCCATAGATCCATGAAGATTCTGTAAATTGTGATCACTTGGGTGTTGATATGTTGACATCTGTGTCTCCTGCTCTTATAACATATTTATTATAGATCATGATTCTTTTAATAGTAATGTAATAATTCTAATAAAAGATCTTTTTGATGATTTGTACTGTCATATCTATCACAGCAGAGATCATGCTCCACACAATCATGCCCACAACAAACATCACAAATGTCACAATCATGATCACAATCACTGACCAATACATGAGATCATTCAGCAGTTTCATGATCAGTTCTGTGCCGGAGGTGGGAGTCACATTCTTCATTGCTGTTCCTTGGATTTAAAGATCTTTATAAAAATCTTTTTTATTTTTTGCTGTATCTTTTGGATTCTGCTCACAGGTCGGTCATCATTCTGCTGTTCCAACTGTTCTATCTGTTTCCAAAACTCTTGGGCATCTTTGTCGCTCATGGTCATAACACATATATACCTAAATAAAATGCCACAGCCACAAACACAATGATCAATACGCCCTGTGTCACATATGAATTCATTTTAGTCTCTCCCGTTGTAGTCATCTTCCCATGCTTCATAATGAGTCTTTATTGGAGTATCACCTTTCTGCATTTTTGTCAGCAATTCACTGTGTTGCTGGTTGCGTTGACGCAGTTGTTCTGCTCTACAAATCTGATACGGCAGTACTCCTGCACGATACGATGAAACGAGTCCCATAGTAACAGGCACTGCCAGTATCGCCAACATTATCAAAAATGGTTTCACGTACTGCTCCGTTATGATGCCCTACGGCCACACTCAGCACTGTCATTATTGCAAACAGTGCCAACAGTAGCCTAATCTTGGACATACATTAGTATTTAACTGAATTTTTAGTGAAATTTTCTGTTGAAAATGCTGGGAAATTTTCCTTTGTTTTGGTATGTGCTGTACGCCCAATACCAGTCTGATCCGTATTCTGTTTTGCAGAAATTAATAATACCAGAGTCAGGATTATGAGAGCTGAAGATACTCCGGAGAGTTTTATATATTTTCGCCATGTTATATCCAATGTCCTTTCCTATTCATTAGTTGTTTTTGTCGCCACTCTAGTTCAGCAAGGCTTTCAGATTGAGATAACCATTCTTCTTCGAGTTGTTGTTGTGATTTGACTATGAACAAATTACTTAACAAGTTTGTAAGCTTCTTTAACATTCTTATTCATTCCCAATCTCATCATTGTTAACATTTTTGTAAACAATTTCATTTGTAATATCTCCTAATTGATTTTTAATTCGTCATATTAATTTATGACAGAAATCTCTAAAAATACAGTGTTATTTGTCAGCGACTGCTGTGCAGATTCAGTACAGTTAACGGTGAGTCCAATGCCAAAGTTCTGGATTGACCTGTTGTAATGTATGGGGAGTTCTAGGATCAAACACACGAGTAAATTCTCGAAACTGTGCTAAAGCCAATTGATGATACTGTTGTTGGCTTCTGTCACTCACAATGCTTTGCAGATGCTTTTTCATTTTTGTATTGCTTAATGAATCCAATTGCACATGCAATTGATCTAACTGTTGATCCGACAACACTTTTCTTATGTCAGTGTAGGTTGGTTCATAACTGAAAGAGTTGACCACTGTGTCCAAATATCCTTTTTGCTCTAACCAGTCTATAAAATTCTGTGCTTTATTAATACTCCATACTGTGTGAGTGGCATGAATTCTAACTTTGATGTTTTGATTTGTTTTGCTGAAATTGACCCACTGTTCAACATTTTTTTCAAATGTGTTCCACTGCAATCCGTTTCTGATATATTCTGCTAGTTCACCAGTGGCTTCTACACTGCATCTAAGATCTACTTTGCCAAACAATTTTAATAAATCTAGTACTTTTTGTTTTGGAAATATTGTGGCATTGGTATTGATTTGTAATTCAACGTTTTCAGGTTTTGTTTGTTTAGACAGTAACTCAACAAATTCTTCAAAGTGTCTTGCCATAAATGGTTCACCACCAAATATACCAACCTGTTTTATGTAACTTAAATCTTGAGTTTTTAAAAGTTCAATGACATTTTTTTCATATTCAAATGTTTGTGCTGGTGTTGATTTAACTTCTCTCAAGTATTTTTGATCCAGTGTGGTCAAGCCTTTATCATATAAGTCTTTCAAATACACTGCTTCATTGTTCCATTCAGTGCTGAGAGTAGGTTGACAGTATTTGCATTTTAAATTGCAAAAATTACTAAAAGAAATCTGTAGCAGAGCTATTTTATTTTCTGGAACAGCACTATCAATTTTTAGTGTCTTTGTTCTCATACTGCTGTCAGATATCTGTTCTTCTTGATAACAATTATTGCAAGAATTATCTTTTAGATATTCATAATTCCAATTAGGATTCTTTTTAGCTTCTAATAGATCTTCCAGGCCAGAATACTTTTCATTAGTAAACGGCATTATGTCTGAAAATCTACAACAACTTTTTACACCAACTGTGTTTCCAACAGTTGATGGTGTTAAAAAAAGTCCATGACTTAACCAACTACAACCTTTATTATTCATTTTAATTATTTATTGGCTGTTGAGTTGCCGGTATTATTTCTTCTTTGGGTTAGAAATCATTTCCCATTCTTCATCAGTATATGGCCACATGTGATTTTTTCCTTAATAGTCTTTTACTTTTCCACTCCAAAACGCTACAGTTTTACCTCTCATGTAGTGTTTGCTAGGTTCGTACTTGCTTTTGGCTTTTTTAACTTTCATTAATCTCACACGAGCCATGTTATGAAATTTTGATTTTTC
>Ga0102948_1000270_pt1 | contig 20116 bp, 18 predicted proteins | sample SalPonA_A_H2O_MG_FD_78211 | JGI IMG/M metagenome (GOLD analysis project Ga0102948, IMG submission 78211) | Water microbial communities from South San Francisco under conditions of wetland restoration - Salt Pond MetaG R2A_A_H2O_MG | ecosystem: Environmental > Aquatic > Non-marine Saline and... | reverse complement strand
GAGATTCATGCACTGCTGAATCAGCGTGCACAATGTGCCCAACGAGTGGCAGACATTAAAAATAACTTTGGTGCTAACTCGCCTGTTTTCTATCGTCCAGAGCGGGAAGCACAGGTGCTTCGTAAAGCTATGGAACGCAATCAGGGCCCGCTCCCGGATCAAGAGATCGCCCGGCTCTTTAGAGAGGTGATGTCAGCCTGTTTAGCGCATGAGCACCGCATGAATGTTGGGTTTGTTCAGACATTAGATTTAAATACCGAGCAGGCGGCATTGAAACAGTTCGGCCATTCGGTCGAGCCCATTGCGTTCTCAAGTGCAACTGACACTTTGTCGAGTTTAGCCAGAGGTGCGTTGCACTACGTGGTTCTGTCTGTTAACACCCTTCCTGAAGTTCTGTCATTGTTGGTTACACATCAGCTCAATGTGGTTGGTGAGGTGACCCTGCATGGTGATGAGTCGTTTTTGGTGGTTGGGCGTCAAACGGTATCGGCTTGCGGAGATGATAAAACGGCTTTGATTGTCGAGAGTGGCGACCCAGTCATAGCTGATGCTTCCCGTGTCATCTGTGGTGGAACCCAATCGTATATAGAGCTTGAAGGTGCGGTGTCTGTTGAGCAGGTTCAATCCCTGGTTGGAGAAGAACGCAATTTTCACTATCTTGGGCTGTTTCCCAAAGCGGTTTTTTAGGAATTAAAATCGTGTCTATAGATCAAAAAACCTTAGCAGTACCGGGTGTTCAAAAGTTAACACCTTACCAACCAGGTAAACCCATTGAAGAGCTTGAGCGAGAGCTGGGTATTACTGAATCGATCAAACTTGCCAGTAATGAAAACCCGTTGGGCCCTAGTTCTAAGGCACTTAATGCGGCTATCGATAGTCTGCAAAATGTGACGCTCTATCCTGATGCTTCTGGAACCGATCTGAAACGTACTTTGAAGGACCACTTCGGTTTGGCAGAAGATCGCTTGACGCTGGGAAATGGCTCTAATGATTTACTGGAGCTGATCGCTAGGGTATTTGTACGTCCAGATGACGAGGTGATCTACTCTGAATACGCTTTCATTGTTTACCCGTTGGTGACACAAGCTTGCTGTGCTGTGTCTGTTGTGACTCCGGCTAAAGAGTATGGGCACGATTTAGAGGCGATGGCTCATGCGATTTCTGACAAGACACGCCTTATCTTCCTAGCGAATCCCAATAATCCAACCGGTACTGTCTTTTCGGTAGACGAGTTCCGCGCGTTTATGTCGCGCGTACCTGAGCATGTTATGGTGGTTCTGGATGAAGCCTATACAGAATATTTGACCGCTGGCAACATGCCAAACGGACTGTTGCTCGCTAATGAATACGATAATTTAATCGTGACTCGAACCTTCTCTAAAGCTTGGGGGTTAGCAGGTCTTCGTTGTGGTTTCGCGTATGCTTCGGTTGCGGTAACAGACCTGTTGAACCGTGTTCGCCAGCCATTTAACGTCAGCCTAGCAGCATTGGCTGCGGCGCAAGCGGTGCTGTCTGATTCTGAATATCTTAAAAGAAGCCAAGAGGTGAATCAGCACGGTCTTAAGCAGATGTTCGAAGGGCTGACTGCATTGGGGGTGAAGTTTGTGCCAAGTCAGGGAAACTTTGTGTTGATCGACTTGGAACAGTCGGCCATGCCGATCTACCAGTCCATGCTATTAAAGGGTGTTATTACTCGCCCAGTCGGAAACTACGGTCTGCCTAATCATCTTAGAGTGAGTATTGGCCTTGATCATGAAAATAAGCGTTTCTTGAAAGCCTTAGCAGAGGCGCTTGCTTAATGTCGTTTAAAGCTGAGCGCTTATTAGTCGTCGGACTTGGTTTGATTGGCGGCTCCTTTGCTCGGGCTGCAAAAGAGTTGGTTTGCGTTCAAGAGGTGATTGGCTTTGATCTTAACCAAGAAGAGTGTGATCTTGCTTTGGCTCTTAATGTTGTTGATGGTATTGCAACGGATCTAGAGTCGGCTGTAAAACAGTCAGATCTCATTCTATTGGCTGTTCCGGTCAAAGCGATTGAGAAGGTGATGCAGCAGATCGCCCCTTGGCTCAAACCCGAAGCTATCTTAACCGATGTCGGCAGTACAAAGCTGAATGTTCTTGAGGCCGCTAAAAGTATCTGGCCTGAGGGTTTGCCGCCAGGGTTTATTCCGGGTCATCCCATAGCGGGTGCTGAAAAAAGTGGCGTGTCCGCATCGCAAGTTGATCTTTTTAACCACAAAAAAGTGATATTGACGCCACCAGAGGGCGCTTCCAGCAATGCGACGCTCACCCTTGCTCGAATCTGGCAGGCTATTGGTGCTGAAGTGGTTCAAATGGAGCCCAAGCGCCATGATCAAGTATTAGCGGCAACCAGTCATTTACCGCATTTGTTAGCCTTCTCGCTCGCAGATACCCTAGCGGCTGAAGCGGAAAGTACAGATATTTTTCGTTATGCGGCCGGAGGCTTTAGAGACTTTACCCGAATCGCAGCCAGTGATCCAACCATGTGGCATGACGTCTGTTTTGCCAACCGTGAGCAGTTACTAGAGCAGATTGATCGCTTCATGGCGGGTGTTCAAGATTTAAGAAATGCCGTTGATCAGGGGGATAGTCAACGTCTTCTGGGGATTTTTACTCGAGCTAAAGCGTCACGTGAACACTTCTCTTTGGTGTTGGAACGTGCAGGCTATGCGGAACTCAGAGGGGATGCCATTGATACGCTGGTCTCATCTCCAACATCCACTTTAAGCGGTGAATTGCGCGTTCCAGGCGATCGTTCAATCTCACAGCGTGCCATTATGTTGGCAGCCATCGCTGAAGGCGTGTCAGAAATTGATGGGTTGATTGAGAGTGAAGATACCCTGGCTACCATTCAGATCTTTCGCGACATGGGTGTCGTTATTGAGGGGCCTCATCAAGGTCGTGTTAGAGTGTTTGGCGTGGGTCTGCATGGGCTGCAAGCACCCGCTGCACCACTCTATTTTGGTAGCTCGATGACGTCATTGAGGATGTTGTTAGGTTTGCTGTCGGCTCAAAGTTTTGATGTCACGTTAACGGGCAGCGAACAGCTATCCAAGATCTCTTTGCAGGAGATTATCGAACCTCTTAGCCAGATGGGCGCTTCTATAGCGAGTAATATGGGTTCGTTACCTATTACTTTGAAGGGCGGGCAATCCTTTAAGTCGATAACTTATGCGCCAAGTCATGCCAGTGCTCAGATAAAAGGTGCATTATTACTCGCAGCCATGAGTGCAGGTGTTGATTTAGAAGTCTATGAGCCAAATACAACTCGAGATCACACTGAGCGTCTATTGGATGCTTTTGGGGTTCAGTTGGTTAGAGAGGGTCGAAGACTGTTTATCGAATCGGGCGTTACGCTCAAAGCCTGTTCGGTTCAGGTGCCAGCAGATTTAAGTTTTGCCTTCGCATTCGCGGTGGGGGCTCTTTTGCAAAATGACTCGAGTTTGGTTATTGAAAATGTCAGTTCGAACCCTACTCGATTGCACTCTTTACGTCTGCTTGAGCGCATGGGTGCGCACATAGTACTGAATAACAATCACCATGCAGGTGGTGAGCCTGTCGCTGATCTCGATGTAAAAGCCTCACAGCTTTCGGGTATTGAGTGCCTCTCATCTGAGTTGGCCTCTGTTGGGGATGATCTCCCGCTGTTGCTGTTAGCGATGGTGTCTGCTCAGAGTGAATCGACCATCTTAGGCATCGATCGAATTCCGGAGCAGCAGAAAACTCTATTTATGAAAACAGTGGGTGAATTCATTAAAGCGGGCGCCGACATCAGTATGTCACAGACAGATGTCACTATTTCCCCCGTTTCTAAATGGCACTCATGTGAATTGGACGCTGCGGAGCACCCAGCGCTAGCCTTAGCTCTGATGATGTTAAGTCTTCGTTTTGATCAATCTGTCCGAATTAATGGATGTAGAGCGATCAGTACGGCCTTTCCTGAACTGATCGATCAGGCACGAAGGGTCGGTATTAAATTGATTGAGGAGTAGTGGATGGATCCACTCAATAATGCAAATGTATGTCCTATCATTACTGTTGATGGGCCAAGTGGTTCGGGCAAAGGTACTATCTGTCGTTTACTGTCTCAAGAACTCGGTTGGAGTTTATTGGACAGTGGTGCCCTTTATCGTTTAACCGCTTTGGCTGCGAACCATCATGGCGTTGATCTTAGCGATGTTGAGGCGTTGCAGGTCTTAGCCGAGCATCTTGATGTTCGTTTTGTCGCATCAGAACAGGGCGATGATGTGGTCATTTTGCTTGAAGGTGAAGAGGTCACTCATGCTATTCGGGCAGAGCAAGTCGGTAACGATGCATCGAAAGTGGCCGCCATTACTGAAGTGCGTTCTGCGCTCTTAAAACGGCAACGCGACTTTGCACAGTCTCCTGGGTTGGTGGCCGACGGTAGAGACATGGGAACGGTTGTATTTCCCCAGGCGCCCTTAAAGATCTATCTGGATGCTTCAGCAGAGGTGCGGGCTGATCGTCGTTATAAGCAGTTGATAGATAAGGGGTTGAGTGCTAGCCTTGAAACTATATTAGAAGATATTCGTGCGCGAGATGATCGCGACATGAATCGTTCGGTTGCGCCACTTCGCCCAGCCGATGATGCCGTGATTCTCGATAGTACATCAATGTCTATCGATGAAGTTATGAAAACTGTGCTAGAACAAGCACGCCACAAAGGGTTGCGTTAGCACTCTGTAAACTGAGGCTTAGACCATGAGCGAAAGCTTTGCAGATCTGTTTGAAGAGAGTCTTGAACAGGTCAATATGACACCAGGTTCCATTATTACTGGGACCGTAGTAGGTATTGAAAACGACTTTGTTGTTGTAACAGCAGGGCTTAAGTCAGATGGGGTCATTCCTATCGATCAGTTTAAAAACGCTGCCGGTGAACTGGAAGTCGCTGTCGGCGATGAAGTGCAAGTGGCGCTTGAGTCCCTAGAAGACGGTTTTGGTGAGACCAAACTTTCACGCGAACGCGCTAAACGGGCTGAGGCATGGGGTGTTCTTGCAAACGCGTATGAAGCGGGTGAAACGGTTACTGGTCGCATCAGTGGACGAGTCCGTGGCGGCCTCACCGTCATGGTAAATGGCATAAACGCTTTCTTGCCGGGCTCTTTAGTCGATACTCGTCCGCTGCGCGATACTAGCCATCTCGATGATCAAGATTTAGAGCTTAAAATCGTCAAATTGGATGAGAAGAGCAACAATATTGTCGTTTCACGTCGCGCGATCCTCGAAGAGGCTAACAGCGAAGAGCGCGATAAGCTGCTTGAGCAAATGGAAGAGGGCGCAACGTTTAAAGGTATTGTTAAGAATCTTACCGACTACGGTGCTTTCATCGATCTAGGTGGTATAGATGGTCTTCTTCACATTACGGATATCTCTTGGAAACGTATCAAACACCCAAGCGAGATACTTAACGTCGGTGATGAGATTGACGTTAAAGTGTTGCGCTACGATCAAGAGCGTAAACGCGTGTCCCTCGGCATGAAGCAGTTAGCTTCAGACCCATGGACGACAGCGATTGAAAATTATGCGGTCGGTCAGCGCGTAACGGCTAAGGTGACTAAGCTTGCTGATTACGGCTGTTTTGCACAGATCGGTGAGGGCGTGGAAGGTCTCGTTCACGTCTCTGAAATGGATTGGACTAACCGCAACATTCACCCATCTAAAGTTGTTCAGGTTGGTGATGAGGTTGAAGTTCAGATTCTCGATATCGATCAACAGCGCCGCCGTATCTCTCTGGGCATTAAACAGTGTCGTGAAAATCCGTGGAATGCCTTTGCATCGTCAACGAACAAAGGGGACAAGGTTTCTGGTACGGTCCGTTCGATCACTGACTTCGGTATCTTTATTGGTTTAGATGGTGGTGTTGACGGTCTTGTGCACCTGTCCGATATCTCTTGGGATGAACCCGGTGAAGAGGCCGTTAAGCGTTTCAGTAAGGGTGATACCGTTGAAGCGGTTATTCAGCAAGTGGATGCAGAGCGTGAGCGCATCTCATTAAGTATCAAAGCACTGGCCTCTGATCCTTTCAGTAGCTTTGCTGAAATGAATGGCAAAGGCTCAAAAGTCAGTGGTACTGTTGTATCCGTTGATGCTCGTCAGGCTGAAATTGAAGTGGCTGATGGTCTAAACGCTCTATTGAAAGTTGCTGAATTTGCTCGAGAACGCACCGAAGATCTTTCGGCAGAACTCGCTGTTGGTGATACCGTTGATGCCATTGTGATCAATGTCGATCGCCGTAATCGTGTGATTTTCTTGTCAATCAAAGCGATTGAAGCCCAAGAGCATCAAGAGGCACTTAAAGCCGTTCAGTCTGCACCCAAAGATATGGATGCGGGCGCAACGACTATTGGTGATCTCATCAAAGAGCAGATGGGTAAAAAAGACTGATCGTTGAAAGGGTGGTGTGAACCACCCTGTTTTCAGTATCGATAGGAAGTGGGTATGACTAAGTCTGAGCTGATCGAACGCCTTATAGACAAACATCCGGAACTCTCTGTGAAGGATGTCGAGTTGGCGGTGAAAATCATGTTAACTCAAATGGCTGATACCTTAGCCGAAGGCGAGCGCATTGAAATTCGTGGTTTTGGTAGCTTCTCACTTCACTACCGTGCCCCACGTGTTGGTCGTAACCCTAAAACAGGTGAGTCGGTTTCGCTGCCAGCGAAGCATGTTCCTCACTTTAAGCCCGGTAAAGAGCTGCGTGAGCAGGTGAATGCCAGTTTAAAAGACGAGTATTAAGTTTGAGAACGATTAGACTTCTTATTACGTCTGTCATTGCGCTGTTTGTACTGTTAACGGGCATCCTTTTAACCATCCACAATACAACACCGGTTGAAATCGATTTGGTTTGGGTGAAATTACCCGAAGCAAGCCTATCCATTTGGTTGATTATCTCAATGGTTTTTGGCTTGTTGGTCGGCATTCTGTTGACCAGTGCACGCGTGTTGACACTGCGAGCCAAATTGCTCAATTCGGCTCGCAAGCTACGTAATGCCGAGCAACAAATTGAGACGTTGAATCGTGAGGTTCAACGAGGCGCAGAATGAGTGCCCACTCCCCATACCTGCTGTTTGTATTTTTCCTGATAGCCGTCGCCATTGGTTGGTACCTAGGTAACGGACGACTGAAAAGGAAAGATCGTCGCAATCAAGCACTGCCACCCGCGTATCTTTCAGGTCTAGATCACCTTATCGATAATCGAACCGAGGAGGCGATTGAATCCTTCATTCATGCCCTCGAAGTTAACTCTGACAATTTGCCTGCACACATAGCATTGGCCAAGCTATTGAGGCGTAAAGGGGATATAGATCGTGCCGTTCAGATTCATGAACGCATGTTAAAGCGAAACGATCTTTCTGTTTATGATCGCCAACGTGTGAAATTGGCTTTGGCGCGTGATTTTTTTGCCCTAGGCTTACTTGATCGTGCCGAAGATGCCGCTGCGCCACTGGCCAAGCAGACCGATTATCCAGAGCTTAGGTATCGCGCTATCGTGCTGTTAATTCGTCTCTATGAGCAAGAGGGTGAGTGGCATCAGGCGCTTCAAAGTGCTGATATTTTGCCTAAGAAAAATCGAAAAGAGTTGGTGAATGAGCTATCTCACTACCGCTGTGAACTTGCTCAAAATCATATCGCTAACGGTGAGTTAGATGCCGCACTGAAAGAGCTGGAGTTAGCCCTTGCAACCGATGCTAAGTGTGTGCGAGCCAACTTAATCTCAGCTCGTGTGTTTATGTTGAAATCGCAGTGGCGATCCGCGATAAGGGCGTTGCAAAGCGTTGCTGAACAAGACCCATTATTCATACCTGAAACGCTCAACTCACTCAGGCGCTGTTATGATTCTCTGGGGGATGAGCTCGGCTTAACTCTGTATTTGAAGGACTTAATGAAACAGTCTCCCTCGACCAGTGTGATGCTGGCTTTGGCTGAATTAAAGCGCGACAAAGAGGGGGTTTTTGCAGCGGGCCTTTTTATCACAGAGGCGTTGAAGAGTCGTCCATCGGTGAAGGGATTTAACCGTTTAATTGATATGCACATCGAGCATGGTTCATCCAGTGCACGAGAGAGTCTGTTGAATTTACGCTCACTTACTCAGCAGCTCGAGATGTCCAAGCCGGTCTACCGCTGCGGGCACTGTGGTTATTCGGCTCGCAGTTTAGTTTGGCAGTGTCCAAGTTGTAAACGATGGGGTAGTATCCGCCCCATCCAAGGTTTAGAAGGTGAATAGAGTGTCTATTAAAGATAACAAACGCGTCATTGTTGCTCTTGATTATCCAGAATCTGATCGCGCGTTAGCGATGGCTAAACAGTTAGATCCTGCGGTCTCTCGTGTCAAAGTGGGTAAGGAGCTATTCACTCGTTGTGGACCAGACGTGGTTGAGAAACTTCATGCACTGGGTTTTGATGTCTTTTTAGATCTCAAGTTTCATGATATCCCCAACACAGTTGCCAAGGCTTGTGGAGTGGCTGCCGAATTGGGAGTCTGGATGGTCAATGTTCATGCGAGTGGTGGTCGTCGTATGATGGAGGCTGCGCGAAACGAGATCGAGAAGCGGAGTCAAGGCTCGCAGCGCACCTCTTTGATTGCAGTGACAGTGCTAACAAGTATGGAGCGCAGTGATCTCGCAGAGATGGGTTTAGACATCGATCCAATTGATCAAGTTAAGCGCCTTGCCGCATTGACTGAGAGTTCAGGACTTGATGGTGTGGTCTGTTCAGCTCAAGAGGCGGCCGTGATCAGGGCTCAAGCCGCTGATGATTTTCAGCTTATAACGCCAGGCATTCGCCCTGCGGGTGCTGCAGTAGGTGACCAGCGTCGCATAATGACGCCCGCTGAAGCGATCGCTGCAGGTAGTACCTATTTGGTAGTCGGGCGCCCAATCACCGGTGCGGAGCATCCAGCCACTGCAGCAGAAGCTATCCAAAATGAGGTTGAATCTGCACTCTCTTGAGTGTGACATTTGACCATCCAAAAAGTTTTTGAAAAACGTTCTCGTTTTCTGAATCTTCAGCTAAATTAAAGATGAGTGCATTGGAAGCGCTCATCTTGATAATAGACATGGAGGTTCATTATGAACATCAAATCTCAAACTGCACGAGTTCTTGTACCACTCTTCTTTACACTGTTGTCATCGTCTGTGATGGCAGGCTATCCGGTTAACATTAATACAGCTGATGCCATTGAGTTGGCTGATGCTTTGGAGGGTATTGGCCAGTCTAAGGCTGAAGCGATTGTTGCTTTCCGAGATGAAAATGGCCCTTTTAACTCGGTTGAATCACTCACTTCTGTCCGAGGTATCGGTGTTGCAACCGTAGAGAAAAATATGGAGTACATTCTTCTTAAACCGGCTAAACCTATGGGTGAATAAACCTAGGAGTTGAGGAGGCTCCATTCGAGTGGATGAAGCCTCCAAAACCGGTTTTAAAGAACGAAGAACAGCGTTATAGGAATGAAGGCTAAGCTTGCCAAGTTACCGATCAGAACGATAGACGCAACCGTTTCAGGTTGCTGATTGTAGCGCTCGGCAAACATGTAGTTAAGAACAGCCGGAGGTAGGACGCTGAATAGCACAATGTAAGCTGTAAACTCATCAGACAAACCCATCATCCAAGCGAACGGTATCGCGAATACCAAGCTGCTTAACGGTGAAAAGATGGCGCCGTAGACCCCAATCTTCCACTGGCTCAGATCGACACTGATCATCCTTACCCCTAACGCAAACAGCATCAATGGAATCGATATCTGCCCAACCATATCGATTGGCGTAGCCAGCCAGGTAGGCAGTGGCAACTTGAAAAGCGCCCAAGCTAACCCCGCAAAGGTCGATAGGATAATAGGATTTTTAAACAGCCCTGTAAGTTTGGCGTTTTCGTCAACAATATGAATGCCAAGACTGAAGTGCAGTAGATTACTCACTAAAAACATGACGACAAAGGCGGCTAGGCCTGCATCTCCGAAAGCTAGCAGCGCAAGGGGTAAACCGAGGTTGCCACAGTTGTTGAACATCATCGGTGGGATAAAGGTTTTTGAAGGGATGCCCAATAACTTGGCGACTGGTTTCATCAGTAAGCCAGCACCAAGCACCATGACGACCGATCCGAGGGCGAGATCTAAATGGGCATACAGATCAAAACTCTTTCCTGCCATAACACTGAATATGAGTGCTGGTAAAAAGATATCCATGTTGATTCTATTGGCCACCTGTAAATCGGGATTTGCCTTTCTTGCGTAAAGATAACCGGCAGTCACAATCGCAATGATTGGAAATACCGTTGCGAAAACCCGTTCAAGAAGTAAGAGAAGATCGGTGCTGGTGGTCATTGAGAGTCCTGATATCACAATATAACTTCCGCAAAGGATACTCTATCTAGAGCTAATTTTTCATATAACAAAAAGTTAACAAATTATTATATTGGTTATTTATTTCGCATATGCGAAAAAACTTTTAAAAATCCGTAGCCAAAACAGTCAATTGTCGCAATTTTAATATACTTGTCGCTAAAATCTGAAGTATATCTGGACTAAAGTCGAGTGCATGTGTAGTGTTTTTACATAAATCAAAGCTAGACGCAGATGAACTGCGCTTAAAACGATCAACTACGTACCTTTTTTACAAGGTTCGAGCGTCAACGGAAATGGCGCTAAAGGGAGAGTACTGTGAACGAAATCATTGAAGATATCGACCCAATTGAAACGGATGAGTGGCTACAAGCGCTAGAATCAGTAGCACAACATGAGGGTAGCGATCGAGCGTCTTACCTTCTACGGAAATTGGGTGCTAAAGCGGCTGAGTTAGGTGTCGAAAACTGTTCAGAATTGAGCACACCTTATAAAAATACCATCGCTCCACAAAACGAAGCACCTCTACCAGGCGATCTATTCATGGAACGCCGCATTCGTTCATTCATCCGTTGGAATGCTATGGCGATGGTTATGCGTGCCAATGATAATGATGAGGGCCTTGGCGGTCACATCTCTTCATTCTCCTCGTCAGCGACGCTTTATGACATCGGCTTTAACCACTTCTTCCGCGGTAATGAAGGTGAGCAAGATGCGGATATGGTTTTCTTCCAAGGCCACATCTCGCCTGGTATCTATGCACGTGCTTACCTTGAAGGCCGTTTGACTGAAGAGCAGCTAGACAACTTCCGTCGTGAGGTTGATGGCAACGGTCTGTCCTCTTATCCACACCCTTGGTTGATGCCAGATTTCTGGCAGTTCCCAACGGTCTCTATGGGTTTGGGGCCAATCCAAGCAATCTATCAAGCCCACGTGATGCGTTACATGTCTGCACGTGACTTGGTGAAACGTGGTGATCGTAAGGTTTGGGCTTTCCTTGGGGATGGCGAGTGTGATGAGCCAGAATCTTTGGGTGCTATCTCACTGGCGGGTCGCGAGCAGCTAGAGAACCTTATCTTCGTAGTTAACTGTAACCTACAGCGCTTGGACGGTCCTGTTCGCGGTAACGGTAAGATTGTTCAAGAGCTAGAGAGCGTCTTCCGTGGTGCAGGTTGGAATGTCATCAAATGTCTTTGGGGCCGTCATTGGGATCCGCTATTTGAGCGTGATAAGACGGGTCTGCTTCAGAAACGAATGGATGAAGTGGTTGACGGCGAACTTCAAAACATGAAAGCCAACGGCGGTGCTTACACGCGTGAACACTTCTTTGGTAAGTACCCTGAGCTTCTTGAGCTGGTTAAGGATATGTCCGATGACGACATTATGAATCTGAATCGTGGCGGTCATGACCCATATAAAGTGTACGCGGCCTACAAAGCAGCCGTCGAGCACAAAGGTCAGCCAACGGTTATCTTGGCTCAAACTGTAAAAGGCTACGGTACCGGTAAATCGGGTGAAGCGAAAAACGATACTCACTCGATGAAGAAAGTGGCACTGGATGACCTTAAAGATTTCCGTGATCGCTTCAATATTCCGGTTGAAGACGATCAGCTTAAAGAGTTGCCTTACTACCGTCCAAGTCCTGATTCGCCTGAGATGAAGTACATGTTGGGTGCGCGTGAGAAGCTGGGTGGTTTCTATCCAATTCGTCGTACCGAGTTCGAACAACTTGACGTGCCTGCTTTGGAAACGTTCGCAGGTCAGCTTAAATCGAGCGGTGAGCGTTCACTCTCTACGCAGATGGCATTTAACCGTGTACTCAGTTCCATTGTTAAAGATAAGAACCTTGGCAATCGAGTCGTCCCGATCGTTCCTGATGAGGCGCGTACTTTTGGTATGGAAGGTATGTTCCGTCAGTTGGGTATCTACACTTCTGAAGGTCAGCAGTATGTGCCGCATGACCATGACCAGATCATGTTCTACAAAGAGAGTAAGTCAGGTCAGATTCTTGAGGAAGGTATCAACGAATCGGGGGCATTCTCAGCCTGGCTCGCTTGTGCGACAGCATACTCTAACAGTAACTGTACATTGATTCCGTTCTACATCTTCTACTCAATGTTTGGTTTCCAACGTGTTATGGACTTGACTTGGGCAGCAGGTGACTCCCAAGCGCGTGGCTTCTTGATCGGTGCAACTTCGGGTCGTACGACACTGAACGGTGAAGGTCTACAACACCAGGATGGTCATTCGCATCTGATGGCGCAGATGATTCCAAACTGTATCTCTTACGATCCTACTTATGGTTATGAAGTTGCTGTCATTGTTCAAGACGGTATGCGTCGTATGTATCAAGAGCAAGAGAACAAGTTCTACTACATCACAACACTTAACGAGAACTACCAGCACCCTGAAATGCCAGTCGGTGCAGAAGAGGGTATTGTTAAAGGTATCTATCTGCTTGAAGAGGGTAAGAAAGCAGACTTGCGTGTTCAGCTTTTCGGTTGTGGTTCAATTCTTCGTGAAGTGCGTGAAGGTGCAGCCATTCTCCGTGAAGAGTTTGGTGTTGAAGCGGATGTTTGGAGTACAACGTCAATCAACGAGTTGACTCGTGATGCGATGGAGGTCAATCGTTGGAACATGCTTCACCCAGAAGAGCAGCCACGTGAGTCGTATCTTGAGCAATCTTTAAAAGGTCACGAAGGTCCGGTTATTGCTTCAACTGACTATATGCGTATGTATGCTGATCAGCTGCGTGAATACATCCCACGTCGCTATAAAGTTCTGGGTACTGATGGATTTGGTCGTTCAGATACCCGCAGTAAACTGCGTAGCTTCTTCGAAGTTAACCGTTACTACGTTGCTGTGGCAGCGCTTAAAGCACTTCAAGAAGAGGGCAAAATCGACGCTTCGGTTGTCGCTAGCGCGATTCAGAAGTTCAACATCAACCCGGATAAACCAGCTCCTTGGACGGTTTAAGTCGATTGAGAACTTTGAAGAATTCGTAAGGAGATAACTGTGAGTACTATTACTGTAAACATTCCAGATCTCAGCGGCGCAACTGACGTTGATGTGATTGAAGTGCTTGTAGCTGCGGGAGACGTGGTTGCTGAGGGCGATAGCCTGATAACACTTGAGACCGATAAGGCCTCAATGGAAGTACCCTCGCCGCAAGCTGGTAAGATTGTGTCAATGGCCATCTCTGAAGGCGATACAGTTAATGAAGGCGATCTGTTGATGGAGATTGAGGTTGTCTCTATTGAGTCGGCGTCGGTTGAAGAAGCGACTGAAGAGCCTGAGTCAATTGAGTCTGCCTCAGCCCCTGTTGAGTCGCCTGCCCCAGAGGCTCCAGCATCCTCTATCGAGCAGGTCCTCATTCCGGATCTAAGCGGTGCATCGGATGTGGATGTTATCGAAGTGTTGGTTGCTGTCGGTGACTCGGTTTCTGAAGGTGATAGCTTAATTACTTTAGAGACTGACAAGGCCTCTATGGAAGTGCCATCGCCAGCATCGGGAGTGATTAAAGCGCTCACGATTGCAGAGGGTGACAAAGTTAATGAAGGCGATCTGCTGATTGAGCTTGAAGTGGTTGGTGCGTCGGCTCCTGCTTCAGTACCGGTTGAATCATCGCCCGCTCCAGCTGCTGTTGAGGCATCAGCTTCCGAACCGGTCGCACAGCCAGGCGGTATTGAATCAATATTAATCCCAGATTTGAGCGGTGCATCAGATGTCGATGTGATCGAAGTCCTGGTGAAAGAGGGCGATAGTATTGCTGAAGGCGATAGCTTGATCACTCTGGAGACCGATAAGGCGTCAATGGAAGTACCTTCGCCATCAGCAGGTGTCGTTAAATCGATGAAGATTCATGAGGGCGATAAAGTTAACGAAGGTGATCTGCTACTTGAGCTTGAGGTGGTAGGGTCTGCTTCGGTTCCAGCACCTGCAGCCGCTGAACCAGTACCACCAGTCGCTTCTACAGCAAGCCCGGCTCCTTCTGTAGCTCCTGCTAAATCGACTCCAGCAGCGTCGACAACGGATTTGGTTGATCTAGAGAAACGTAACCGATCAGTTCATGCTGGTCCTGCCGTTCGTGCCATTGCGCGAGAGTACGGTGTGGATCTGACTAAAGTAACTGGCTCTGGTCGCAAGGGTCGTATCGTTAAGCAGGATGTTCAAGCTTACGTTAAAAAGGCGTTACAGACGTTGGATGCAGCCCCAGTGGCAGCGGTTTCTGGCGGAACGGGTATCCCGGCAATCCCAGCAGTGGATCACAGCCAGTTTGGTGAGATCGAGAAGGTTAAGCTTACTAAGATCGATAAGATCACACGTGACAATATGTCACGTTGCTGGCTGAACATTCCTCATGTAACTCAGTTCGATGATGCTGACATTACCGAACTAGAGGCTTTCCGCAAGGAGATGAAGGACGAAGCTGCTAAGCAGGGTGTAAAACTGACGCCCCTGCCATTCTTAATCAAAGCGGCTGCGATTGCTTTAACGCGTCATCAGAAGTTTAACGCGTCTTTGGATGCGGATGGTGAACACATTGTTTATAAGAAATTTGTAAACATTGGTATTGCGGTTGATACACCGAATGGTCTGATGGTTCCTGTTATCAAAGACGCTGATAAGAAGAGTATCTACGAACTCTCTAACGAAGCGTTAGAGTTGGCGGGTAAAGCGAAAGATCGTAAGCTTAAACCGAACGAGATGCAGGGAGCTTGTTTTACCATATCAAGTCTTGGTGGTATTGGTGGTACAGGCTTCACCCCTATCGTGAATGCGCCTGAGGTTGCCATCCTTGGCGTCTCAAAATCGGACATCAAGCCGCGTTGGAATGGTAAAGAGTTTGAGCCTCGCCTCATGTTGCCACTCTGTCTCTCCTATGACCATCGTGCAATCAATGGTGGTGATGCGGGTCGATTCTTGACTGATCTTAACGGTCTACTAAGCGATATTCGTCGTTTAGTTCTGTAGTCTTTTGCACCCTTCTTAAAAAGCCCTGCACTGCGGGGCTTTTTTGTTAAGTCGTGTTATTTTTATATAGCAAAATGTATTTTGTTATTCGAAAATCATGTTCATGGTACGCTTTAAATATGGAGGTGCTTTATGATTAAAGGTTTTCTAATTTTGCTGGCGTTTCAGTTGCTGGGTGAGTCTTTAGTTGTTTTGCTCAGCTTACCACTGCCCGGTCCGGTCATCGGATTGGTTCTGCTATTAGTTGCCTTGTTGGGGCTAGGTCGTATTCCTGAGTCACTCAAAATGACCAGTGATGGGCTGCTTTCCAATCTGGCACTGTTGTTCATTCCTGCTGGTGTGGGTTTGGTATTGCACTTCGATTTACTCGCCAGTGAGTGGTGGATTATTTTATTGGCTCTGTTGATCTCAACTATTTTGGCCGCGCTAGTGACTGCCGCTCTGTTCCAATGGTTAATGAAGCGGGCAGGGGGTGAAAAATGATCATCGGAACCGATTTTTGGGTCTACTTTGCAGCCAGACCTCTGATATGGATTGTGTTGACCTTGCTTGTCTTTACATTGGCGAATCTGCTTTATCAACGTGCCAGTCGCACGCCTATTTTGCATCCCGTATTGATCAGTATGACGGTGTTGATCTTCATGTTACTTGTGACGGAGACGCCTTATGAGACCTATTTTTCTGGAGCGCAGTTCATTCACTTCTTGCTAGGACCTGCAACGGTAGCGCTGGCAATACCTATGTTTCAGTATTTTGATGAGATTCGCAGGCTTTGGTTGCCAATTCTATTATCGAGTGCAGTGGGAGCCTTGGTGGCATCGCTCTCAGCCGTTGGTGTCGCTTGGTTGTTTGATGCTCGGTTTGAAACCATGATGTCTGTTGCGCCGAAATCAGTAACATCGCCAATCGCATTGGGTATAGCTGAGAAGATTGGTGGACTTCCATCCTTGGCTGCCGCCTTGGTATTAGTGACCGGAGTCATGGGTAGTATCCTGGTTCCTATCATTTTGAAGCGAATGCGTGTTGAGGACCAAGCTGTTCGCGGCTTTGTGTTGGGTTTAACATCTCACGGTTTTGGAACAGCTGTAGCGCTTGAGGTGGGCGCTGTAGCAGGAGCGTTTTCAGGTTTGGCGATGGGATTGACCGGGTTGCTAACGGCTTTCCTACTACCCATTGTTTTTGGTTGAATTTGAATTAGTGAGACAACAGCAGTAAAGTTCGCGCCGAGATTGAAGGATTAATAGGTCATTATTGCCAATGAGTACTCCACTAGAACGCTACAAAAAGGATTTGCAGCGTGACGACTTTTCATATGACGCCACTCAAGAGATGGCTGTTGAACACTTGCAACGGCTTCATGATCAGCTCATTGAGGCTGAGAATGCTCCGGCTCCAGGATTGCTAAGTCGTCTTAAGCAAAAAGTGGTGAAAGAGAAAATAGAGCCCATTAAAGGCCTCTATTTTTGGGGGGGTGTTGGTCGCGGGAAGACCTACCTGATGGATACCTTTTATGACACGCTGCCGTTTGAACGAAAGATGCGCACGCATTTCCACCGTTTTATGCAGAGGGTCCATGCTGAACTTAAAGCGCTGGATGGGACTAAAAATCCACTGGTCACTATTGCAGAAAAGTACTCTAAAGAGACACGTATAATCTGTTTTGATGAGTTTTTCGTCTCTGATATCACCGATGCAATGATTCTCGGTAGCTTGCTAGAAGAGCTATTTGCTCGGGGAGTTTCCCTCGTTGCAACCTCAAATATAGTGCCAGATGGCCTCTATGAGAATGGTCTTCAGCGCGCACGATTTATGCCAGCGATTGTTCTACTAAACAAGTACACCGAGGTCGTGAATGTCGACAGTGGTATCGATTATCGCCTAAGAACCCTTGAACAGGCAGAGCTGTATCATTGGCCACTCGACGCGGGTGCTGATGAGTCGCTCGAGAAGAGTTTTAAAGGGTTGGCACCTGATCTTGAAGAGTTAGAAGAGAATCTTTCTATTGAGATCAATAATCGAATGTTAACGGCTCGCAAAGCCTGTGAAGATGTTATCTGGTTTGACTTCAGTGCGCTGTGTGAAGGCGCCCGCTCACAGAACGACTACATTGAATTAGCGAAGCTCTATCATGCAGTGCTGCTCAGTAATGTTCCACAGCTAGGGCGAGCCAATGATGATGCAGCGCGCCGTTTTATTAACTTGGTTGATGAGTTTTACGACAGTGGTGTGAAGTTGATCATCTCAGCCGAAAAGCCCATTCATGAGATCTACACAGAAGGTCGTCTGGAATTTGAGATTGAGCGCACCAAGTCTCGGCTGCTTGAGATGCAGTCTCATGAGTACCTGGCTAGAGAGCATCGTGCGTAGCGATAATCAACTGTGCAAGCGTTCATTGGGTCTGATGGCTGTGCGGAAAAATAATTTGGATTATTGCTGGTGTTATTTTCGAGTATTCCTGTATAATTTGCGCTCCGCGTAATTGCGGAATGGAAGGTTGTGATTACCACACAACGAATAATTATAAGGTAAGTCGGAATCTATCCTCGATTTTGATTCGAGACTTATTAGTAGGAAAATAGAATGTCATACACTGTTAGCGCTAAGCCAGCCGAAGTAAAACGCGACTGGTATGTTGTTGACGCAGAAGGTAAAACCCTTGGCCGTCTAGCAACTGAAATCGCTCGCCGCCTGCGCGGTAAGCACAAAGCGGAATTCACTCCGCACGTTGATACTGGCGATTACATCGTTGTTGTTAACGCTGAAAAAGTACACGTTACTGGCAACAAACGTAACGACAAAATGTACTACCGTCACTCTGGTTTCCCGGGTGGTCTTAAAGAAGCAAACTTCAATAAGATGATCCAGACTTTCCCTGAGCGCACGATTGAACTTGCTGTTAAAGGCATGCTGCCAAAAGGCCCTCTAGGTCGTGCGATGTACAGCAAGCTGAAAGTATATGCAGGTACGGAGCATCCGCACACTGCTCAGCAGCCTAAAGAATTGAACATCTAAGGGAAAACGAACAATGGCAACTACTCAGTACTACGGCACTGGCCGTCGCAAAACTTCCACTGCCCGCGTTTTCCTACGTCCAGGCACTGGTTCTGTTTCTATCAACAACCGTACTCTTGAACAGTACTTCGGTCGTGAAACTGCACGTATGATCGTCATGCAGCCACTTCAACTGACTGAAAACGCTGAGAAATTTGACGTATACGTAACGGTTACTGGCGGTGGCGGTTTCGGCCAAGCTGGTGCTATTCGTCACGGCATTACTCGCGCGCTCATGGAGTACGATGAGACGCTTCGTCCAACACTTCGTCAAGCTGGTTTCGTTACTCGTGATGCTCGTGAAGTTGAACGTAAGAAAGTGGGTCTTCGTAAAGCGCGTAAGAAACCACAGTTCTCAAAACGTTAATTCGTTTTTGGCTATACAGCCACAAAAAAACCCAAGCAATTGCTTGGGTTTTTTTCGTTATAACCTTATGATAATTTAGTCTCTTTAAACCCCCCTGAATACGACTATTGGTGGGGCTTTCCTGTAACTGTCGCCTTGAAAAAATAGGGCCTTTTCTTTACTATTTCGCGCCATACAGAGGTCTTGATCCAGTAGATTAAGATTTCACATTAAAACGGATTTTATCTTTCGTTTCGCTCCGTCTATTTGAGGTGATCCCTCGATTAGACCAATTAAGGGAGAGTAGTTGATGAGCAATGACGGCGTAAATGAAGGCCGGCGTCGACTTCTAATTGGTGCCACATCTGCAGCGGGTGCAGTGGGCGCAATTGGAGTGGCCGTACCTTTCGTCGCTTCCTGGAATCCAAGTGCCAAGGCAAAAGCCGCTGGCGCACCTGTTAAGGCGGATATCAGCAAGCTAGAGCCAGGTCAGCAGATGATTGTTGAGTGGCGTGGTAAGCCTGTATGGGTTGTACGACGTACTGAAGAAGCATTAGCGAACCTAGAAAAACTCAATGGTCAGTTGGCTGATCCAAGTTCAGAAAAACCTCAACAGCCAGAATACATTCCTGGTACATCTGCTCGCTCTTTGCGCCCAGAGATCATGGTGATGGTTGGTATCTGTACACACTTGGGCTGTTCACCTACTTATCGCCCAGAAGTCGCTCCAGATGATATGGGTCCTGAATGGTTAGGCGGATTCTTCTGTCCATGTCACGGCTCTCGTTTTGACCTGTCTGGTCGTGTCTATGCGGGCGTTCCTGCACCGACTAATCTGGTCATCCCTCCTCACTCTTACTTAGATGACAATACGCTTGTTATCGGTGTCGACACGGAGACTGCATAATGGCTGGTTCACGCAATAAGGGTAACCCAGGCTTAATGGGCTGGATTGATGATCGTTTCCCAGCAACAGCGCTTTGGGATGATCACTTAGCAAAATACTACGCACCAAAAAACTTCAACTTTTGGTACTTCTTTGGATCACTGGCTCTATTGGTTTTGGTGAACCAGATTCTAACTGGTATCTGGCTGACGATGAGTTACAACCCAAGTGCCGAGGGTGCCTTTGCTTCTGTTGAATACATCATGCGTGATGTTGAATACGGTTGGTTGCTGCGCTACTTGCACTCAACAGGTGCCTCAGCCTTCTTCGTTGTAGTTTATCTGCATATGTTCCGCGGCATGATGTACGGTTCGTACCGAAAGCCTAGAGAGCTTGTGTGGCTTTTCGGTATGACCATCTATTTAGCGCTGATGGCTGAAGCGTTCATGGGTTACCTACTTCCATGGGGGCAGATGTCTTACTGG
>Ga0102948_1000269_pt1 | contig 20125 bp, 17 predicted proteins | sample SalPonA_A_H2O_MG_FD_78211 | JGI IMG/M metagenome (GOLD analysis project Ga0102948, IMG submission 78211) | Water microbial communities from South San Francisco under conditions of wetland restoration - Salt Pond MetaG R2A_A_H2O_MG | ecosystem: Environmental > Aquatic > Non-marine Saline and... | reverse complement strand
CCACACCTCCTCCGGCGGGTGGCCCGCCCAAGCCTCCCGGGCACCCATCGGCACCCAAGCCACCTGCGCCGCCCGTCACACCCACTCCTTTGTCAGGCGGTGAAGCCTTAGCGGAAAATAGCGAAGCCGAAACCAATGCGGAAGACGGTGCGGAGGCTCCCAGTGGTCCGAAGACAATCCACCTCAAGCCGCCAATCGTGGTGCGTGATTTCGCCGGAGAGATCGGGCTGAAACCCTTTAAACTTATCTCTGAACTGATGGAGATGGGCATTTTTGCTTCGATGAATCAAAGCATCGAGGAGGATGTGGCCAAAGTCTTGGCCGAGCGCCATGGCTGTGTGCTTGAGATCCACCACCGTGGTGAGAGCACGGATCAAAGCGCTGGGAAGCCCAAAGAAGAGAAGCCGGACGATGACGATCCGCGCTTTCTCGAGCCGCGTCCACCGGTGGTCTGTATTCTCGGCCACGTCGACCATGGCAAAACCACGCTGCTGGATACGATTCGCAAGGCCAACGTGACAGCTGGTGAGGCGGGTGGTATCACCCAGCACATCGGCGCCTATCAGATCGAGCACAATGGGCAGAAGATCTCTTTCGTCGACACCCCGGGGCATGCCGCCTTCTCTAAAATGCGCGCCCGTGGTGCCAACGTGACAGACATCGCCGTCCTCGTAATTGCAGCTGACGATGCCTTCAAGCCGCAGACCGACCAGGCGCTGAAATTCGCCCAAGAGGCGAACAATGCGATTGTCGTTGCGATCAACAAGATCGACGCGAAGGGCGCGAACGTCGATCGGGTGAAGCAGCAAATGCAGGAAAAAGGCATCGCACCCGAGGAGTGGGGCGGTGAGACTGTTACAGTCGAAGTGTCCGCGCTCAATGGCACGAACATCGAGGATCTGCTCGATATGATTTTGCTCCAGGCGGAAGTCTTAGAGCTAAAGGCGAACCCGAAATGTCCGGCCAGTGGAACCATCGTCGAAGCACAGGTCGAACAAGGCCGCGGTGCGACGGCAACGGTCGTCGTCGAGCGCGGCACCTTGAAACAGGGCGACGCCCTGCTCTGTGGCGAAGTCTACTGCCGCGTCAAATCGATGACCGATGCCGACGGCAAGGCCTTGAAGATGGTGCCTCCGGGGACCCCGGCCCGTGTTATGGGCTGGTCCGATGTGCCCGCTTCCGGATTGAAGTTTTCGACTGAGAAAAATGAAAAGACCGCCAAGCGCGCGGCCGAGGAAACCATGCAGAAACGCAAGCTCGTGGTTGCAGCCGAGAGTGCGGAAAAGAGTGGAGAGGGCGGAGCTGCCACGGTGGAAGACCTCTTCGCAGCGATCGAAAATCAGCAGAAGAAGTGCCTGCAGGTGATCGTGAAGTCAGACGTCCACGGATCAACAGAAGCATTGGTCTCTGCCCTGGAAGAAATTGAGAGTGATAAAGTCGACCTCAAAGTCATCAGCAAAGGGGTTGGGCACATCACAAAGAACGATGTGACCCTTGCCAGCACAGGCGGTGCAACCATCGTTGGTTTCAACGTGAAGCTCGACAATGGCGTGCAAAGCCAAGCGAAGCATCACGACGTGCGCATTATTCAGCATGAGATTATCTATGAGTTAATCGATCAAGTAGAAGAAGCGATGGCAGGCCTGCTCGATGCGGAATACATCGAGCGCAAGTCCGGCGTGGCGGAGATCCGCCAAGTCTTCAGCGTTGGTAAGAGTCGCAACGTCGCTGGCTGCATGATCACTGAGGGCACAATTAGGCGGAACGGTCTGGCGCGACTCATGCGCGGGGGTGAACTCATCCACGAAGGTAAGATCGATACGCTCAAGCGCTTCAAGGACGACGTTAAAGAAGTGCGCGCTGGTTATGAGTGCGGTATCAATATCGCGGATTACAATCATTATGAGGAAGGCGATACAATCGAGTGCTTCGAAGTGGAAGAGCAGCGCGCATCTCTCTAACCCTCGAATAGTCGGAGTCAGAGGGCAGGAGCCGGGCTGAGCCCAGCTGCCGACCTCGTTCTTCCATTTACCCCAAACTTTTTTTCTACCGTCCTCATGTCACAGCGTATTTCACGGATTAACGAGCTGCTCCGTCGTGAGGTGAGTGAGCAGATGCGTCGTTACTACCGCAGCGAGACCGCGGCGATTACGATCAGCGATGTGGACTGTGCTACGGATCTTCGCCACGCGCGGATTTATTTCTCGGTTTTGGGTGATGAACAGGACATCCAACGGGCAGAGGCACTTTTCCGGAAAATCGGGAAAGATCTGCGACAGCGCGTGAGTAAGCATGTTATTTTGAAGTATTTCCCGCGTTTCGATTTCATCTACGACCCCTCTCTCGAGCGGGGAGCTGGCATCAACGAATTACTCGACCAACTGGATATTGAAAATGAGTGACCGGAAATTTTATCCTGAAGCGAGCCTGCGCTTTGCGGCCGCGTTGGAGCAATTCAAAGGCAAACGTGTTGCTGTTCTTGGGCACCAGCGTCCGGATGGTGACTGTATTGGATCCATCGTAGCTGTCGTCCGTGTTCTTCGTAGTAGGGGCATCGATGCGGTCGGGCTTAATCGTGACATCGTTCCTGCGGCGCTCACGAGCTTCGTAGGGGATACACCACTTTTCTTAGCGGAGAAGTTTGAGCCGGACGGTCATCTCGCGGTGACCGTGGACTCTGCTGATTTCAAGCGGGTGGGGGATCGTCTGAATGCACTCTTCCCCGAGGTCGCCTTGAACGTGGATCACCACATTTCGAACAAGGCTTACGGGGCTGAGAATATTGTGATAGCCGATGCTTCGGCCACGGCCGAGATTTTGGCCGGGTTCTTTTTCGACCTCGGCTACGAGATCGATGCGGTTACCGCGCAGGCACTCTATGTCGGTATCGCCACCGATACCGGGCAGTTCCGTTTCCCCTCGACGACGCCGGATACCTTTGAAATCGCACGCCGCCTCTGCGAGCATGGGGCCAAGCCGGCCGAGGCCGCCTACCAACTTTACGAGCGCGAAAGCTTCTCCAAGATTCAGCTACTCCAGCATTTTCTCGATTCGCTGCACCTCCAGTTTGAGGGGCGCGTCTGTATCGGGCTGCTGGAGGATGGCATCTACTCTCAAACCGGGGCAACGATTGATGACGCCGAGGGTCTGGTGGACTACGCGCGCGCGATCGAGGGTGTCGATATCGGGGTTTTGATCGAGGACCGGGCCGGGGCGATCAAGGTAAGCCTCCGGGCGAAAAATCCGGCATATCGTGTGGATCAAGTTGCGAAACAGTTCGGCGGCGGCGGTCATGCCTGTTCGGCCGGGATGAACGTAGAGGAATGCTCGATCGCCGAATTTGAACCACAGTTGTTGGAGGTGCTCGGCCGGCATCTGGAAACAATCGGAATGCCAGGTTGAACTATGTCGCAAAATCAAACCGATACACCCGAAGGAATTCTGCTGGTCGATAAGCCGCAGGGGATTACCTCGCACGATGTTGTCTCGAAATTGCGTCGGATCTTTCATATCAAAAAGATCGGCCATGCCGGCACCCTTGACCCGATGGCGACCGGACTTCTGCTCATGCTGATCGGTAAAGCAACCAAGGTCTCGCAGTATCTGATGAGCATGGATAAAGAATACATTGGCACGATTCGGCTCGGCCAAAGCACCGATTCGCAGGATGCCGATGGAGAGGTCGTCGAAGAGCGGCCTGTGCCCGAACTGGATGAAGCTGATATTCTGAAGCAGATGAAGGGTTTCCTCGGAGACCAGTATCAGACCCCGCCAATGTATTCCGCAAAAAAAGTGAACGGGCAGCCACTCTACAAACTCGCCCGCAAGGGTAAGACGGTCGCGCGCGAGCCGCGCGTGATCCACATTTCCAAATTCGAGATGACTCGTTTTGCGCTGCCGGAAGTGGACTTCCTCGTCGCCTGCAGCAAAGGCACGTATGTGCGCACGATTGCGCACGATTTTGGGGAGCGTCTTGATTGTGGAGGGCATCTCTGTGGGTTGCGACGAACCGGGGTGGGCAGTTTTCGTATCGAAAAATCGAATACCATCGAGGCCCTCGAGGAACTGTCGCCCTCTGCGCTGCGGCGGCTCTTGATTCCGGTCAATCAGGCGGTGCCGAGCCACGTCCTTTAAACGCGATGCAGGTTCCGCCCAGAGTAGATCAATTTGAGGCGCTCGCCGGGCTGGAGGTGGAACTGCATCTGGCGATCGGCGTCTTCGACGGAGTGCACCTTGGTCACAAAGCGGTTATCGAATCGGCGGTATTTTCCGCGCGCCGCCGTCAGGCGGTTGCTGCGGTGCTGACTTTTGATCCTCACCCCAGCCAATTATTCCGGCCGGAGGCTCCTACCCGCCTGATCATGCCAATTGCAGACAAGGTTGCCCTCCTTCGCTCCATGGGTGTCGATTGTGTGATCTGCAAGCGGTTTGATCGCGCGTTTGCCGGGATACCAGCCGGAGACTTCCTGAGCGTTTTGAAAAAGAAGCTGCCTACTTTGAAATCGATTTATGTAGGAGAGAACTTTCGTTTCGGACAACAGCGGGCCGGGGACGTTGCCACTTTAGTGGCTGCCGGCGGTGAACTTGGACTGGGTGTTTTCAGTGCCGACCGTATTAAGCACAACGGTGATCCGATTAGCAGCACGCGTATTCGTGCCGAGTTGGAGGCGGGCCGGATTGCGGAGGCCAACGATTTACTTGGTTATAATTACACCTGCACGGTTGCAATTGTAGAGGGCGCACGGTTGGGCAGGACGATCGGCTTTCCTACCATGAATCTGCCCTGGCAGCCGGAGTGCCAGCCGCGCTTCGGGGTCTATTCTGTGCGTTTTAGACCCGAAGGCGCCAGTCTTTGGGCGCCGGGGGTGGCCAACTATGGGGTCAAGCCGACTGTGGACGAGTCGGCTGCGCCCCCTGTTCTTGAGGTGCACGCGCTTCAGCGTGTGCACCACGAGCCGGGCGAGGTGATTGAAGTCGAGTGGCTTGAATTCATTCGACCGGAGCGGAAATTTCCATCGGTTGATGCGCTGAGACGGCAGATCGAGAAAGATTGCCAAGATGTGCGGGCGATGATCGGGTAAGGTTTCGAGAAAGGGTGCAGAGCCTTCCCGTAGTGATGTCGGAACGAATCATAGAGTTTACGGTGCCTGTTGGTGCGAAAGTCGAACGGGCGGACAAATTATTTGCCTCGAAATTCGACGATGTGAGCCGTGTGCGCCTTCAACGCGCCTTCGACGCCGGTCAGGTGACTTTTGAAGGGGTCGCAATTGAAAGACGGTTCAAGATCAATGCGCCCGGTGTGCTCCGTGCAGTTCTGACAGATCCTGATTTTGACGAACCGCCGAAGCCGGTTAAGATTCCGCTGAAGGTCATTTTCGAGGACGAATCGATCCTAGTGGTTGATAAGGCTTCGGGAATGGTGACGCACCCGGGGAGTGGCACGGGTGAAGATACACTGGTGCACGCGCTCTTGCATCATTGCAGCGGTTGCCTGAGCGCCGTTGGGGCGCCGAACCGACCCGGCATCGTGCATCGTTTGGACAAAGAGACGAGCGGACTGATCATTGTCGCGAAAAATGACAAGGCCCACCATGCTCTGGCTGAATCCTTCAGCCGCCGCGAGACGTATAAACGCTACACGGCGCTTGTTCTCGGCGTGCCGCAACGCTCTGCGGGAACGAGTCTCGAGCCCATCGGTCGCCACCCGGTAGTGCGCACCCGGATGGCGGTGCAGCGGAATGGGCGCGAGGCGCACACGGACTGGATGGTCGAGGCGCACTGGGGAGGAAGGGTAGCCCGGCTCAGCTGCGTGATCCACACCGGACGGACACATCAGATCCGGGTGCACCTAAGCCATCTCGGCCACCCCTTGCTGGGTGATGTGACTTATGGTTTCAAGCCCGCCCGTTTGCCGGATGTCGAAGTGCCCCGCGTGATGCTGCATTCCACCGAGCTGCGTCTGGCCCACCCGGAGACAGGCGCGCCCTTGGCTTTTCAAGCGGAGATGCCGGAGGACTTTCATTCTGTAATCGCGTGTTTGTGAGTGATGCCGCTTTTACACGGCAGGGTCCGGGCATTGATTTCTTATCAGGCGGATTTTTGTTGATGAGCTCTTATCAGTTCTAGTCCTCGTCGATCGCGAAGTTGACGCCGGTGATGCCTGCGGCGGAGACGGCATCCATGACGCGGACGATCCGTGCGTGGCGGGTGTTCGGCGCGGGTGCGATCGTTACTTGAGTCGTTGTTTTATTGGCGACGCTGGCTTCCTGCAGGCGGGTGAGCATGGCGCGCAACTCGACCAGGCGGATGGAATTTGGCGTGTCGTAGTTGTATTCATTGACCACCACCTGGCCGTCGGCCCGGATCTCGATGATCTGCTCGTCCGGTAGTTCGAGCGGTTCTTCCTGTTCAACGGTGCCGGGTAGTTGGAAGGAAATGTCGGCCTCCTGTTTTTCCAGCGAAGAGGTGACCATGAAATATATCAGGAGTAGAAAGACCGCATCAATCAGAGGAGCGATGGGGATGTCCGGCTTATCCTCCGGCTTTTTCTTCAGGCGTTTCATCGTGCTTCGTAGGTGGCGTAGATGATTTCGTAGGCACCGGCTTCGGCGGCGGCTTTGAGCAGTTTGCGGACGGATTCGTATTCCGTATTCTGGTCGGCGCGGACCTGCACTTTCAGTTCGGGGTCGGCCTGCAGGCGCGCCGTGATGGCGGTCTTGATCTGTTCGAGGGAATGGGGCTGATCGCCGATGTAGAAATTACCCTCGGCATCGACCGAAAGGATGCCGCGGCCGCTGGCATCCTCCGGCACCTTGCTTTCCTCCGAGTCCGGCAGTTCCAGCTGGATCTGGCGCTGGCTCTTGGCCACCGAGGCGACGGTCATAAAGAAGACGAGGAGCAGGAAGACCATGTCGATCATGGGCGCCATTTGGAAATTCTCGGGAGCGTTGTGTCTGCGTTTGAGTCGCCTCATTGCTGGACCTTTCTATATTTACCGCCATTTCGGGTCGCGATGCTGCGCATGCCCCCGCCGATGCGTTCATCATTGATGTTGCGCGGATCAGGGAAGTGGATGGCGTGGATACGGGCCTCCTCGGGGAGATCCTTTTGGCGTTTGCGGATCAGCGCGAGCACGTCACTGAGCGGCACGACCCGCGATCCGCCGTCAACCTGGCTGGCGAAATAGCCCCCGTCGGAAATCAGGAAGATGACATCGGGCTGCATATTGAAGGCAAAGTTCAGAATGGTGAGGATTCCGTTGCGATCCTGATCGACTGGGGGGCCGCTGCGCCAACCGCTGCCGGAGCCATCGACGCGGAATTCGGTATCGAGCCAATCAAGTGCGGTTTTCTTATTCGGCACAGTGGCCGGGATGAGCTGGTCCTTGAACGGGTCGTAATTGCGGGAGTGCTGGATGAAACCGAAAAGCGTATTCGCATTGAGGCTCTCGATCAACTGTTTCGCTTCGTCCCGGATCCGCTCCATACTGGAGCCTGCGGCAGTGACCGCGTTGACGACGGTAACCGATGTATCGACAATAATCACGAATCGGGCGGCTTCTTCCGTTATCCCGAGAAAGGAAACACTCGATGCCTGCGAGCTCAGTGCGCCGAGAGCACCCATCAGCCCCGACTGGCCGAAGAGCGCGTCCGACTCGCTCACCATGGCGTCGTTTTCCACCGGGGTAAACTCGACATCGGGCACGGCGGGGAGTGGCGGTGTATTCGCAAGCAGACTCTCGGTGGTGAGCTGCGGGATAGTGGCGGGAGTGGCGGCCGCGTTTTGAAACTCGGCGACTGCCATCTGGTGCTCGAGCTCGCGCTGCGGCAGGTAAATCGTCTTCGGCGCGGTGAAGGCCGGCTCTTCGCGGAAGCTTGTTACCAGGACGGTGACGAAGCCGGACGTGAGAAGAATAAATGCGATAACGAGGACCGCCTGGCCGAGGGCGAGGAGACGCCAGCGCCTGCTACGGCTCTTGTCCGTATCGACTTTGGCGCGGAAGTTGTGGCGGGGGGGGGCCATCGTCTCGGGTCAGTCAGTTTTCCTACCGGGTCTTCAGGCAGAAGGATTGGCGCTATTCTGGCCGGCCGGATCGTAGGTCGCCTGGTCGACAAAGGCGTCGACGAGGTCGCCCCCGGTCTCGACTGTCTGCAGGATCTCCTTATTCAGGCGGTTGCGGTAGATGAAGTAGGCGATCATGGCGGGGATGCCGATGGTCAGGCCGGTGGCAGTCGTCACGAGGGCCTCGCCGATATCTTCGGCCAGGGCAGAGGGGTCGCCCATGCCGACCTGCCCGATAGTCTGGAAGGCGCTGATCATGCCGCTGACGGTTCCGAGGAGCCCGATCATGGGGGCGACTGCGGCCACCACGTTAAGGTAGTTAATCCACTGGCTGATGTTGCCGTCTTCGCTTTCAATGCTGTCGATGAAGGTATTTTCGATCTTCTCCTTATTGCCGTCCGCCTGCTCGGGGCGGGATTTGCTGAGGGCTGTGGTCAGGCACCGGGTAAGGACAGAGGGCGTGCTTTGGCACAGGGAAAAGGCCTTGGAGACGTCGCGGGCGGCAAGCGCTTCCGAGAGGGGCGGGATCAGCGCGGGCGGGACGAATCGCTTGGAAGCGGTTTCCTTCCAGCAATAGAAAATAAGGAAGAACATGAAAAGAGCGGTGATTCCGAGCGGATACATGGCCCAGCCGCCCTGCTGGAGAAGGCCGAGCAGGGAGGTTGAGCTTTCAGCTGGCGCGGCGGCATCGGCTTCCTGGGCAAATGCAGGCAATGCGGTAAAGGCGTGTAGCGCGCCGATGAGGATCCAGGTTTTTGATTTCTGTAGCATAGCTTTCATGGACTTCGGTTTTATAGAAATGAATAGAATCAGGAAAAAGGCATTATTGGATGCGGGAAGGAAGCGTGATTTCCTCCTCCATGGGCTCTAGGGCTTCGGCGGCCGGTTCCGCTTCAAGCTCGGATTCAGCATTTGTTGTGGGCTCGTCTGCGATCGATTCGGCGGTAGGCGTGACCTCCTGAAGGGCAGCGCTGCCGCCCGGCGATTCGGGCTCGGGTGCCGGCCTCTCCGGTTGCAGCTCTGCCAGGGCGGAAAGGTCCTCCGGCCAGGGCATCGCACGGTCCAGCATTTCCTGATAGAGGCGCTCGGCAACTGTTTCCTGCCGGTTCTTCCGGGCGGCGGAGATGGCGAGAGCGTAGCAGGATGCCAGGTGCTCTGTGGGCAACGCTCCGGAATAAGCAACCGGGTAGAGGGCGGTCCAGAAAGCATTTTCATAAGCCCCCTGATCAAAGTAAAACTCTGCGAGGATCGCCCAGCCCAGTGCGCTTGCCACGGCGGGGTCGTTTGAGGCGATCCACTCGCGGGCCTGCGCCTCGGCTTCCTCGACCCGACCAGCCCTGAAGAGAGCAAGCAGTCTCGTATCCTCGAGCGAGCGAAGCAGGGCCTGATCTTCGATAAACGGGCGGAGCACGTTGATTACCGATACCGCCATGAGCGGCTCCCCGTTTTCAAAAGCGAGTTGCGCGTAGTCCACAAAAAGGCGGAGATCCCGCTTCTCCATATATTGAATGAAGGGGCCCCGTTGCTTGTAAAGCGCCCGATAGAGGGTCAGCAGTTCGGGCACGCGATCGGGATCGCCCGCCCAATCATCCAGCAGGGAGAGGTATTCGTTTCCGGGGAAACGGATGCGTGCGATCTGATCGGCAGAGAAATTCATTTCGGCGCTGCCTCCGCCGAGTTCGACCTCGAGGCGGAGGGAGCCCTCGTCAAAGGAGACAAGTTTACCGGTCTGCCGCCCGCCATTTTCGAGGAGAATGGAGTAGGGCCCGGCGAGGTCGGCTTCGAGCTTTTCGAGATCCAGTTGAGCGCTGGCGGCAGCAGGAAGGACCAGGAGACCGCCAAGGATGGCTCGCGAAAGTTGCTGCGCTAGCTGCCGGATTTTTTCTCTGAAGCTCATTTTGCGGCCTCCAGGTTGGCGGTTTGCACGGGGGCCGGTTCCGTCTCGGTGGCTTCGTCCGCTTCCTCGAGAGCGCCCTCGGGAAGTTCGCGCAGAAGTGCATCGCGTTTGTTCTTCGCCTCGGAGGCGATCGGCAACTGCAGGATCCGCGGATCCTGCAGCATCTCTTCGAGAGTGCGGTAGGCGGCGACCGGATCGCCGAGTTTGTCGAACTGCAGTGCGCTCATCCAGTAGGCATCGGCGGAGAGGTCCGGGTAGGCGCGGTAGACGTTGTAGACGCGCTGCGCGTAGGGGATGGCCCGCTCCAGTTGGCCGGCGGCTTCCGCATTTCGGCTCAGACCGAGGAGGGCCTCGGCGTGGGGACGGCCCCGCGCTTGCCGCAGAGTGAGAATGCCCTCGAGTGTCTCGCGCGCTTCATCGAAACGGTCGGTCCGGGTCAGGCATTCGGCGTAGCGCAGGGTAACGCGGCTCGCCAGCGGGTGCATCGGGCTTTCCCCGAGAAAACGGGACAGTTCGTCGCCCGCTTCTTCGTAGTCACCGGCCTGCATCAGCAGAACGGCCCGCGCATAGTAGCCGTAGGTGCGGAAGCGGCTGTCGGGATACGCATCCTCCAGCCGGACCAAGTATGGCTCGGCGACTCTCGGGTAGTCCTCGACCAGCGCGGCGGCGATCCGCCCCAGTCCTTCGGCATCGAGCCGGTCGAGGGGGACCTTTTCGACATTCTGGAAGAGGAAGCCACCCGACTCGTAGCTGGGATACATGGAATCCAGGTAGAAGTTGAGCCGCGCGTAGTAGGTCAGGCGATCCGATTCGAGGGCCTCTGTTTTCTGGGCTTCGACCCACTCGCGCATGGCGGCCTCACGGTCGGCCTTTCCTGCGAGAGTGATGCGTTTTTCCACCCGGGCCAGAGCTTCGATGATATTGAGGACCTGACCGGCCTCGATCGCGTCGCCATATTTCTCGAGTGCACTGGCGAAGGTCTCCCGTGCGCGTTCCGGTTTTCCTTGTTCGATGTAGGTCCAGCCGATCCAGTAGAGGGCCTCGCTGATGCGCTCCTTATTCGGCACGTCTTCGCGGGCCACGTAGTTTTGGAAATGTTCGACATGAGCCTCCAGGAGCGCCGCACGGTCTCGCTCGCCGCGATCCTCGGCACCGGCAACAGCCCGGAGAATCTTACCGGTTTGAAAAACCGCGTAGGCAAAAAGGTGTCCGGCTTCGGGCTGAATCGAAGCAAAGGTCACCCGGGCCTGGGTCAACTCCCCGCGCCCCATCTGAATGTCGCCGAGGAGAACCCGCGCTTCCTCACGGCGGCTGTGCATGGGGTAGGCCTCGAGGTAGCGGTTTATGCTCTGAAGGGCGGTATCGTAGTCCTTCATCGCGTAGTGAGTCGACGCGATCCGGTAGGCGACCTCCGCCTCAAGGCGGTGGCCCTGCACATCGGATCGAAGCTCCTCCAGCGCGGTCAGCGTGGCCGCGTAGTCGCGCTCTGCAAAGAACGTCAGCGCCCGCCAAAAGCGGGCATCCTGAAACAGGCCGTGCGAGGGATGTTTGCTGGTAAATGCCTCGAAGTCGCGACGCGCGAGTTCCGGTTCGTTGAGCAGGTTGTAGTTGTAGCCGCGCACGAAGAGCGCGCGTGGAGCGAGATCGTCCGCCCCGAACCGTGCCAGAAAAGCATCGAGCACCTCGACCGCATCGCGGTAGCGGCGGGCCTCTTGATAGGTAGTGGCGAGCAGGTAGAGCGCATCCGGAGCAAGGGGAGAATCGGGGTAGCGCTGGCCGAAGGCTTTTGCTATGGTGAAGGCGTCCTCCCAAAGGCCGATCTCGACTGCGGCAAGGATCCACCGGTAGTGGGCCTCCGAGCGGACTGCCTCGGGTAGATCGGTCTCGCGGGCCAGTGTTTCAAAAATCAGGTAGGCCTCATGGGGACGCCCGGCAAGCAAGTAGGCCTGCCCGTAGGAAAGGTGGAACGATGCCGTGTAGTCGGCGACCGTTTGAAGTTTTTCGTTCTGTTGTTCCAGTCTCGCAATCAGGCGGTTGTAGAACTGCGACCAGAACTGAACGCCCTGAAAGAGCCCGGCCGAGCGCATGCGGGCGTCGAACCGTGCCCGCGTTTCATAGAGCCGCCGTTCCTGCAGGGTGGTGAGAGTTTCATAGGGCAGGACGAGGCGAAAGCAGGCGATAGCTTTGTCATATTGCCGGGCCTCAAGGAGGGATCGGCCCATTTCCAAAGCGCTGAAGTTGAAGACCGTGAGCTCCTGCAGGTTCTCCAAGTCCCATGGTTCGTCCAGAAGGTAGCGCTTGGCGGCTTCGATGCTGCCAAGGTCCAGCGCTTTTTGCAGGGCAGTGAGCCGGGCCTTGTTGCGGATCACGCCGGCTGGCTGCCTTTCATAGAGGGAATCGAGCGCATCAAAGGCGGCGTCTGCCTCGCCCGATTCGAACATGAGCTCCGCGGCAGAAAGTGTGGCGAGGGCAGATTCGGGCCGGTCCGGATCGATGGCCACAAAGCGGCGATAGGTCTCGATCGCCTTTGCCGGGTCGTCATTTTTTTCGTAGGCCTGAGCCAGATTAAAAAGGACAAACGGTGCCCGGCTGCGGTCATCGGGGAAGCTCTGGAGGAAGTCTTCAAAAAGTTGGATCGCGACATCGGTCTCTCCGACCCGGAGTGCTGCGTAGGCGTGGAGCGGAATCACCGTGATTCTAAATTGCGGTTTTTTTACCTCGGGTTCCTGCCCGAACGCGGTCTCGATTTTTGTGAAAAGATCGGCTGCCCGGCGGAAATCACCCGAGCTTATGGCGAGCTCGGCCGAAGCAAGGGTTTCGCGAAGTGTGCTTGCTTCCTGTTGCGCCGGAGCCAATGAAGCGAGGAGACTGAAAAAAAGACACCATAGCCCCCCTCGAAAAAAGTGGGCAAGTGGTAGTGGAAGCAACTTCCGGAAATGCTGTTCGCTTTGCATCGACTCAAGAGGGCAGCGGCGGCTCAGATAAGAGTTTGTGGCAAACCTCCGCAAGTCGTTTATGTTACGATTGTGGAGCAATTTGGAGCGGCTTGACGCAGTTGCGTGATTCTTGTTTACAGGAGGTATGGAAATACTGATCGCAGAAGATGACCTGATCTCGCGAAATTTGCTGAAAACAACGCTTCGGCAGTTCGGTCATACCGTGGAAGCGTTTGCGAATGGTGCCGAGGCTTGGTCGGCCTTCGACGCAAATCCCCGCCGGGTGATCGTGAGTGACTGGTTGATGCCTGAAATGGACGGGCTCGAATTTTGTCGGAGCGTGCGCAACCGGCCCTCTACGGAATACACCTATTTCATTCTGCTCACCGCCAACGTCCAGCAGGGCAATGAGACTTACATGGAAGCCATGCATGCCGGAATCGACGACTTCATGCCAAAACCACTGGAGCGGGATCTCATCTGGATGCGCCTGAGAGTAGCCGAGCGAATCTTACGCTACACAAAAGAGATAAGTAATTTGGAGAGCATGCTGCCGATCTGCTCCTACTGCAAGAACGTGCGTGATGACAACAACTACTGGCAGCAGGTGGAAACCTATTTGAATAACCGCGCCGGCACGCTCTTTAGTCACAGTGTTTGTCCGAGTTGCTTTGAAAAAGAGGTGATGCCCGAGCCGGATGAGGGCTAACCGATCGGTTTTTTGAAATGATAGGGAAACGGCAGGCGATAGGCAGATGTTGGCCGTGCAAAGCGCCTTTGTCCTTGAGGCGGCGTTCTATTTATTGACCAGAGCGAGTGCGACGAGGCTCTCGTAGGCGATCCAGATGAGAAAGCAGAAAAAAAGGATTGCTACTGCTATTTGCACCCGCCTGCGCCGCTTGCGTGATTTATCAAAGGGTCTTAGGCCCCGGCTTACTCCGGAGGTGCTCCAAAGGTAGCTGCTCAGATTCGTTTGATCGACAGTGTGCCTCTTTCCCATCTTGGGCAACGTGAAGGCGCCTGCCCGGGACTTTCGTTCATAGCGCCATCGGTAGTATGCGTGAAACATATTGGGAAGTAGAATTCGGAGACTTTTTGGATCGCATCCAAAGGGTCATCCTGCTTGCTTCGGATTTCAAATTTAATCGATGGAAGCAGATAAAATAACCACGCAAACGATCGCCCTGCTCAAGGGGGAGCGGCCCGTCGTCGCGGTGACGGCCTATGACACGGCGATGGCGCGCTATGCGGATGAGGCGGGCGTCGACTTGATTCTGGTCGGTGATTCGGTCGGAACGACACAGCTTGGTTTCGAGACCACGGTCCCGGTCACGCTGGAGATGATGCTGCACCATACCGCGGCGGTCAGTCGGGCGAAGCCACGTGCGCTGCTGGTTGCCGACATACCCTTCGCGGTGGCGCACGACGAGTTCTCCTGCTTGTTGCGGGCCTGCCAGCGGCTCATGCAGGAAAGCGGCGCCGAAGCAGTAAAGATCGAAGGCGGCGCTGCGCTGGCTCCGAAGGTCGAGCGTTTAGTCAAGGCGGGCATTCCGGTGCTCGGACATATCGGGCTGCTTCCGCAGAATTTTCACCAGCTAGGGGGCTACCGCAAATTCGGACGCAGTGATGGGGAAAAGCGCATTTTGGTCGACGATGCGCTGGCCCTCGAAAAAGCCGGCTGCTATGCGGTGATTTGCGAGATGACTGAGGGCACCGTGACGGGCACGATTGCGAATGAGTTAACGATCCCCCTGATCGGAATCGGGAGTGGGCCCCACTGCGACGGACAGATTCTTGTCTGCAATGATCTGCTTGGCATGAATACCGGCTATGTGCCCTCATTCGTCCGGCAATACGCAGAGCTGGGAAAGTTGGCGCGCGCCGCTTTTGCAAACTACGCCGAGGATGTGCGTAACGGAAAGTTCCCCTCATGAACTGCTGTATCTTAGGTGCGGGTGCCTGGGGCACGGCTATGGCGCTCCACCTTGATCGCTGCGGTCATTCTGTCACGCTGGTTCCCCGGCGCGTGGAGCAGGCTCTGGAAATCGCTTCCTCGCGTGAGAATGCCGATTATCTTCCCGGCTTCAAGTTGCCCAACAGGATTCAGGTTGGTTTCGAAATCGGGCCGGTCCTGATGGAGGCGCAGGTGCTTTTCTTCGCCTGTCCCTCGAAGGCGATACGCGCGCTTGCAGAAAGCGTTCGCCCGCACTTGTCGGCGGCGCTTCAGCTGGAACTGTGCATCGTGATGTGCAAAGGGCTTGAGCTGGATACGTTCAAGACGCCGGCGGAGATCCTTTCCGAGTCATTACCCGGTCTGCGGCACGGAGTCCTGTCGGGGCCGACCTACGCGCGCGAGGTGGCGGCAGGCATGCCAACTGCGGTTGCTCTGGCCTTGCCGGCCGACTTGGAAATGCCGACCCGCTACCAGGAAGCTTTCAGTAACCTCTCGATGCGTTGCTACCTGTCGGATGATGTCCGCGGCGTTGAACTGGGCGGCACGTTGAAGAACATTTACGCGATCGGTTCGGGTCTGTGCGACGGCCTGCAACTGGGTGATAATGCCAAGGCGGCCTTTTTGACGCGGAGCATGAATGAGCTGCTGCGTCTGGGCAGCGGCCTTGGTGGGCAGTTGGAAACCTTCCACGGTTTGAGCGGTTTTGGGGACTTGATCGCGACCTGTTCCGGTAGCTGGAGCCGGAACCGGACCTTCGGGCAACAGATCGCCGAGGGGCAGAGCGCGGACGGCATCATCGCGCAGCAGAAAACCGTGGTTGAGGGCTATCGGGCCACGGCCTGTTTGCTTGGCTATTGTCGACAGCAGGCGATTGACGCACCGATTCTAAGGGCAATTCATGCGGTGCTTTACGAGGGACTGGACCCGAAGCAGGGAATTCAGGCTCTGATGAGTCGCGACTTGAAGTCGGAATAGCGCACGTCGAATTGTTTCTAAAACTACGAACGAAAACAAAACGAACCGTAATCATGCCACAAAAGCTCTGTAAAGTAGCCGCTTCACCCATTCATAAACGGGGCCTCTTCGCTACCGAGGATATCGAGGCGGGCACAGACATCATTCAATACGTGGGAGAGAAAATCTCGAAAGAAGAGTCGACCCGCCGCGCTTTGGAGTGGGAGGAGAAAGCGCGGAAGACCGGCTCGGGGCTCGTTTATATTTTCGAGTTGGACGATGAGTGGGATCTCGACGGACGCCGGGGGCGCAATCCGGCCCGTTATATGAACCACTCCTGCGATGGAAACTGTGAGGCGATCAACTACGATGGAGAAATCTGGATCACCGCCCGCAAGGACATCAAGAAGGGCACCGAGCTGACTTACGACTACGGCTACGACATGGAGCACTTTCTGGATCACCCCTGTGCGTGTGGAGCGGAAAGCTGTATCGGCTACATCGTTCGCGAGGATCAGCGCAAGAAAGTGAAGAAGCTGCTCCGGGGGAAGAAAAAGAAGAAGAAGGGCAAAAAGTCTGAAAAGTCGGGTAAGCAGAAAAAGAAAAAAGAAAAGTGACGATCGTGTGACAGGGGGAACTCCTTTTTCCTTTGGGCCGACCAAGCCGCTTTAAATTCTGCCGAAAGGCCCCCTTACTATTTTGAAAATGCAATCACTCCCTGCTCCATTCCTCCCACTTCCGCAGCTTGGCCGCTTCAGCGTGGCTCTCTTGCTGCTGGCATCCTGCGATCTTGTGGCGAGTCAGCTGGAGCTCACCTCCTTTCGGGTGCGGGGGGATGCGGGCGTCTCTTTAAATGCAACCACCGGCTGGGCAGCGGCCGAGCGGGAAGGCGCCCGGATCGCCTACGACGAGCCGTTTCGCCTCCGGGTCGAAGTCGAAGCGGGGGAAGCCCGGTCGGAGGAACTCAGGCTGGAGTATCGCAAACGCGGTGGCAAATGGCATCCGATCGGCCTTTCCCGTTTCCCCTATCCCCTCTACGCAACTCCGGAGATCAGCATCATAGAGGCGGAGGCCTTTACCTTTGGCGAGGAGACAGAGGACGTGTTAACCGGTGCTCTCTCGGAGCATGAGGAAGGGCTCGGTCTGAGCGGACTTCAGGTCACACCGCTCTTCCATCTTTCCGGCCAGTCGATCGAGTGGGAGTGGCCCCTCGTGCTACGCCGGTTTTACGACGGCCCCGGATTCAATGAGGACGAAACGCAATTTGAGGTCCGTGTCGTCGATCGTCGTGGCAAGCGGCTGCGTGGGCTGCGGTCAATTGTGCTCACCGGCTATGCACCGGACGGCCATCTCGGAGGCACGTTTATCGAAACACCTTCAAGAATCGGCCCCTACCAAACATCGAGCGGCCGGCTTTACTTCCTGATGGAGCCGACCGAGACCGACAACCGCTTCATGGTGGTCGCCTCCGACGATGGGGGCCGCAACTGGCGCGAAGTCGACGGAAGTGGCCGTCCATCGACCGGCGATCTGGAGGGAGTGGGGGCTGCTTTTTACGAAGGCGTGATTCATATCCTTCATCAAACCTCGGACGCGGTTTTCTATCATGCCTTTGCCACGGATAATGCGGCTCGTTCGAAAGACCGTTGGCTGGTGGATTCCGAGGTCGTGGATACGCCGGACGAGCCGCCGACGCAGTCGGCCTCGCTAGCGGCTTTGCCGGACGGACGCCTCGTGGCGGTCTATGGCGGGGCGACCGGAGGATTTGTGAAGATCCGCGACGGGGATGGGCTTTGGCAGCAGGGGCCGCAGCGTCTCGAAACGAGCGCGATCGGGAACCTTTCGGGCTTTGAAGTGGCGGCGGGCGCCGGAGGCGAAGCGTTTATTGCCTACACCGCCCGCGACGGCACCGGGTGGTTTCGCACCCTTGATGCGGGCGGTGTGCTTTCGAAACCACATCAGCTTTCCAGCCGCCTCGGGCGTTCCGAGGAGGAGCATTGTTCCATCCTGCCGGTGACCGTTCTCCCGTGCGGGAGTCCAGTCTTCATTTACCGCGAAGTGGACGGTCGGCTCTTCGAGCGTCGTTGGGCTACGAAAGGTAAGCTCACGGAGGCGGTTTTGATCCCGACCTCGCGGGTGGCCACGGGGGTGGTGGACTCGGATCAAGTGGGCGCCGATGTCGTGCAGCACGGGGGGCAGCTTCATTTGCTTTATATCGACGAGGCCAGCCATTCGATAAATTACGCGACCACCGGTAACGATGGTAGATGGACCGACACGGGCCCCTTGATCGGCAAGATTGATGCCGCCTGGGTTCGGGGGACGATCATTCATGATCCCGAGGGGGCGGCGGCTTACGGTTTTGTTTACGATGCCGGTTCTCAGGGCGGTGCCGGTATGAATTCGTATTCTAGCTTACCGCTCAAGTAGGGCTAGGTCCGCGCCTCGCGCCGGGTCGCTCGCCGCCGTTCACATTAGAATTATTACAATCGCGTAACGGTTGGGGTGGAAGCTTGTCCTCAACAATACCCACAGACTAATTCTAACGTTATGAAAAATTCACGTCGCAAATTCATCACACAGTCCTCGCTCTACTCTTTGGGTTTTTTGGGGTTTCGGAATTTTACCCATGCCTTGGGGCAGGCTGAAACCGGGGGCCTCATGCCCCGCGCTTTCGGCTATGGTGCGCTGCAGCCGGACCCGCATCGCATTTTTGATCTGCCCAAAGGTTTTCGCTACCGCATCATCGCGCAACAAGGCAAGCGGATGGATGACGGCCTGCTGCGCCCCGGCGATCCGGACGGGATGGCTGCCTTCCCGCTGGAGGACGGACGCGTCGGCCTGATTTGCAACCATGAGCTCTCTTTCGGCGAGACCGGAAAAGGTGCGTTTGGCAAAAACAACGAAAACTTTTCCGCGCCATTTCAACGGACCTCCTACGATGCCGGCCGCGGCATGGGTCCCCAGTTGGGCGGCACGACCACCCTCGTCTACGATCCGGTGCGTGAGCGCACGGATCTGGAATACATGAGCCTACTCGGCACGGACCGGAATTGCGCGGGTGGTCCGACTCCGTGGAATTCGTGGATCACCTGTGAAGAGACAAATATCCGTGCTGATGCCCTCACGGCCAAGGACCACGGCTATAACTTTGAGGTGCCGATGTCGACCGAGGTGCGCCCGGTTGAGCCTATTCCGCTCAAGGCCATGGGGCGCTTTCGGCATGAAGCGGTGGCCGTCGATCCGAAAACGGGCATCGTCTATCAAACGGAGGACATGAGCGATGGCTTGATCTACCGCTTCATCCCGAAAGTGCCCGGGAAGCTTGCCGAAGGGGGCCGCTTGCAGGCGTTGGCCATTCTGGGTGCACCGTCGCGCGATACGCGTAACTGGCCGGAACTCGAGCAGGCGGCTTTCGCGACGGAGCGGCCGGTCGAGGTTACGTGGGTCGATATCGAAGACGTCGAGTCGCCGGACGATAGTTTGCGCTTCCAGGGCTTTGACAAGGGCGCGGCCCGCTTCGCCCGCGGCGAAGGTATGTGGGCGGGCGACGGTGAGTTCTACTTCGCCTGCACGAACGGCGGACCGCTGCGTCAGGGGCAGATCTTCCGCTACGTGCCGAGCCCGAAAGAGGGCACCGCAGCTGAGGCGGGTGAGCCCGGCCGGCTGGAGCTTTTTGTGGAATCCACAAATCCTGACTTGCTGCGTAATTGTGACAATCTGACCGTGGCTCCAAATGGCCACCTGGTGGTCTGTGAGGATGCGGATGAACCCTGCCGCCTCGTTGGCGTGAGTCCGAAGGGGGAGTTCTACCTGATCGGGGAGAACCGCTACACGAGTTCAGAACTGGCCGGGGCCTGCTTCTCGCCGGATGGCAAGGTGCTCTTCGTGAATCTGCAGAAGGAAGGTCTGACGCTCGCGATTTCAGGTCCGTGGGCGGACGTTCGAGCTTAGACAGCCGTAAGAGCTTTATGCGTTTCTCGCCCATCGGTGGTTGGGCGGGAGCATGCGGGAGGACGCCGGGGACGGCGTCCCTCCAGTGGAGCGGCGAAAGGGGTTTGTTGGGAATTCCGGAGGGACCGCGTCCCCGCGGTCCTTTGTTGGATAGAGTGAGCGGGGCGAAATTTTTGTTCGAGGCGTTGTGTCCGGCTGTGTGTGTTGCGGGCGGAATGGGTTGCCAGCTTTGGAGTACGCGGACGCCGGGGACGGCGTCCCTCCAGTGGAGCGGTGGAAGGGGCTTGTTGGGAATTCCGGAGGGACCGCGTCCCCGCGGTCCTTTGTTGGATAGAGTGATCGGGGCGAAATTTTTGTTCAAGGCGTTGT
>Ga0102948_1000268_pt1 | contig 20135 bp, 13 predicted proteins | sample SalPonA_A_H2O_MG_FD_78211 | JGI IMG/M metagenome (GOLD analysis project Ga0102948, IMG submission 78211) | Water microbial communities from South San Francisco under conditions of wetland restoration - Salt Pond MetaG R2A_A_H2O_MG | ecosystem: Environmental > Aquatic > Non-marine Saline and... | reverse complement strand
GGTTATAAGTACGGTACAAAAGACTTGATGCTTAACGCAACATTGTTCGACACCGTAACAGAAGATACGCAAGCTGAAGTAACCAGCGGTCTTACGTTTATGCGTGAGTACGAAGCAATGGGTCTTGAATTCGAAGGCCGCTACAATGTAACCGATAACTTCACTTTATCAGGTAACCTTACGTGGACTGATGCTGAAATTAGCAAAGACGTAAACAACGCTGCGATTGAAGGCAACACACCGCGTCGTCAAGCTGACTTTATTTGGACTATCACGCCAGAGTACGCAACAGATACATGGTCTGTAGGTGCATCGCTTCAAGGGTCAACTGAATACTACGTTCAAGATAACAACGACCTTAAGCAAGAAGGCTATAACCTAGTTAACTTGTTCGCGACATACTGGGTGAATGATCAATTCTCAGTGTCACTTAACGTGAACAACGCGACTGATGAGTTCATCATCACTGAATCTGAAGAAGGTTCTGCAGCGGTAGGCAGCTATGTAAGAGCGCGTCCTCTTAACGGTCGCACAACAGTACTTTCACTTAAGTATATGTTCGACTAAGCGCCTAGCGCAGATAACTTATGCAGATGGCTGCGAATTTGGACTAACGCTTTATTCAACGCCACACTGTGTTAAAACAAAAAATCCGGTATCAGGTTCTGATATCGGATTTTTCTTTTATGGCATGAATGTGTTTACTCTACTGCGTGCAAATGTTCTATCTTCAACCCTTTTGCGGTGCGAGGTGCAAACCCGTTCCAATAGGTATGCGTTGCTTCTTTGTTACCCGCTTTATCCATCGCCCATACACCATCGTTTGATTCGGGAATAAGGTCTAAGTAGGTTTGCATGTCGTTGTTGCTCTTTAAGTACTTGCCCAGCCATGCGGTGACGAAGTGTTGCGCAATATTATTCATGCGAGTGTTGTCCCAGACTGCGTCGATATAATGCGTGCTGGTGTTAAAGCCTAATGCGTTATCGAATACAAATGACTCTTTTGGTGCCGGCATTACCGCGCCAGCGTTATGGTTAGCGTTATTGAAGGTTAGTAGTGTGCGGTCAACATTGTTTGCCCCTTCCCAAATCGCACGTACACCATTTTCATAGCCAGAGACATCATCTTGAGAGCCGGCTACCAACATCATAGGAACTGCAATACTGTCGAGAGTAAACATACCGTAGTTCATTCCCCATGGCGCGAAGGCAATGATGGTCTTAATTCGAGGATCTACTTTTCCTGATTGATAGCGCGCCAGTAGGTCAAAAGGGGCGCCTAGTTGACTAGTGATCGCCTGTTCGGTTAGCCCAGCACCGGCATTAATCACCGCGCCGTAGCCTCCCATTGAGTAGCCCACAATGGCAGTATTATTAACGTTGACTAACTGATGTAAGAACGATTTTTCCTGCTTTGCTAATGCCTCGATGTGCGAAACAACGAAAAGCTGGTCGATAGGACGGTTAACCAACGTAGATGAAAATGCTGCTTGTGTTCTGTACGTTGAGTCTGTGTGATCAATCGATACGACCACGTAACCCTTTGATGCAATGTTTTCTGCTAAATGTGCAAGTAAAAAACGATTACCCGGGTAACCATGAGAAATTACTACCAATGGAAATGGAACATTAGCGCTCAGCGGTAGCGCATCTCTAACTGCTTTGCCATGCAGCGCTACTTGTTTTTTGCCATCGCGTATAAATGCCTGTAACACGGTATCGCCTTTGCTGTTTTTGTCAGCGGGATACCATACCTCAAGCGTAAGAGGGCGATTGTATACGGGCATAGAGTCAGGTTTGGGTTGGGTGGCGTCAAGTGCCAAGATATCAATTTGGGATGGGTTTGTTACGTCTAATTGACGCACGCCAACAGAGTAGTCTCCGTAAGCGGCGAGCGCAGGCGCATCAGGGCGCTGGGTATCAATTCGATTTTCCGAATACGCATTAGTCATTGCACCGAAATACAACAGCGAGCATAGGGTGCTAAAGAAAAAGCGGCGAATGTAGCGATTATTTTTCATCTTCTATGAATCCTTAGGTGCGCGTTGGAGAGGATAGATTGTTACTTATTTTGATGACACGTTTATGGCTGCCTACTGCCTATCTCGCCTATCCATTTGCGAATACAGTCACAAAGAGCGCAGCAGTACTTTGCTAAAGCCGTTAGAGCTTATCAGTCTAATGTAAGACATATCACCTGAATTTTTGTTATTTATTTGTATCATTGAAACATATAATCATCATTTTAAATTCTTATTACGGCATCTTTGTTTTTGTTAAACTTCAATTAAAACATTGTATTATGTTTATTTTGACTCACTGCTTTTATGTTCTTCTATCACGTCGTTTATTTTTAACAAAAAGATTGCAATTCATTTACTTATTGGTTAAGTTTTCATTATCTTCTGTCTTATATAAGACAAATGAGCCCGTCGTAGTCTAGACAAAAAAAATAATAATAGTAATCGTGAAAGCCGTCGGTCATGTGGCAGATAGCTTGACTAAACCTATAAAAAGAACTCGTGGAGAACACCCATGTCACTAAGACCTAGCACACTACATTCAAGTATCACCAAGGCGTTAGCCGTGGGTACTTGCATGACCATCGGCTTCGCTGCCCACGCTCAAGATGCTGAGCCTAAAGAGCCCAAGGGGCTAGAAAAAATAACGGTTACCTCACAGAAGCGAGTGGAGAGCCTTAACGAAGTGCCGGTAGCGGTCTCGGTATTAAGAGAGGATCAAATTAACGCCACGTTTGCTGCCAACATTGAAGGGTTACAAGCACTAGTACCCTCGGTCAGTTTCAGGAAAGGAAACACGACACGAAATTCAGCTATTACGGTGCGCGGTATTGGTACTATTTCATTTAGTGTTGCGGCAGAACCAAGTGTTTCTACTGTGGTTGATGGCGTGGTTTTAGGCCGTTCAGGTCAAGCATTCGTTGATTTATATGACTTAGAGCGTATCGAGGTATTACGCGGCCCACAAGGTACGTTGTTCGGTAAAAATGCCTCTGCTGGTGTAGTAAATATCACCACCAAGCGTCCTACTGAAGAATTTGAGGGCACCGCAGAAGTTACGTTGTTTCAAGATAACGAATATAGATTAAAAACCAGTGTGTCGGGCGCATTAAATGACAACGTGAACGGCAGTCTAACGGTGCTTAAGTCGCAATTCGACGGCTATATTAAAAACGTTTATAACAACGAAATGACCAACGGCTACGATAAAGAAGGCGTTCGCGCCATGCTTGATGTTGATGCTGGCGACGACACAGACATCTTATTCATATTCGAAAATGTTAAGTCTGACGATAGCTGTTGTGCCGATTTAGAACTTACGCCTAGCGGTCGCCACCCCGGTTCTGAAGCGCTACCCAATAGCTCGGGGCCTGGCGATTTAGATTTAGAACAGCGCCTAATAGATCATGATTTTGAAACACGCACATTAGATGAAACCACTGGTTTCTCTGTTCAGGTCGATACTATGTTTGGCGACCATCAATTTACCTCAATTACCGCGTACCGAGATTGGGACAATACCGAGTTCCGCGAAGGTGACTTTACCTCAACGGCAGGAACGCGTCCGTTCCCTGTATTTGGCGAACCCTTCCAATTACATGATATTGGTGCCCAGAACTGGAAGCAAACATCACAAGAATTCCGTATTGCCTCACCACTTGGCAATGCATTTGACTATCAGGTTGGTGCATTTTGGTGGACACAAAAATCGCAGCGAAACTTTACTCGTGATGCAAGCTGTCAAAACAATGCGGGGCAATTCCCGTCGGCTATCAGCGCTTACTTAACCGATACCTTCGGCATTGCAGACCCAACAACTGATCAAGTTAATCAGTTCATTGCTGATGAAGGGTTAAGCTGTAACTCTAACGATATTGTTAGCGCTACCGCGTACATGGAAACGCAGTTTGATAACTGGGCGTTATTTGCTGATGGTAAATACCATATCAATGACGACCTGCGCCTATTATTCGGTGTTCGCTATACTGCAGATGAAGTGAGCTATTCGCACAATAGAAGCAGCAATGATCAGTACAGCCGCACCGGTGTTGGTGTGCGTAGTTTTGACACTGATTATAGCGGTGAAACTGATGAAACGAATGTGTCTGGTAAGTTAGGTGTACAGTATGATTTAACTGACAACAGCATGACGTATTTCACATTCTCTCAAGGTTATAAAGGGCCAGCATTCAACGTATTCTATAACATGTCGGCTACCGATACGCTGCCGATAGGCGAAGAAACATCTGATGCGTACGAATTAGGTTACAAGTACGCCAGCACTAACATCGTGTTTAATGCGGCTATTTTCAGAACAGATATCGACGGCTTCCAAGCCAATAACTCAGAATTACTCGATTCGGTAACAATCTCTCGTTTAACCAATGCGGGTTCAGTAACTACACAAGGTTATGAATTTGACTTTATGTGGCAAGCAACTGACAACTTATCATTAACGGGTGGATTGTCGAAAGTCGATGCCGAGGTAGACGAGTTTCTTTGCCCTGTAACCGATGTAAACTGTACGGGACGCTCTGGCGCCGACTTGCCATTCTCACCAGATTTAAAATACTCAGTAACGGGTGAGTATATTTGGGAAATGGACAATATGGACATTATCTTAAACGGTTCTTATGTGTACACAGACGAAATGTTTGCAGGTGCACCAGGCGCGTTTGCTACAGATAACGATCCAGCAGTATTACCTGACTATGCCATCATCAATGCAAGTTTAGCATTTTCGTTCAGTGACGATGACTATCGCATAAGCCTTATCGGTAAAAACCTAACCGATGAAAGCTTTGTAACGACGTTTAGTGGTGACGGCTTCCGTTATCAATTACCTCGTGATGCTGACCGCTACTTCGGCGTGCAGCTTCGCGCTAAGTTCTGATCCCCCGGTAAGTGTGTGTAGGGCGCCTTCGGGCGCCTTTTTTCGTTTAGGACATCCCATATTTCGTTGATACATGCTTGTGCCGGCAAACCTCTAGGATACGCTCTAGCCAAGAGATTTCGGACAGCAAGAGACTTCGGACAGTCATAATAAGGTTTTGGACAGTCATAGGATGTGACGTATAAAAAGTGACACCGTGCTATAGGAAATGAATAAAATAAACGAGAGTGCGCCGAGTGAAGTAGTGTTGTAGTGCGTATTTTATTTTACTTGGGTTGGCATTAAATGCGCAGCGATGGGAGCACGCCGCCCGTGGGATTTCGGGCCGTACCAAGTGTTAAGGTAGTCTAATATAACAGGCTCAGCATCTCCAAGCGGCCAAAGTTTTTGCGTGTGCTGCATCCATTTGATGGTCTCTAACCATCGCTCACGGCTCATTCTGTTTTGTGAAATAAGTGCAGCGGAATGGCAAGCCGTACAATGGGCCATAACCATCATATGCCCTGGAGCGTCGACAAGCCCGGTGGTGGGGTGTGCTGAAGGTACGGCTGCCTCAACCCTTACCGTCATAACATAAAGAGTTGATAGCACTATAGCAAAAGGTAACCTTTTCATTGATTACACCACGCTAACGGCAATGCGGTGGCAGGCGTTGTTTAAGTAGCCTTTGGGGTTCCAACCAGGCAATACCATAGGCTGAGAACGGCCGTTATTGTCTTCAGCGCGTGCCCAAATTTCATAATATCCCGCCTGCGGAAACTTAATTTCTGTATTGAAATGCTGCCAAGCATGTCGATTCACGGCAGTTGTAACGCTCGTTTTTTGCCATGTTTGGCCGAAGTCGATAGAGGTGAAAACATTTGCTATTGCTGCTTCGCCACACCATGCATGACCACGAACCGCCAACGCGCTATTGCGAGCGTGCGTTATGCCAGAACGTGGGTGAGTAATTAACGATTTAACGGGCATCGCTTCAATGATACACATGTCATCTTCCGAAACGGTTGCACCTGGCGCGACAGGTTTGCACGGCACTCGATAGGCATTACCACCCATTTTTGCACCATCATGTATGCGGTCACGCACTACTATTTTCGATAACAACTTTCCTGATGTTGAGGCAGGCCACCCTCCAAATACTAAACGGAGTAGAAAACCATTCATAAGAGGTAGCGGTTCACCGTTCATTGCAAATGCAATCAATGATTCATCTTCAAGTGCTTTACTTATGGGTACGCCACGAGAGATGGCCGCCTTGCCCGGTGTGCGGCTTAAATGTATATCTTCACCGTAATAACCAATGTACACGGCGTCGTTTTTAATTCCTACGGCCTTAAGCACATCTTTTAATCGAACCCCTGTCCAACGAGGGCAGCCTACTGCACCAGTAGTCCATTGGTTGCCGCTGGCAGCAGGTGAAAACTCTGAACGGCCATTACCGCCGCACTCTAACGTCAGTTGATAGGTGTAGTGTCTGAAGTTCTTTTTTAGTTCTTCTAGGGTGAACGTTCGCGATGTTTCAACTGACTCACCTTCAATCGTGAGTGTCCATTTGCTTTGGTCGAAACCTGTGGGTGATACGTCTGGTACTATTCCGTTATTACGCACAAATAAGCGTGAGGCAGGCGTCACATTATCATCAAGTAAGTGGGCCGGTGTTTCGGCGTTAATGGGCCTGTCATTAAGTATCACCAAGCCATCTTTACCTTTTATACTAAAAGAAGAGTTGGTTTGCGCAAGCGCAGCAGGAATGAGCCCCGCCGGCATAAACTGCCCATAAACAATTTCTGCACCAAGTAACAGTGAGAGAGTTTTCAGACCCGATAAAAAGCCACGGCGGGTAAGGGGAGCGGTATCGCGGCCAAAGGCAATTTTGTCAGCTTCAATAGGGTTTTGGCTATATAGAGCGTGCAAGCCTATATGGGGTGCTTTTGCAATTTTAGCCGTGCTTGCGGCCCCAGAGCTCGCCTTAAGTTTTTTAAACCGTTTCACCCCATGCTCCTTTACATAGCTTAACGTAAAAATAGAAAACCGAGGATCAACAGCGCTATCCAAACCGTTTCTGTAACAATAAGAACAATAGGGAGCATGCCAACTTCAGCCAGTTTGCCCAGGTTAGATTTCATGCCAATAGCGGTGATCGAAACCACAAGGAAAAAGCGTGATAGCTGAGTACCAGAATCAACCACGATATCGGGTAAAGAGAAAAAGCTGTTCACAAGCATCAAAACAACAAAACCAACTAAAAACAGCGGAAGTTTTGGCATGCTGCCATCGCATTCTTTTGAAATGCTATGAACCCGTTTTACAACAACCATCATGATCACAACAACAGGCAGCAGCATGGCCACGCGAACTAATTTGGTCAATGTGGCCAAGTCACCGGCGTCGTTTGATACGGAGTAGCCTGCACCAACCACCTGTGCAACATCGTGAATGGTACCGCCAAGGAAAATGCCTGCTTGCGTATCGCTCATGTTCATTTGCGCCGCAATAATTGGGTAAATAACCATGGCAATCGTAGACATCGCAGTCACACCAATTACGGTAAGCAATGTGTCTCGTTCATGATTTTTACCCGCTGGCAGTATGGTTGAAATAGCCAATGCTGCCGATGCTCCGCAAATGGCCACAGAGCCACCGGTAAGCGCACCAAAACGCTTTTGCAAGCCTACCGTTTGCGCCAATACAATACCTAGCACGATGGTAGAAAAGATGGCGAAAGCTAGCATTGCGGCGGTTTGCCAGCCCAATACTATCAAGTCGCCTAGCGCAATGCGTAAGCCCAATAGCACTACACCTGCACGTAAGAGCGTACTGGCTGTAAAATCGATGCCACATTTACATATACTATCGCTTTGATATAAGAATGAGATAGCCATACCAAGTAACAGTGCAAACAACATGGCGGGTGCACTATAGTGTTCACTTAAAAATAGCGCAGCCATTCCAGTGATTGTGGCAATACCAAAACCTGGCCAAATAGATTTGCACGTTACGGCAAAGCCACCCATAGCGGTTAACGCTCAGAGGCCACAAGCGCTACAAGCACTTGGCGCTTTCTTTCGCCGGAATAAGGACGTCTGCCATGCATTGCACGGTAGTTATCTACCAATGCCACATCGCCGTCTTGCCATTCAAGGTCAAAGGTAAAGGTTTGAGCGAGCTCGGTAATACGGGTTAACCCTTCTCTAGGAATTGGCATACCATCGCCGAATGTTATCGCAGAGGATGGGTTGTCGTGTACGCCTTTCCAGCCCATATAGGCTGCGATAAGCTGGTTATAAAAAGACTGCGAACCGTCCGACAACGTAATCACTGCGGGTAGAACTGGCGTAATGGCACGTAAACTGCCGTCTCCCATCCATTCCCAGCTATAACCTAATTCACCTAATTTAGCTTCGGCAGCCTCGGTAGTGTCCACACTCAATGTGCTTTTCCAACTGCGGCCTTGGCCTGAATTTGCGTCATCAGCGGCGGGCATTGTTGTGGTGTATTTTACGCCTTTCTTCGCAAAGTCGTCAGCTAGCGATGGATTTTCTGCTTTTAGTGCTTCAAACAGTTTGTCTGACCGACACAAGGGTGTTGCGCCACCTTTGTCGGCAGCAGATAGGCAGAAAAAGAACAGTTTGCTTGGAGAGATGGGTGTCTGTGCCATCTCGTGATGCAAGAAAATCTCTACTTCTTTTGGTGCTTCATTGGCTGTAAAGACTCGCTCAGTAAAATTAATGCGCACTGCGTTTGATAGCGATTCTTTATAGGTAAAATTTGCGTAACCGAAACTCGCTGAAAAGGTATCAAAGGTTTCGGCTGAATCAAGTGGAAAACCTCTGAATAATAGCGCTCCAGATATGGCAAGTTGTGCTTCAAGTTCTGCTTGATTGTCTTGAATAAACGCAACGGTATCGTCTACCGAAATACAGTTATTGTTATTCACAACAATTTGCGGAAATACGGTATTACCGTAGCTATGTTGCGTCGCCACATTGGCGTAAGTGATCGCGTTGCTCATCGCACTCTCCTAGTCGTAAATAGGGTGGAAACGGTTAAATGCAGCTTCACAAAAGTGACCTGGATCGTTGAAGCGTCGGTTCATGTTTAGCGCAGAAATAGCGGCCATTTCATCATCAGTTAAAGAGAAGTCGAATAAAGCTAAGTTTTCTCGCATCCGTTCTGGTTTTGATGTTTTTGGAATAATGGCATTACCGCGTTGAATACCCCAGCGTAATACCACTTGAGCAGGGGTTTTACCATGCGCTGATGCGGCTTGCTTCACGACACTTTGCTCCAGTACCGATTCGGTTTTATCGGCCATTTCCAGCTCTAAATAAGACAACGCCCCTAATGGCGAAAATGCGGTTACGTTCATACCATAGTCTTTTGCCAAACGAATTAAGCGTGACTGGGTCAGGTAAGGGTGCGATTCAATTTGTAGCATGGCAGGTTTGATGCGTGCGTAACTCATCAGGTCGTGTAATAACCCGGTGTTGTAATTACATATACCAATACGGCTGACTTTTTTGCTATCGACTAACCCTTCCATTGCTTCCCATGTTTTATAGAGCGGGACTGGGGCTAATTCCATGGTCGGGTTTTCTAGCGTAGTGTCGTAAAACCACTCTGGCGGATAGCGTGTTTCAATGGGCACGAACTTCTGGGCAATCGGGAAATGAATCAAATATAGGTCAAGATAATCTAACTGTAAGTCTTTCAGCGTTTTTTCCAGTGCTAGTGGAACATGTTCTGGCGCATGGAAGGTGTTCCACAATTTAGACGTAATCCATAGCTCCTCACGGGTGCATAGGCCTTCTTTTATGGCGCGTTGAATGCCTTCGCCAACTTCTTTCTCGTTACCGTAATCTGCAGCACAGTCTAAGTGGCGATAACCCGCTTTAATCGCTTCGTACGTTGTATCAGCACAAATAGCAGTATCGACCTTCCAGAACCCAAACCCTACTTCAGGGATGTTTGCCAACGCGTTCATATTTCTAATCCTGTCAAATAATGTAGCACAAGTCTTGTATAAGACATAAGTTATTACAGGAGTAGTTCCTTGTCAACATTGTGTTAACAAGCTCAGTTGTTGCTAATAAATAATAAGCACTCGCAAAGGCGCTGTCTTTGGCAACAATAGGGAAAAAGAATGATATTTAAATAATAAGGACAGGGAGATCAACGCGGTGGAGGCGTGTTGAAGCAAAGCGTTAACCCTCTCCTTATGTCGGCGCTAGGCGTATTGAGCCGTACATACACGGGAATGATTTTTAAAACACGCCTAGTGCAGATTTAGTCTAGCTCAACTTGGTAGTGATAATGATCGCTTCTGCATTTACTTTCACGGTATTCAATAAGTTTACCGTCGATAGATTCTGTCACGCGAGTGACAAGCAGCAAGGGCTCATTCTCTTTTATCTGTAATAACTTGGCGTCTGATTGTGACGCCAACACTGCTTTTATTCCGTCTCGGGTTTTTAGCACGGTTTGATTAAAGTCAGTTTGGTAGAAATGGTACAGTGTATGTGGAATGTCTTTGTGCTCGTGTATTCGAGGGAAGTATTTTGTTGGTAGAAAAATGGTTTCAAGCATACAAAATTCATTATCAAGAATACGCCGACGCTCGATTTTGGTTACGCGCTCTTTATTGGTAAGTTGTAAGGCGGTTTGAATCGTTTCATTGGGCGCTATCAACTCAATGTTTAGAAGCTCTGCTTTGGGCAACTCAGCACCTTTGCCGTCGGCTTGCAAAGGAAAAAACCTAAATAATGCATCTTGCGCGGTATGCTCCGATACAAAGGTGCCAACACCTTGGCGACGCGAAACAATTTTTGTGTCGGTAAGAAGTGTTAATGCCTTGCGCACGGTGCCTTGGCTTACATTGAATTCATCGGCAAGTTTAAATTCACTCGGCAACATTTCACCTGGTTGCCAGCGGCGTTCTACAATAAGCTGCTTGATATATTCTGCAACTTGTTGATAGAGCGGTTGGAACGCAAGACTAGGACCACTTAACTTATGGTCGAACTGAGATGAAGACATGAAACCCTGACCTAATGCTTAATGTTTATTAGTTATATCATACACACGTGTTATAGCGTAATTTTGATGTAAATCACATACCACCTTAGGTATAGACGAAATACCAGCTAATTAATTGTACCTTGCCCGCGAAATGTTCATTGACAGTTAAGTTACATTTCATTAACTTATGTCTTATATAAGACGCAGGGTGTTAAGTGACATGAATAAGGCATTTTCGGTTAACGAACCAGATTGGAACAGTATAAAGGCTGCGGATATCAACGGCAGCTCATATTTATTAGACGAATATCACTTTGCGGTACCCACGCAATACGACACACTGGTATTCTCACTAAGTGAGTTTGGCCTGCGCATTCAATCAGGCATTGGCAGTGTGGAAGGAACGCGCGGCATAGACTATAACATGTTGGTCGCCACCCCTGACGTTTTGCCCCTTTCAGTCTCAGGAGATACCGAGCAACAAGTAATTAGTGCCGGAGACTACCGTTTAGCGTTATTTTTTGCCCCTCTTCATTTTAAACTTTATCGCAATGATGTATTAGTTCAGCAATCTGCAACTGATGGGCATTTCGTTCGACAGCACCGGCTTCCTCCGTTCGCTAAAATTGACGCCGGATGGATAGTCAGCCTCGAGCTTACCGACGAAGAGCCTGTCTATGGGCTCGGGGAAAAATGGGGCAAGCTTGATAAACGTGGTCAGTTAATTCGTTCTTATAATCACGATGCATTGGGCGTGAACACAGAAAAATCATATAAGAATACACCTTACGCGTGGAGTACTGAAGGGTGGAATCTTTTTGTCCATACGCCCACACCGGTTACGCATGGGGTAGGTTATGCGCCTTGGTCACAGCGCGCCTATGTATGCATAGTAGAAGATAACGCGCTAGATATGTTTCTTTATCATTGCGATACGCCTGCGCACAGTATCAATACCTATAGCAGCTTAACGGGCTTTGCACCTGTGCCACCTACGTGGAGTTTAGGGGTTATTCTGTCGAAGGCTTATTACAAAGACGCAGACGAGCTGCTTGCGGTTGCGCGTGAAGTGCGTGAAAGAAAGATGCCATGTGATGTCATTACCCTTGATGGCCGTGCATGGCAGGACACCGATACCCGCTTTGCATTTGAATGGGACCCTAGCCGCTATCACGATCCTAAGCCGGTCATTGACGAATTAAAGGCGATGGACTTTAAAATTTGCGTATGGGAATACCCCATGGTGTCGGTTAAAAACCCGCTTTTTGCAAAAGCGGCTGAAAAAGGCTGGCTTATTAAAGATAAGCGCACCGGTGAAGCCTATCGCTATGAATGGGATTTAAGCCCTTTTGGTGAAGTGCTTACACCGCTGCCAGACTCTGGCATCCTCGATTTTACACATCCCGATGCCTATGAATTCTGGAAAGCGTCGCACAAGCCGCTATTCGACTTGGGTGTTGATATGATTAAGGCCGACTTTGGTGAGCAACTAGAAGATGACAATATGCTGGCATACAGCGGTGACTCGGGTAATCGATTACACAACGTATACAGCATGCTATACAACCGCTGCGTTTACGAAGCTGCCGAAAAATACTGTAAAACGGGGCCATTTTTATTTAGTCGTTCTGCATGGACAGGTAGTCAACGTTTTCCTTCGCAGTGGGGAGGCGATCCGCAAGCCGATTGGCATGGGCTAGCCGCCAGTATTCGCGGCAGTTTATCGTGGGGAATGTCAGGGGGGCCTTTCTTTGCCACCGATATAGGCGGTTTTTATAAAGATACCCGTGACGCAGAACTTTATGTGCGTTGGACGCAGGCATCAGTATTTTCAGCCCACATGCGTTTACATGGCATTGGACCAAGAGAACCCTGGTCTTATGGCGATGCAGCCTCTGATGCTGTGTTTGAGGCTTTAGCATTGCGTTATCAATTATTACCCTATTTACAAAAGACCATGCAACAAGCCAGTGAAACGGGGTTGCCCGTGCAAAGGGCGATGGCCTTAGCATTTCCGCACGATCCCTTAGCGCGCCAGTTTGAGCAACAATTTATGTGCGGTGAGAGTTTACTCGTGGTGCCGTGCATCGTCCCCGGCGGTAAAGTGAAGTTTTATCTTCCAGAGGGAGACTGGGTGAGGTTTGCTCCAACATCTACTTCTAGTTCGGTCTATGAAGGGGGTAAATATTATGAGCATACATTACCACTTAACGAGCTTGCGGTATTTATTCGAAAGGGTGACCGCATTCAGTTAGGGCCTAAGGTAGAGCATACTGAAATGGATATGTCAGCCACCACGATGTGGCCAAAGTAGTTGTCGGAGCGTTAGTATGAATGTCACCCTTACCTTAGTAACCTGCATTGCCTTTATGGCGCTAGTTGCCATTATTTCTTACTTTAAAACGAAGGGCGAAGTAGATACGCAAGATGGCTATTTTCTTGCGGGGCGAGGCTTAACGGGGACTTTCATTGCGGGCTCTATGATATTGACGAATTTGTCAGCAGAGCAGCTAATAGGGCTTAATGGTTCTGCCTTCGGGTATAACTTAAGTGCGATGGCATGGGAGGTTACCGCCGGCATTTCCACCATTATTATGGCGCTCGTGTTTTTACCTCGCTATCTAGCAGGTGCGTTCTCTACGCTTCCAGAGTTTTTACGTGACCGTTTTGACGACAGCGTGCGGCGCATGACGGTTGTCCTATTTATGGTGGGATACACCTTAATTACTATCCCCTCTGTACTCTATTCGGGTTCTATTGCCGTGTTGCGGTTATTTGATGTACCAGGGTTGTTACACTTACCTTATGAAGCAAGCCTGGTTATTACCATTATTATGGTGGGCAGCATTGGCGCGCTATATGCAATCTTTGGTGGGCTGAAAGCGGTGGCGGTGTCAGATACTATCAATGGTATAGGGTTACTGATAGTTGGTCTTTTGGTACCTATTCTCGGATTAATGGCGCTAGGTGACGGCAGTTTCTCCAGTGGGCTTACGACGATAGCGACAACAGAAACGGAAAAACTCAACGCAATAGGGGCGGTAGACGACCCTGTTCCCTTCGGCACCATATTTACCGGCATGTTACTCGCGAACCTGTTTTACTGGGGTACGAACCAATACGTTATTCAGCGCACGTTAGGCGCAAAAAACCTAGAAGAAGGGCAGAAAGGTGTCCTATTTTCTGGCTATTTCAAGGTACTTGTTCCCTTCATGATGATGCTGCCTGGTGTGATCGCGTATCATTTGTATCAAAATGAAAGCCTACAAACTATCGACTTGGCATACCCTCACTTAGTAAAAGATGTACTGCCTCAATATCTATCGGGCTTCTTCTTGGCCGTATTGCTAGGAGCTGTGTTTAGCTCGTTCAATTCGTTACTAAACAGTACTGCTACGTTGTTTTGTTTAGATGTGTATAAGCCGTTTAAGAAAAATAAGGTTAGCGATGGCCAGCTTATTCGCGTGGCTAAAATAACCAGCCTGATTATTGCGGTGGTGTCGTTTGTTACAGCGCCATTGCTGATGTTAGCGCCTGAGGGCTTATGGCAAATTATCCGCATTTTTACTGGGTTTTATAATATTCCCGTTATCACTATTGTGTTGGTTGGGCTATTTACTAAAAACGTGCCGGCCTTGGCAGCAAAAGTCGCAATAGTGTTTCATGTTATCGCCTACGGGCTGTTGAAATTTGTATGGCAGGTAGAACTAAACTTTATTCATATATATGCTGTGCTTTTCTTCATTGAATTAGCAATTATGTTAACCATTGGTCATTTCTATCCAATGGCAAAACCATGGCGATTTATACCGAAAGCCGAAGTGGATATGACCCCTTGGCGCTATTCGATTCCGTGCGCCATTATCCTTATAGGTTTAATTGTTACTCTGTACTTGATGTTCTCTCCCATTGGCTTTGTGGGCGGTGTGAGCAGCTTGTTTGTGCCATTACTTATGACAACATGGACGACCTGTATCATCATGATTGGCGTAAGTTTAAAATGGTGGCGTACAAAGTACGAAGGTGGGGTGAAGCGTTTAGCGCATCAATAATCACAGCTTCAACGAATTAAAACGCAGAAACGTTAGGCTTTTTCGTGACCGTATTATGTGTATGCAGAGCAGTGCGTTCCTCTACTACAGCCTCTATCGCAATAGACAGTGCCGATGCTAAGTGAGTATGACGTTCATGAATAACATGTACCGCGGGGTGTGCTTCTATTACCACCGATTGTATACCTAGGGCGTGAAACTCTGGGTCGACGGTGTCATCTGATGGCAAAACAACATAGTGATAGCGTTGGTTCAGCAATAACTGCCTTATCTTTTCAATATTTTCAAAGGTTTCAACCTGAGCATACACGTTAGGCATACCATTGTTTTCCTTAAGCCTCCCTTTAAAACGCCGTCTTACCGCAATGGAAACATTCGGATCACTGAGAACATCAAGCGTACAAGACACATCTTTCGAACAATACAGCGAGGTTCTGCCCGTTGCTAACTGAGGGTAAATGGGATAAACGTTAGTGAATGGTCGGGTAACGCTTTCGAATCGAATAACATCAGCATCCATGATCCCGTCGTTAAGCAATCGCATACCCCGTTCACCACCCACTTCAATAAATACCGTGGTGATACCGATCCGCTTATAAGCCTCTTCAATAATCGGTTTGTAATAATTAATTATTCGGGGGTGGTTGAGATACCCTATTTTGAATACACGTTCTTGCGCTAGGCTAATCCCTGTCGAAGCAAGTAACGTACACCAAACTAAAAATAGCGCCACGCGGTTCATGTTGTCCTTATCCTTTGCTACAACGTTATGTAAAAGTGTAGGGGGCGATTAGACTAAAGTCTAGTTTGTCGGCATGGCTTGCTAACATTTAATTATTGCTGTGCGGTGAAAATAATTGACCCATTATCATTGCACAAGAGCGGAAGGGGATATTGAGGCAGGTTGAAACGTTTTGTCTTGTTTATAAAAAAAGCCCTAACGCTATTATCACCAAGGGGCAATAACAGCGCAGGGCTTTTACTATTTTTTACAGTGACTATGCTGCGTTTTTGCCGCCATCTACCGCTGTTAGCGTTTCAGACGCAGGAAGTAATTCCATGTCGAATGTATATTCGTCTACACGTACAGCAAGTTTACGCTTTTCGTTGTAGTCATGAAGCTGTTCAGCTTCTTGAGCATTTACAACGCCTTTTTCTTGCAGCTTGTTTAATGCATGCTCAAAAGAGATGAATGGAACAACCGGCTCTTTGCGAAGTGCTTTTTGCACTTTACCTAGTAAGTGAGCAACGGCATGCTTCTCTTTGAACGCTTGCTCGTTGATGTCGTTACCATCACCCGGTGTTACGCGTACAAGGTGAGTAAGCTGCGCCTTAACGCTGTTATCTTGCATTGATGCAATTGATAATTCGCGTACTAGGTCATCGCTAATACCTGCAACACTGTTCGTGTAGGTGTTAGTAAGTAAACGCATTAGGCCGCGCGTTGCTGTGTTCGGGAAATTGTTGATGAAGTTAACAATCGCCTGATCAGCCTGCTGTAAAGACCACTGCATAGCATACTCAAAGTAAGGTAGTGCTAGCTTTCTGTCTTCAATGCGCTGCTCGTAAAAACGGATAGCAGCCATTGCACCGTATAGGTAGCTCATTACATCGCCTAAGCGAGCAGAAAGAAGCTCCGCTTTCTTAAGGTCGCCACCAAGTACTGCCAAAGATAGGTCAGCAAGAGGTGCAAGCTTCGCAGAAATGCTATTTACACGTTTTTCGTACTTACGTACTTCTGGCAGTGCAGACTCAGTGCCACGTAGGAATGGTAAATATGATTTACCTAGGCTACGGAACGCATTGTTAACACTAAAGCCAACCGTTTTACGCAAAACTTTGTTGAACTCTTTGTCAGCAGAACTTTCGTTGCTGTGGATAAGGTCTACCATGTCTTTTAGGTAAGGGTGACAACGCATTGCACCTTGACCAAAAATCATAAGGTTACGAGTAAGGATATTTGCACCTTCAACCGTAATTGCGATTGGCAGTGCTGCATAGCCGCCTGCTAGTGTATTCTGCGGGCCACGTTGAATTGCTTTACCAGCTTGAATATCCATTGCAGAGTTCATTACGTCACGACCTAGTTCAGTCATGTGATACTTAGCAATCGCGGTAACAACTGATGGTTTAACGCCAAGGCCTAAGCCCTCTGTCGTTAGAACACGCATTGCTTCAAGCAAGAATGTCTTACCAGCAATGTCAGCCATTTTCTCTTGAATACCTTCAAAACGACCAATTGGAAGACCAAATTGTTCACGAACGAAAGAGTATTCAACAGTACCTTTAAACGCAGACTGTGCTGTTGCTACGCCCATCGCAGGAAGAGAGATACCACGGCCAGCGCCTAAGCAGCTAACCAGCATCTGCCAACCACGGCCGATGTTCTTCTGACCACCAATGATGAAATCCATCGGGATAAATACGTCTTGACCGCGAGTGGTACCGTTGTAGAAACGAACGCCCATAGGGTCGTGACGGTTACCTAGTTCAACACCTGGGTGTGACTTAGGAAGCAATGCACAGGTAATACCTAGCTCTAATTTATCGCCAAGAAGGTGCTCTGGGTCGAATACTTTAAACGCAAGGCCAAGTACAGAAGCAATAGGCGCAAGCGTAATGTAACGCTTATCCCAGCTAATACGAAGACCTAGTACTTCTTCACCATTGAACTCGCCTTTGGTAACAATAGCAGCATCAGGAATCGCACCTGCATCTGAACCTGCTTCAGGGCTAGTAAGCGCGAAGCATGGAATGTCACGGCCGTCAGCAAGACGTGGTAGCCAGTAATCTTGTTGATCTGTGGTGCCGTAGTGCATGAGTAACTCACCTGGGCCTAACGAGTTAGGTACCATTACGGTTACCGCAATTGCGCCACTTACTGCTGCGATTGTGGCAACAATCGTAGAGTTTGCATAAGGGCTGAATTCTAGACCACCAAATTTCTTTGGAATGATCATTGAGAAGAAACGGTTCTTACCAAGAAAATCTAAGATTTCCTGTGGAATGTGTTTGCCGTTACCCAACTCGAAGTCGTCGACCATAGCAAGAAGTTCAGTGACAGGGCCGTCCATGAATGCTTGTTCTTCAGCGCTCAATTTCGCTTGAGGAATATCGCGTAACGCCTGCATGTCAGGCTTACCCTGATAAATTGACGATTCAATCCACACGTCACCCGCGTCTAGCGCTTCTTGTTCTGTAACTGAAATTGGGGGTAAAACTTTCTTTAGACTTGTTCTAATACTCATAAGACTCATCCGCTCATCTGACCAGTTGTATGGGGTTAATACTACAACAGATTTGGAAAAGATCAAATTTTGTAAAAAGTGTATAAATATCATGTTCTTATTTTCATGGTTGAATTGCTTTTTTACAAAAAATAAACAAAATCAGCATTTTAAGGTGTATTTTATTTGTACAGGAAAGTGCGGCAAGGTGAAAAAATAGTCGTTTTTTGCGACTGTTAACAATATTTCATCTTAACCGTTGCGGTAATTAATCGTTTCACATTGATAACGGCTTCTTTATAGTGTGAATCATTAATTAAAGGAGTAATTGTTGTGAAGTTTTTAACAAATGTAATGAAAGCTAGCTCGATGCTGGCGCTGGCGTGCTTGTCTATTTCTGCTAACGCGGACGTTTATGGTGTTGCAACGGTTGGGTACGCAGATGTTGATACCGATGTAATAGGTGACAGCGGCATGGCATTTGGCGGTGCTATTGGCTATCAGTTTCACAAACAATGGTATGTTGAAGGCGGTTATTTATCTCTGGTCGATGAAAGTGAACCGTCTGCCATGGTCGAAGCCAAAGGGGCATATCTTGCTGTATTAGGTAAAGCGGGAAGCCGAGAAGGTGAATTGTTTTACAAGCTTGGCGTTGCCAATATCGATGTTACCAGTGTCGACGCTACAGCGTGCGCGGCAGACGTATTGCCCTGCGCTTATGACGATAGCGTGGTGGCTGGGTTAGTTGGGTTGGGGTTCGACTATTTTGTCGGTCACCGCACCATGATACGGCTTGAATACACCTACCTAGGTGGCGAAGATGATTTTTCGGCCAACATGGTGAACGTAGGCGTGCGCTATAATTTCTAAACGCTTCTAGGTTCATACAATGCGTATATGAGGGGCTTTCTTTTGCCCCCACCACGTTGTGATGAGCATATTGTGATGTAAACCAATACACGCCTTGCTGTGTATACATTAGTAAATGAACAAGCAGCATGGAATTACAATGAAAAATGAATTAGACAGTAAGTTCATCTTACAAGTGTTCGATAAAATTCGTAACAACGGCACTAAAAAAGATGAGCAGTATGCGTTAAATGGGGTAATTGCCTTTACCGACCATGATGGCTACACCCTGTATATAGAAGATGCCAATGTGAAGCTTCAATATGGTTTTCACAATCAATACCACTTCGATTATCAATCAAGCGACCAGTTCTCAAGCTTTGAGAAAAAGCTAAAGCAAATCGATAAAGAGTATTAGTGTAAACAGCAAGGTGAGGTCTAGTGCGCGGGTTTGCGCTACAGCATCTTGCTAAATAAATCGCTGGTCCGCGCTTTCTCAGGCTCAGTTTCTTGATACAATAGCGACATAAAACAATTAAATGGATACCGTCGCGTTGGCTGCAGCACTCAAAGCTCCCACATTTAAGTTGGCATTTCTTGGCCCTAAATACTGGTTAATCTGGTTCGCCGTTATTGTATTGTATGCAATCACATGGTTACCGTTGCCGGTAATCCGCTCTATCGGTGGTGGCACGGGCAAACTTATCACGAAAATTGTGCCTAAACGCGCAAAGGTGGCACGTCGAAACCTTGAATTATGGAACCCTGAACTTAGCTCTGCGCAGCTTGAAGCCTTGGTGGAAGAGAATATTCGTAGAACAGGCATGGCGCTTTTCGAAACCGCAATGGGCTGGTGGTGGCCTGACTGGCGCGTACGAAATGCAATGGAGTTTGAGGGAAAAGAACATGTAGAAGCTGCGCTAGCTAGCGGCAAGGGTGTGGTTGGCATGGCCCTTCACAATATGAATGTTGATTTCGGATGCCGAGGAATTGGCTATTTCCACCCTAGCATCGCATTTTACCGCAAGCACAATAACCCACTGATGGACTATCTACAGTATCATGGGCGAAATCG
>Ga0102948_1000265_pt1 | contig 20173 bp, 15 predicted proteins | sample SalPonA_A_H2O_MG_FD_78211 | JGI IMG/M metagenome (GOLD analysis project Ga0102948, IMG submission 78211) | Water microbial communities from South San Francisco under conditions of wetland restoration - Salt Pond MetaG R2A_A_H2O_MG | ecosystem: Environmental > Aquatic > Non-marine Saline and... | reverse complement strand
AGTTCAACAGTGAACTCTTCTACAGCATCGTTAGAATCCCAAGCTAGTTCATCAGCACCCAAGTTAATTGGGAACATACCTTTGAACTTGTAGCGTCTGTTTTCTTCACCAGCTTTAGTGTAGTGAATTACTTCAGCGTCTACTTTGTAGCCAGCAACACCATCGGTAGTATCTAGGTTAGCCGCATAATTATTAATCTTATGCATCCATTCTTCAAACTTGGCATGATGGTCCATAGTTTCCTGTTGAAGAACTGTAATATTCCAGTTTTCAAAAGTTCTATCGCCAGCAAGTCTTACCTGTCTGCCGAAATATGGAACGTCTACCTGTCCGATTATTGAAGACGGCAAAGAAGCCGCCTTACAATAAAAGGAAAAGTCTTGTCCGAAGCCTTGGTCTGTTAGTCTAACTTCAAATAGGTTAGGTCTAGCACCACCACTCTTCATTACGTTTGAAGCAAAATTCTGAATTGAAAATGCCATTATTATTCTCCTTTATCTATCTAATTCTTAGAACTATTTATTAAAACTTACCAACAACTTCTGAGAAGTCAACACCAGTTCTAACAGCAACAAAGTTCAATTGAATGAAGTTGATAGACTTAGCAGGTTTAATGTAAATGTCACCCACAAACTCATTTCTGTCAATTACTTCGCCAGTGTTGTTTGATTCGTCACAAACTACTCTGTAATCGTAAATACCTCTACGACCCTGAACATCACGTAGGAATGGTTCAACCATATTTACAAACTGTGCTCTAGTGAAGGCATCGTTGAATTCAAAGAGTGAGTATTTAGCACTGATAGCAATAGCTTTTTCAAGTACAATAAACAGTCTGCGAACATTAACACGGTCAAACGCTGAAGGTTTAGCAAGCATTGTTTTATCCCCGTAAAGGATAGTACCGTCACCTGGGAAGTTAAGAACAGGGTTAACACTGTTTTTGTAAAGGTCATCACGGTCTGCTTTCTTAGGATTCCAAGCAAGACGAACAACATTTTTGATGTTGCCACGGTTGAAACCAGCAGGAGACCACCATGGGTCACGAGTGTTATCAGTTGCCGCACATAGACCAGCAATATCACCGTTTACAGGAACCCAACGGTAAACATCGTTGTACTTGTCATACTGGTATTTCCAGTTACAGTCAGCGAATGCGTAAGAGTTCTGTGAATGACTCATAGCCATCTGATTGTCACCCAAGCGTAGAGTGTCAAGAACTGAAGTAGTTTCGCTACCAGCATTATTAACAACATCTGCGTATAGTGGAGAAACAAACGCTACAGCATCTTTACGGTCAGAAGCAATACGAGCAACACGAGCCATAACAGTTGTGTAATCAAGACCAGTAGACATTACAAATGGACCATCACCACCAGCAAGTAGTAGAGATACATCAATTTCGTCTGGGTCAGCAAACATATCAAACGCATTGATGAAGTCAGCCGCTGTTAGAGCACCGTTACCATCGTTACCACCAGAAAGGTCTAGAGTAAGAGGTGTAGTTAGTAGTGTGTAAGTGATAGTATCATCACCTAGGAATGAAGTACCCCAGTTAGTTGATGGAGCACCATCAGCATCAATAGGATGGTCCATCCAACGAACAAACTGTGACTGTCTGTTAAGAACCTGTGCATAGTAAGCAGAAGCTCCAGCTTCGGTTTTAGCATCTGGTGATTTTGATAGGAATGGGAATCGTTCTAGAACAGTTCCTTTAACACCAGAGAAAAGACCAAGACGGTCAACTACAACAACGTGAATTTCGTCATTGATGTTTGAGTTTCCAGTATCTGGGTCAGAAGTTGTATCCTTATTCATAAGGAATTCGTTGTGACCCGGAGATGTATCAAACTCTGATTTGTAATCCCAAGAATCAAACGAAGCACTATCTGCGATAGATACTGTCAGTGAGTTACCCAAAAGACCAGGATACATAGCGGCAAATTCACCGACTTCACCCTGTCCATTTGCGTAGTTTAGTTCATAGTGGTCATCATTCTTAATGAGCAAACCAGTTCCTGAAGCAGTTGCGTTAGTAGCCGCTGAAGAAACTGCGCGTGATACTTTAAGATTCTTACCATACGCTAGAAAGTTTGCCGCAGTATACCAAGAAACTGCGTTTTCGTTATTAGGTGTCCAAAACCTTTTAACAAGGTCATCTTCCGAACCGACTGTAACAACTTCTTCTACTGGTCCCCACTGAGCTAGGATAGCTGTAGCACCGATAGAAGTAGCGACTGCTGGAATACCAGTAGTCAAGTCGATTTCAGAAACATTAACACCCGGACTTAATTGAAATGGCATTGTTATTCTCCTTTTATCTTATAATAATCTATTCAAAAATATTGTAATAGTTAAATTTATTTATAAAATCTAATTTTTAGTCGTATGCTACCATTGGTCTACATGGTGCCACAATTGTCCGTCCCTATCTACAAAAACATCTTCACCAAGACCATCATCAATTTCGCCAAAGGGTACTAGATTTTCTTCTATATTTTTCATTCGCTCTTCATAAAGCACATGTCTGATATCTTGGTCAGCCATTTCTTTAAAATATTCTTGTGAGGCTATCCAAGCAAACATTACTAGAGTCATAACCATATCATCATGCTCCCCTTGCTCTGCCTCATAAGAATTAGCTCTTGAAACAAAAACTGTCATTTCTCTCAAAGTATCAAAATCTGGAACAATAAGCTTATCGCCTTCAATTAAATCTTTCAAAGATGTACAGCCAACTTTTTTAGATTGTTTGGTGGTTCTTAACCCCCATTCAAAACTTTTTGCAAAGCCAGAGTTAATATATTGCCCCTTACCAGGAGCAGATGCTATACTCATTACATTTTCATATTCAAGTTCATAATGCATTATCTCAGCAACTTGTTTACCTGAATCATTAACTTCAATAAGAACATAAGCATCATTATAGTTTTTGGCTAATTTTTCTATTACAGTTGGAAATACCATAGGAGGTATTTCATTATTTCTATATGTAGCAACTTGTTTATAAGGTATACTAGTTGCGTCAATTATAGAAATAGTTGAATAGTCTACGCCTTTACCATGAGATACATCCGCACATAAAAAATATACATGGTCATCTTGTGGTTTCTCGTAAACTTTGACTGAATTCCTATCATAAATTGGATTCATGAAAGGCATGGTTCTTAATTTAGCTCCATCTATCAGAGTATTAGAAGAACCAAGAAATTCAGTTTCGAACTCTTGTGAAAATTGCTCTCTTGAGGTATTTTTTATAGTTTCCTCTTTCCAAGCATCATCACGACCTGGTATTTCGCTCCAATGTACCTCTAGAGGAACATATGAATTATTACCATTAATAGCATCTTTCCAAATTTTATAGAAATGGTTCATGCCTTTTGGAGTAGATACCATTATAACTTTTGTATTTTTACCAGATGAAATGGTAGGATATACAGAGTTAAAGAATTCTTCTGCTAGGTGGTTTTCAACAAACGCAAATTCGTCAAGGAAAAGAACGTTGAAAGAATCACCACGAATAGCAGATGAAGAGGTAGCCGCCGCCAGTATCCTAGAGCCGTTTTCTAGCTCTATGGTGGATTTATTGAAAGAAAGTATACCTTGTTGAAGCCATGAAGGAAGATGCTCATATGCTGTTTGTAGCCTTCCTAGAAGTGCTCTTGCTGTTGCCAATTTGTTCGCCAAAAGAGCAACTGAAACATCTTCATTGAACAATATATAATGTAAGAAAAATGCTATAGTCGTTATTGATTTACCAGACTGTCTACCTATTTTACAAATAGTAAAACGATTCTCATAAAAAGTATTAATCATTCTTTCTTGGAAAGGATACAAATTAAAATTTGTCAAACCTTCATCCAAGTTAATGATTTTCATGTAAGTTTTTATGAAGTATATTGGGTCTGTGGCACATTTCTTATATTCTAATACTTGTTCTTCTGTCCATTGGATAGCAACATCCTTGGCTTTTAGGTTAGTATTGTTATTATATACTTCTGCCATTATTTATTTTCCTTTAGTGTTTTTAGTAATTCACTAGTGGAGCCGACAAATATAGCATTTTGCGTTACATTTTGAGTTTTCTTTTCTTTATCCACGCCTTCAAGTTTATCCATGGACTGTTGAAGTTCAGTCAAATCTTTGGCTACATCAGCCATAGTTTTAATTAGTTGTCCAGTGACTTCAAATGCCCTAGGATGCATTGAACCTGTAGCAACAGATAAAGATGATTCCAATGCTTTGTTTCCTTTATCAATCAAATCATATAAAACATCTCTGCGTTTGTCATAATCGTCTTTTATGTCATCTTCGCGACTTTCATTTTTAATATCGGAGTCGTATACAACCAAATCCTTTTCATCATCAGTTGTATCTTCCACATAAACATCAAGACAATCATTTATTTTATCTGTAACTTTATCTCTCATAAATCACCTATTATTTTGATTCAGGAAAATCCTGTATCGCATCTCCAAATGTAAAGTTATCATCCTTATCAAATGTATCTGGGGTTACTGTCTGTCTGGTTAAAGGATTAGAGCTACTATAATCCTTAGTAGCATCGTAAATATCCGAAATAGACTTGAGGATAACACCCTCTTCTCTTACAGGACCATACAAATATGTTTTTAGTGTAAAATCAAAAGTCCAAGTCAATACTCTTCTTGTGTCAAAGTCTCCTTCATAGGTATCTTCTTGAGTTATTGAATTTAAAATAATGTCTACATCTTTTGATATTTCCATTCCTGGAATGATATCGAATGAAATGCTAAAAGATGGAGCAAAAAATGGTAGTATTTGTTCTACAATCTGAATACCATCGTCACTATTTTTAACCATAGCTGTTAGTTGGAAATTCAGATTATATGGTACTGGATTGAATACTTTCATTTTTGATTTAGTATCTTCCTGTACCTCTTTAGTTATTCTATCAGTTTTACCTAGTCTTCTTTCGCCATCATATACCAAATCAAGCAATGTGAAAGACATTCTTGGCATAGTTAGAGGGTTTTCAGAAGCATTAACTCGTGATAGATATTTTTCTCTTGGACCATATGAAAGTGGCACTGGGATTTCTTTTAACAGAACCCCATCCGCGTCATATTTCTTTATACTAATATCATTAAATAATGTTCCAAATATAATAACGGACTTTCTTATAGTCCCATGATAAAAATGCCCACCGAACATTAATAATCTCCTTCACTAAATGGGTCAGTTTCCGACCAATCAATTACTTTATCAGCTTCCCACTCTATTGATTGATTATCTGCTGTTGCCAAATCAGTATCATTAGAGAACAAATTAGCTTGTTCAACTGGTGTAGAAAGTGTAACTGTTGCGCCAAGTAAGTAAGCCGCTGTTGTCTGGTTCCCTATAATCATCTGATTTGCCGCAAAAGTACCAGAAATATCCGATACCCTTAGAACCTTAGTTTCTTCATTCCAGCCTATAACGATACCTCTAGCAGTTGCTTCTATTAGATTTACGCCTTGATATACGACTTCATCTTTAGAGTAAGTTCCTGAGCCTGAACCAAGCGTAAAGTCTACAGCATATGTATTAGCTGTTTCCATATTATCAATAACATCCACGCCAGAATCTGTTCCAAATTGAGTTTCTTGGCTATAATTGTATACTTGAGCATTAATTGTATAAGTCAAATGGTCAAAATCGAAAAGTTTCTTCTCAAAATCGACATAAGTAATTTCCCATAGCCTATCTACGCCTTGAATATAAATCAAATCACCTTCTCTTGGAGTTTTTACAGTTGGGTTTAATGAAGTTATTTCATCTTCCCACTTTGTTATATTGACTTCAAAAGTTACTCGGTCATTTGCTTCAATGCCAAACTTGGATAGGAAATCATTTTCCTGTACACTGGTTTCGTTGAAATCAACCACCATTGTAATATCATAATATTGATTAAATGATGAAGATGTTACATCATTGAATACAGAATCAACATTTATTTCTTCTCTCAGTAAATATTTACATGGAAGACCAGTTACATCATTAACTTCTCTGCTTATATTATTTACCATACTCTTAGCTTCTTGCTTAAGAGACATAATATTAAAGCCAGATTTATTGTATGTCATGCCCATAGTTATTTCCGTTATCCTATCATAAAGTCAACTGGTAACTCGTATGTGTTTCTTAGACTTTCATCTAATCTTTCAATTTCGTCAGTTGCGTCTTCATAATATCTGGCACCGTTTAGAGTTATGTCGCCCGGAAGTTTAGCATCCTGAAACTTCAATAAGTTCATACCCCATTGCTGTTTAATAAGAGCAGTAGTGTATTTTTTAACCCAACTATCATTGTAAACTTCAGGATATTCTTCAGCATCTACTACTGAATAACATTCAGCTATGATAAAGTCTCCCGGTTTCAAAGAAGATGACATAGTATTAAAAATTAGTTTATCTTTATAGCGATTGTATTGTATAGAATCAGTACCACCCAACATACTAGATAGGAAGTCGAAATGAGTTTGTTTCATAACCATATCTGTTATTGTTGGAACAGAACCTGTATTGTAATCGCCTAACATCATTTGATATTTTGAATTAAACATACCACTATAATCAGATAGCGAACCACCATATGGTAGGACACGAATTACAGTTATTATATTTTCTGGAAGATTAATATATGAATTATCTAAATCTTCCTGAGTCAATTGATGTTTATAGTACAGTTTTTCAGAGCCACTATAATGGTATCTGGCAAACTTTGACAGACTATCATCAATGCGGTCTTCAATTTGTTCATCGGATACATCAATGTTTACCATTGGTGCTCCCAATCTTCTTAAACAATAATCTTTTAAGTCTTGTCTTGAGTTTACAGCCATTAAGAATCCTCCTTTATGTACTATTTATATATCCTACACTTTAAGATAAAAAAAGGGAGCCAAAGGCTCCCAAGATATTATTATTATATGTTTTTATTATTATTTAAACGCGGTGATAATATCTATTTCATCATCCAAAGCTAGAGGAATGTTGAATGTTATTGATGTACCGTTTGTTGCTGTATATTCAGAAGGTCTCAAAATCTGTCTACCTATGTATACCATTAAGTATGTAGGGTCATAGTTTACAGTATAGGTAGTAACAGTTTCATCAACAACTGTAATTGTATTTGGTCTCTGAAGTACAGGGACAGGATTATCACCATTAGCCAGTTTACCACTAACTAGATTGTCAACATGAGTAACAGTCAAGTCATCCGCTGGAATGGCTGATTCATAGTATACATTTGGTCTATCTGATATTTCCGACCAAGATATAGTAGCGCCTATTTTAGAAACATCTATGCTTTCTAGTTTAGCTTTTTCAACATCAGTATAGTTGTTTTGTGTTAGACCCCAACCTGTAATCTTGTCTACTTTGTTTGAAAGTGGTGTAGACATAATATTAGTTACAGCAGTTGAGAAATCACTAATCGTAGATGCTGGCTGAGTACCAGTGTGATTTGTACGATTTCTATCGTCTGGATGGTAGTGGAGATTTGTATCTCCTCCATTTGTCAAATCAGAACGCTGTATTGCAGTTAGTAGTCTAGGGTCATTATCTACAACTAGAGAACTTGTATTTCCAATGAGACCAGCTTCCCACTTATCAGTAGATTCGTTAAACTGAAGAACTGCCGTAGTGGAAGCTCCCCTATCAATCTGTATACCAGCATCTAGTGTACCACTACCCTGAGCTACAAAGTACTGGTCTGTAATTGTAGAGTTAGTAGTTGTAGCAATATCCTGAACTGTTGTGGTTAGTGTACCATTAACAGTACAGTCACCAGATATAGTTAGGTTACCATTTTCATCAAGATTGAAATATTGAGAAATTACTTTAAAGAAATTTGCTCCACCTGAATTAATAGTAACATTATCATCACCGTCACCAATTGTAGCATTTTCTGTAAATACAAGTGGTTGTTGTAGGTCAACAGTACCTGAGAATGTAGTTCCACCATTTACGGTCATATTGGTCATTACAACATCTGAGAAAGTAGAAGTTCCAGTAGATGAAACATCACCATTAATGACCAAAGCAGTGTTACCAACATTGTTTAGTGTTACTGATTTAGCTTCAAGTGAACCAAAACCTTCACCATTAAATGTGTCTAGTCTATACTTACCAGTAGAATTACTGAAAGTTATAGAGTTTTCATTACCTGTTGAATCTCGGAATGAAATAGAAGCATCTGATACCTGTGAGCCTTCACCTGGGTCATATGTAACAGGATTTACAATTAATTTACCTGTTTCTATAGAAGGTGCTTGGTCTGGAGATGTTAGATTACTACCAATAGGCATGTTGAAATTGTTTTGAGAAAGTGTCAAATCGCCAACATGTAGAGTATTGGCAGAAAGATACATGTCTTTTACGGGAGCAGTAGCGTTACCAATGGTCCATGTATCTGCTGTATCTGGAATCAAGTTCCCAGAGAAAACAATATCATCACCAACTTTGGAGAACATACCTTCAATGTTTGTTACATCCAAGTTTCCAGCAGAAATGCTCTTAGCTGTTATCTCATAGTCAAAGAACATAATTGCCTTACCAGCAACTGGACTATTGAATTTGATTTTAATAGTATCAGCATCAACAACCTCAATATTGGCATACAATAGATTGTTATCTGTGTCATAGGCAAAGTAACCAAAATCTAAAGTATTCTGGTTATGTGCTAAAGTCCACTCGGACGAAGCGACAGCCTGAGTATGAACATATGCTGATTTTTTGTGAGTCAAGGGATACCAAGTACGAACACCATTTATTGAAGAGTAAATGTAAAGAATACCATCTACTAGGGAAATTTGGTTCGTGGCTGGATTTGTTGGAAATGACCCATTATCCTTATCAAAAGATAAGTCACCGAACAGTCTCATATGAGACCTTACGGAAATAGAATTTCTTCCTGTAACTGCCATTTATTACTCCTGATTATTTTTAATGCGGTCATGATTGACACCGACAAAATACATTTCGTCATTCAAAACCGATATAATTATTTCTAGTAAAACATATTGTCTTCTTATAAAGTCTATTTGTTCATCCTTAGACATGTTCTGTCTATTTTCTTGGAATTCAATTATGTTTTTTCTAATTTTGTCAAACCACCCTTCGATATGTTCAGGAATAACCGTCTTTGCCATATACTTCACTCCATACTAACGATAAGTTTTTCACATCTATCGAAATATCTTCGCATTGACTTAACATACTGTTTGTATGTCTCCCTATCTTCATTTTTGGTGTAGTCAACTGTACTTGCTACTTCGGCAAGTTCGTCAAACATTTTAAGTAACAAATCAACTCCTTCTTTTGGGGAATTGGCTGTTTCAACACCATAATAATTTAATTTCTTCATTTATAAACCCCATAATTAATTGACTAATTATATTTATAAGTCGAACATGGGGCTTATAAATGAAGGGTTCATAAGAACCCTTCTTTTATATTAGATTATATTACGCACTAGGGTCAGTAATATCATCCATCTTCATTACAGAAACGCGAATCGCTCTAGCTTCTGATAGGTAGACAGTAAACTGGCTTGAACTATCAATAGCAATAGGTACGATATCGTTTGCGTAAGAACCATCACCTTGGTCAACCCACACATTTACAATAATATTGTCAGAAGCAAGATTATGTGTAATAGTATGTGAAGTAGCCGCTGTAGATGTAGTTGAGTAGCGCATACCGTTAATCTGTGTTACAATTGAAGTATCAGCATCTTCAAAAGCAGTTGTGATAGCAGTATCAGCATTGGTACGAGCAGTAACTTCAGCCGCTAGACCATCAGTGTTAGTTTTAACCTGATTGTCAAGAGCAGTTAGAGCACCTGTAGTAGTTAGAGCAGAATCAAGGTAGTTAGAACCTGTGAAACCAACCCAAGAACCATCAGTACCACTAATCATTCCACCCAAAGAATCCTGTGTAGTGTTCAACTCAGTTAGGATATCAGCCGCGTCATTACCAGAAGTGATAACAGCCTGATTAAGAGCAGTATCAAGAGCAGTAATACCATCAGCGATTGTAGAAGAAGCATCAAGGTAAGTAGTTCCAGACCATGCAATGATACTACCATCAGCATTTAGACCAACAGCAGACTGTGTAGCTGTAATCTCATCAAAGTTAGCTTTAACTTTGGTATCAAGTGCAATGTCAGCCGCTTTAAGAGTCGTAGCGTCTGCTATGTAGTTGGCACCAGCAGGAGCAGTGTAACCACCGTCTGCGTCAAGACCAGCACTACTCTGGATTGTAGCAATGTCATCGTCATTTGCTTTTACAGCCGCATCAAGAGCTTCGTCTGCTTCTACAAGAGAAGTAGCACTCTGGATGTAGTTCATAGAAGCGTTAGCAGTGTAAGCACCACCAGTACCTAGACCAGCACCTGTCTGTGTAGCATCAAGTTCATCCTGTACTAGTTTGATTCTAGCATCAAGTTTGTTATCCGCATCTTTAAGACCAGTAGCTGAAGATAGGTAGTTAGATGAAGCATTAGCAGTGTACGAACCATCGGTATTCAAACCAGCCGCTGATTGAGTAGCAGTAAGTTCGTCATTTGTTGCTTTTAGAGTAGAGTCTAGAATTGTATCGGCATCTTTTAGGCTAGTAGCTGTGTCAATATAATTGGCAGTAGCATTAGCAGTGTAAGTACCATTAGCATTTAGACCAGCGCCTGTCTGAGAAGCAGTAATTTCAGTGTCAATTGCTTTAACCTGAGCATCAAGGAGCATATCGGCATTAGCAAGGCTAGAAGCTCCGCCAATGTAGTAAGCACCAGTTGGGTTAGTACCAGCATCGAATGTACCTACTGCGACATAAGAACCATCGGTATCTAGACCAGCGCCTGTCTGAGTTCCATCAAGTTCACTCTGAACATTAGAAACAGCAGTTGTACGAGCAGTTGTTTCTGCCGCAATCGCATCAGCGTTTGTCTTAGCCTGAGCATCAAGGTCAGTCAAATCTTCAGTAATTGAAGAGTTGGAGTTGATGTAGTTGGTTCCAGAGAAAGCATTGTAAGAATCTGTAGTTGCGTTGTACACAGAACCGAGAGCAGTCTGAGTAGCATCTAGTTCTGTCTGAATATCGCTTTCTGCCGCAAGAGCACGAGTTCTTTCAGCATTAATAGCAGTAGTCAAGTTAGTTGAAGAACCGTCATCAAATGTTAGGTTACCATCAGCCGCGATGCGAGCCGCTTCTTCAGTATCAATAGCTGTCTGAAGGTCAGATTCAGCAGAGGTAGCACGAGAGATTTCAGCATCAAGTGCATCAGACCCACCAACTTTTAGCTCAGTGTTGATTGCTTCGATAGCACCAAGAAGAGTAGAGTTGAGTGACAGGTCAATTTGCATTGTTTCTGAATCAAATGTAGTAAAGTTAAGAGCACCATCTACAGTCAGACCAGCATTAGCTTCGATTGTATCAATCTTACCCTGTAGGTCACTATCAGCCGCGATACGAGCCGCTTCTTCTTCACCAATAGCAGTTACGTTGGCAGAGATAGCACCATCAAGGTTACCATCAGCCGCTTCATATGCCGCTACAACTTCAGAGAAAGAGTCAATTGCAGTAGCATCAACGTTGCTAAGAATAGCGTTAATCTGATTCTGTAGTGAAGTATCGGTTGTGATACGAGCACTTCTTTCGGTATTAATAGCTGTAGTGATATCGCCTGAAGTTCCATCAGCAAATGATAGGTCACCTTCAGCACCAAGAGCACGAGTTCTTTCAGCATTGATAGCTTGAGTTAGATTTGAAGAAGTACCGTCACCAAATGATAGGTTACCTTCTGCGTTTGTCGCTCTTGTGATTTCAGCCTGTAGGTCTTCATCAGTAGCAAAGGTACCAATTTGCACTGCGCCTAGGTCATCTACATAAGAGTATTTTAGTTTTTGGGTTACACCAGTTCCTCCAAGCATCCACATGCGTCCACCTGTGGTCTGCCCGGCTGGATTCGCGGTTAAAACCTCTACTGTGGCATTTTCAATATATGAGCCATTAGCAAGGTTAATACCGTGAAAAGTAGGGGCGAATTGAGCCATATTTTTCTCCTTATTTTAACGTTAAAATATTAAACTATATTGTGAGAAAGCACTTATAGTAAATATATCATTATTTAGAAAATTGGAGATTTATAAAATAGGTAAAAATCCTAAAAGCTATATGCCAAAAGAAACTTCTACTGCCCCAGTTGTCAATTCAGATAGATGAACCCTAAATGTGTTTTCATCTATAATTTCTATCCCAGCAAAGAAAGGTCTATTGTTGGAGTCTAATAATTTCTCACTAAATCTTGTTGTTCCCATATTGTGCTGAACAACCCACACCGAAGATGGCGTGTTAAAATCAAATCTTGAAATATTGAAGGCACCATTAATCGTAGAAACCGTAGTCTCTATTCGATTAACTTCTGTGTCTAAGTAGCCTTTGTTAACTGCCTCAAAGTTATCTGTAGGGTCTCCCTGTAAGTAAAGGGAACCAGTTAAGGTTCCCCCTTTCTTATCAAGTTTTGCCTTTTTTAACTTTTGAATCTCGGCAGTATTAATAATACTCATTAACTATCGCCTCAATATTCTACCCAAGTTGTATTAATTAAATTTCCTGAAACATCATATGTTATATTAAGGGTAGCAACTTTCACATCTTGACTGTTGTAATAGTCAACATGTGTCAGAATATCGTCATTGCTGGCATCATAAAACATTTGTTGATAATGACCAGTTTCATAATAAACCCATTCTAAATTTTCATTAGCATCGTATGTCATGTTAAGAATGACTTGATTTTCTAACCAAAAATCAAGTCTTAGACCTAAATGTTCAATCGGGATTGTATCTCCCGATTGAAACTCTGCCAACCCCTCTAAGTTTCCTGAAACGTAATGTGCTTTTAGCGGTATTTGTTTCATATACTTTCACTATTTAGGGTTAATTTTTTAGACGCTACTCAATACTTCTTCAGGTATAACATCACTATCTTCAATCATGTCTCCATAACAGAGGGCTAGAATTCTCATACCGTTGCCATTTGCTCTAGTAGAGCGTAGTGCTTCATATACACGATTATCGTTGTATCTAGAGGAAGAAATAAATGTAGATTCAGCAATTACACCAGCATCACAGTATGCAATCATATCAAGCTCTTGACCAGTGAACACAAAGCTCTGTGAGGTCAATCTATTAGGGAACGTAATTGTGAGTTTATTCCTATCAGTCATAGAAAGTTGTTCCTGTGTGTTCAGGATAGCATGACTGTCAACAGTATTGATAGATGCAAACTTATGAACATCCCATGGTTTCAATACATTCTTCTCGCGAACAATGAATCTTCTGAATCGCCCTTCGTTGCGAATATCAGGCATTCCAATTTCATGATTTTTTGCTACTGATATATCCGCTAGGTTTGTGTAACCATTTTGGTCGAACAACTCTTCAATTCTCTTAGGATTAGAAATCTCATAAGGATTGTTGATGTAGTATGAATCCAAATCTGACAAGTATGTTGGTGGCTCAGATGACATATATACACAGTGTAGTGGAGCAGTCTGTTGAGTATAAACAGTTCCAGTACCAACTTCAACATGTCTCTGGACAACGAACCAAGCATAATCGTCTGATTGGTCAGCAGAAGCATCATCAGCAAGATGGAAGAATATACCATGTGGAGCTACTGTCAATCTATATGACATTGGGTATGAATTTTCGACCGTTGATTTAGTACTTCTTCTGAAGAATCCTTTCTGAATTCTAGCTCTTTCAAAGATATAATCAGTTTCATCTAGCATTTCAGCAGATGTGCCAAGAACAGATTCGTAATTGTCACTAGAGAAACCAACAATTTGTTCTCTTATGAACCCTAGGTAACCTGGAGTCTTAATAAGAGGAGCTTTCATTCCATCTCTTCCTTCTAGTTGTGTAACCCTACCATTGGAAAGAAGCTGGTGTTCGGTTGCCACGTTTACTTCAAGGTATTCGTAAGGATAAGTTCTATCCGAAATAGATTGAATGTTTGTGGCTTGGTCTCTAAGCTCAACACCTCTATTTACATCAAATCTGATTCTCCATGCTTGAGGTTTTTCTTTGGTTGTATCTGGAATAAATTTACCAGATAGCTGAAGACCATTTGAAGATGATGGAAGTGTTTCGAGAACAATTGGACCCATAGAATGGTCTTTAATCTCAATAACTCTACTGAAAGGACAGTCAATACTCATCATTGGTTGAACATCCCATGAAGCCATTTCATCCATGATAACTTTACTTCTTAGGTATCTCTTATCTGGAGCAAAGAACATGTCTTTCCACAAATGGAAGTTGAAAGATATGTCGTTGTTGCTTCCTTCCTGTGCCTGTTGAATAACAGTATTCACTATAGAAAAATCTACATTTCCAGCTTCTGCGGTCACAGCATTAACTGTTGATGTAAATGTACCTATTACATCCCCTTTTGCATTTCTAGTGCTTCTGTAATAATAATAGTTAGTTCCTATTGATGATACAAGTTCGCCACCCAAAGGATACATTTTAAGCTCAGATACCCCACTGTCAAGAACCAATATATTATTATTCGCAACGGATGCCTTTATGAGAGGAACTGTAACTTCTCCAGATGCTTTAAAATAAGTCACCTTGTTATCATCGTGTTCATTAATAGCTGTAACAAGCTTAGATAAAACACTAGATTCTGTTTCATTTGGATTTGTAATTACATATGACCACTCAAAATTGAAAGCTGGAATTGGAATTCCAGTTCCATCTGGACCTCCAGCTTTTTCTGGAATTGTGATAGTATAAGTATACTCATTTCCTATTGGATATGTTCCAGCAGACTCTTCTGTTTGAGCTAGTAAAAGTTTTGAAGCCCAAAGATATGAGCTTGAAGGGTCATTTCCTGAATTCAAATAACGAGCATTTGAATTAACAAATGAAGTTGGAGCACTATCTGTCAATCTACCTTCATCTACAATACTAATTGTGAAAGGTCTTCCAGTTTCAGTATCCTTAACTTTCAATACATCGTCTTCTAGTGTCATAATGTATTCTGAAGACATAGATTGTTTCTTGAATGCCATGAACAAGTTTTTCTTGAATATTGATTCATTAGTCAAATCAGTAGCATCAATACCTTGAACAAAATCAAACTGGAATACTTTATCTTCATATGGTTTTTCGGAACCTGGATTTATAATACTAGGGTCAACTGCCAATGTGACAGTATATCTATGACCATAACCTGGATTTAAATCTTCAGGAACATCAATTACAATTTCATGCTCCAATGGAATAACATTACCAGATTGCCAAGTATTACCAGCATCTTCACATGTTGCTTTTGTGCCATATGTGGAAGTGATATCTGAGCCATCAGTAGCATCCAAACACTTATCTGATTCCGCTTGGAATAGAGGAGTATCTTTGTTTGTCATTATCCAGAAAGAGTGAACATTTTTGCCTGTCACTACGTCTGTGTCATACTTGTATTGACGAATATCACCAACTTGTGGAGTTGAGCCATTTGTTGACATAGTATTGTTGCGATTGGCATTGGTTATAATGTTAACAACTTTCATAACTTCTTTGCGGAAAACATCAGTATCCGCAACGAATTCAACTTCTGGGTCTGTATCGTTTCCAGAAGGTTTGTATGCTATTACAGGCATAGCCCAAAAACCTTCTGGGTCACTCTCAGCAACTTCAATCATATCGCCTTCGGAATCGTATTTCATCCATCTGGCATATGGTGCTTTTGGTCTAGATAATGGATACCATTTTTTCATACCGGGGGTAGCTGGCATTTCTTTTTTACTAACTACAAGGTGTCCCGCTTCCATTTCTGGGTATCTTTGAAGAGGGTCTTCTACTCCCTCATTTTTCCATTTAGGTTCATCATATGTTATTACTTTAGTTACTTGATTTGGGGTACCAATTCTCCCAGCTTCCGCCCACTTGTAGAATTTTTTAAAGTAGTTATCTATGATGCCTTTTGTTAGAACTTCATCATCAATCTCTACTCGTGTAATGAAAGGAGATACATCTTTAAACCCATGGTTTGGATATGTATCAGTTCCGTCACCTACTAAATCCAAAAAGATTTGCTTAAGTAAAGGGATAGTTTTGTCATTAGCAGTCGTTTTATTGTATGAGTCGAGATGTAGAATCTCGTTTCTCTTTACGCTATATCCAGCCATTTATTTCTCCTAATTAATTAAATAATTTGACGTTTGTATCTATTTATAACATGAATAATTTTTGTTGAGTACCATCGGCTTGATAAAAATCTATGTAAGATTCCAAAACAGTATCTCCACGAGTAGTTCTAACAACAGGAACACCATCGACTTCGCCATCTGACTCAATAAATTTCAAAAAACTACCATTTGACTGTGGAGAATTTTGAAAGGTACCACTCACTTCATCGTAAGATAGAACGTCACCATCCGAAATCGGCTGGTTAATTTGTACATTGAGTAAATCGCCTACGCTTAGATTCTCTAATTGTGTATTAATCAGATTTATGATATCTGGATTATTGGATAAAGCTTCAGCAATTTCCTGTAAGGTGTCGAGTTCAGCTACAGCATCTCCCACTACCATTTTTATAGCATACTTTATAGAACCTTCTATGGTTTCATCGCCTTCAATGATATCTAATCTAAGTTCAAAGTTATCATTTGCGCTATTCTGTAAAGTAATAAAAGAGTTCAAAGCCTCTTCTATAGTAGCTATTTCCGTCTGTCTTGCTAGTGTTTCGGTAGAAAGCTTTTGATTTGTCTCTGCCGTTATGATAGCATATGTGTCATCATCACCAGCTATACGTTCTTGTTTCTCCGTAGCCAACTCTTGGGTAAAGAAATCCTCAAGATTGGTTATCGCAGTCTGTCTATCAATAATCTCATTGTCGATAGCAGTTTGTAATTCTTGTAATCTTGTATTTATCGTGTTTAAGAAATCAGGGTCATTGCCTATAGCATTAGCCAGTTCATTAAGTGTATTTAATGTTTCTGGTGCCAAGTCTACAAGATTATATATGGCATTTAGAATTGAGCCCGGAACAGTTTCATCACCTTCTATTATATCTAGGCGATTTCTAATTGGCGATAGGTCGAGAACAATTCCCATTGTTCCATCATCGGAATCATTTATGGTAAATTCTTCATTGAATGTAAGTTTTTTTACATTATCTTCTGAAGTTCCTTCGCCTAAATTATTAAATCCAGATACTTTTATTGAGCCGCCAATGGTTAGCCATTGTCCATCATGCCAGTAATAGAATTCACCAGTAGATAGAAGTTTAGCTAGACAAGCTTCAGTTGGAACTTCAGATTGTAGTTCCAAATAAGTATCAAATTCGACATATTTTATAAGCTCTAAGTTTGTTCTAGCGCCTTCTTTTGTTATAGCACCAGTACCACCATCACTTACAGAAACATAATCGGTGTTTATAAATTCGGCAAGGAGAACTTCACCGTTCCCCTGAAATATCGCCTTTACTGGTGTGACTATATCATATTCGCCAGCCATCTTAACCGCCTACAAAAACATTTGGTGAACCTGAAGAAACTGAAGAACCACAATCAACGGGGTCACCAATTCTCCCCTGTTGTAGTGAATTTGTATATACTGTAGAAGACCCAGCCGCCAACGAACCATCATGACATGGAATTACACAACAATGAGTAGTCCAGTGGTCAGATTGTCTGTGTGCCGCCCTTGAATTTATAAAAACATTAGGAGAACCTTGGTCATTTGGTCTACTACCATAGCAACCATGACCAGTACAAACATCGTTAAGTCTACATGCCGCTGGCATATTAGTTTCCTCCTACTATTTCATCTATAGAACAACAACTTCTAAATGTGGCTGTGGGTTTTGGAATATCATAACCATCCTTCCAGAAAAGCTTTCTTATTATTTCTCTTTCTTGAGCGGTATTGCCCAATGTACAACCAACCATTTGTTTTTCTGGAGGTATAACCTCAAAATTCAAAGTTTTTTCTACAATTGTTCTATTATTTATATCATCTGACACACCAGCCGCAAAAGGATTATATTCAAAGAATCCTTTAGCTTTCATAGTAGTTAAATAAATCTCTGGAGTTACCCGTTTTCCATCTATATAAAAAGGCTCTTCGTGATTTAATATGAATCTATCTCTATCATATGACCAATTGTTTAATATAAAGAAAGATAAGTGTACAGTTTTTGGAAGATTTTGCCTTGGATAAAATCCTGTAAATTGCACAGTATGCTTACGAGGGTCATCTGGGTCTGGTTTTCCAGTAGTGGTTTCCCATAGACCATCTGTTACTGGAGCAATGTCAAAGTCTTTATAATTATCGTCTACAACATGTCCATAGTATTCAAACCATTTCTCGTGTTGATATGTAATTAAGAATCTATCATAATCACTTACATTGCCAAATATATAGTTTTCGCCATCAAATTGTAGACATTCTGGTAGTCTTCCAAATGAAATTTTAAAGTGCCAATTGATATCATATTCTTTCCATTCTGGATGCCACAATTCTTCCCATTTTGAAAGTTTATTATTAATTCCATCAAGATTATGTTCTATATCTTCAAATTCTACAACATGACCCGGAAGTTCTCCGTTTACTGTTTGATATTCTACCAAATATCCCGTATGATGATGTTTTCTTTGTACCACAAATTCCATCTGTTTAAGTCTATGTGAATTTTTCTTAGGGGAAGACTTTGGAATTACATGACCAAATGCGTTAGAACCTCTCCATCTAAATCTTTTCTCACCATTTATAGTTCTTCCAGAAATCCATTTTTCCTGTTCAGTTCCGCTAGTTTCAACATGTTCATAAGGTCTACCATGTAATCTTTCTTTTGAGATATTATAAGACTTAGTTACAAATCTTAACCATAAAGTATTTGTAGAAATACCTGTATTTGGCGAACTAAAGAAATTAGATTTAAGTGCTTCTTGTTTTATATCAAATGTTGTATTGAACGGATTGTATAGATTACCAATACCGTTGAATAATTCATAATTAGTATTTGGTATTAAGTGTCTAGACCTATAATCGGAATAGAATGGACTTCTTCTCCAATCCTTACGAGGTGAAATATCAACATAATCAACAAGATTTTTCTGGAATGATGTTACAGGAGATACTTCACGAAGTACATCATAGTAGTCTGCGCTTATGACATTTCTAACAATATCTGGAATATCATATTGGTATTCTTGTACATAGTTTCCTATACTGTCTGTAGATTCAGTATCAGGTATTCTATTAAAGTTAGAAAGGTCGATAATAGGATTAAGTTGTTTTTCTTGTGTTTTTGTTGTATTTTTCTGCTTATTATAAGCAAATTTAATATTGGTTTGTGAATATGGAATATCAATAGAAATAAATTCAAAATTATTATATGATTTTGTTTCTATTTCGGTAAAGAATTCACTAACATTATACTGAGCAATATCAGTATCAATAAATGTAGGTCCAACATTAACACTGAAAGATTTTAATTCTTGGAAATCGTGAAGTGCTCTTTGAACTCTGGTTCCAGTATTAATAAAAGAGTAATTAACATCAATTGTTCCAATATCACTTGGACCAAAGAATTGAGTTACATTTATTATACTTCTGTCAATAAACTTATTATATGAATTAAGTCTGTTTTCATAATCATTTACGCCAGAATCATAACTTAAATTTCTATTTCCTAGGAGGGAAATATTCAAAAGGTCATCAGAAGATTCTATTATGGTAGTTGTACCAAACTCAATATATCCTCTACCAGAATGAACACTAGAATGGAATCCAAATCCTTCATTAGTATCATCATATGCCACTTCAGAAGTGTTAAAACCAAGTCCTTCTCTTGGGTCTTGTGTTGCTACTTCAGAAGTGTTAAAACCAAGTCCTTCTCTTGGGTCTTGAGTAGCAACTTCTGAAGTGTTAAAACCAAGCCCTTCTTGAGAATCTTGAGTAGCAACTTCAGAAGTGTTAAAACCAAGTCCTTCTTGAGAATCTTGTGTAGCAACTTCTGAAGTATTGAATCCTAAGCCTTCTCTTGGGTCTTGAGTTGCAACTTCGGAAGTATTGAATCCTAAGCCTTCTCTTGGGTCTTGAGTTGCAACTTCGGAAGTATTGAATCCTAAGCCTTCT
>Ga0102948_1000263_pt1 | contig 20263 bp, 20 predicted proteins | sample SalPonA_A_H2O_MG_FD_78211 | JGI IMG/M metagenome (GOLD analysis project Ga0102948, IMG submission 78211) | Water microbial communities from South San Francisco under conditions of wetland restoration - Salt Pond MetaG R2A_A_H2O_MG | ecosystem: Environmental > Aquatic > Non-marine Saline and... | reverse complement strand
GCCTGCGTCTGGCTGAAGCTGAAACCTTTCCGAACAGCCAGTTCAAATTGCGGTCGCAGGCGTTGCTCACGGAAAAATTCGATCCACTCTATCCTCCAGTCGTTCAGCTGGCGGGTGCTGCCGATCACATTGTTGCGGTGCCAGCCATGGCACTTTGCGGTGCAGCGGTGGAGCCGGGCCAGTTTTTGGCCCATGGCCTCCCAGCTGGTTGCTTTGGCCGAACCGAATGAAAGCGCTTCCAGCACGAGGAAGCTTTGTCCGGCGACGATGCCATGTGTCACCGGATGTGGAACGCGAATGGCACCGGCAGCGGCCATTTCAGCCAGGGCTGCGGATTCCGCCTTAAACATTTCCAGCCTTTCGGCAGTATTCAGTTTCACAAAGAAGTCGCGCGGGCTCCCTCGGATCAGCCAGGCCTCGTTGATGCAACCGCCACCCTGTGCCTGACTGAAGGTGATTCTGAATTCGCTCCCGGTTGCTTCCTTGATCGTCCGGGCGAGGCATTCCTGGAGTTCGGCGTTCATGCGTGAAAAAGGCGGGGGTCGAGCGAGAGCGCCTCCGCTTCTCCGATTCTGCACCGATCGAAGTCCGGGTGTGCCGGATTAAGCAGAAAGTTTTGTTCCAAAGGAATGACAGCACTCGGCACCAGGAGGGCGGGCTGATTGGCGGATGCGAGCCACGCATCGCCCCTGCGCCGCGTTTCGCTGAGTGACCACGGCAGCCCACCGGCCAAATTTTTCAACACGGAGTGGGGCTCCTCCTCGATGCGGTCCGCGGGAATCTCGATGGGAATCGCCACGAGTTCCGGGACCCTTTGCGTGGGATCAATATGCACCAAAATTTCGAGCAGTGCCAGAGCTAGGGAACTGCTGGCATAAACCATGCGCTGGCCACGGCTGTTCCAGCGCCCGCCGAAGCGAAAGGCCCCCTCGCCATCGAATGCCGTCTCCAACCGGCTTTTTTTTACCAGTCGCCAGGCTTGGACACCTCTACAAACACGGTGCTCAGCCTTTTCAGACATAGACGCCGTGCTCAAGACGCCCGATCAGGTCTTCCACCTCACGGGCCCCCATCTCTGTCTCTGCAAACTCCAGCGGGCTGCGTCCGCCAAGGCCACGTGCCGGACTCCCCAACCAGTCGCGGGCGGCTTGCATGTCGCCTTCGAAAAAATCCACAGCCAGCCAGTAGAGCCGCGCATAGCGCATCAGGCGATCACTGTGGTCGCGATCCAGCGGTTGTTTTTTTGCTCTCCGCCTGCTGAGCGTCGCGGGGGAAATGCCGATTTTCGATGCCATTTGATCGACGTTCAGGCCAAGCATTTCACGCAGGCTATCGAACTCTTCGACGGGCAGACCCGCAAGAATTCGCTCGACGAGTCCGGCGGGATTTTCCGCATAAGCAGCATTTGCCTCCTCGACAATCAGACTACCTTTCTTCCATTGCGTGTATTTCATATGAAATTTTTAAACATATCATATGATTCCGGTTAAGCGTGTTAATTGGTTTTTAAAGAAGGCCCTTTTTTTGCATTTCTTTCAGCTTATTCGCGTTTACCACATCCGGCGCCCGCTTGTCCTTCCCGGCGGTCTTATGGTATTTGCCGGTGACTTTGTCTTTTTCGTAGCGCGTGAATCCGTGTTTTTCGACGTTTTCATCGGTGAGCTTACTTTTCGTGGCTGCCTCGGTGTATTTTGTCGGCAGATTCGGGGCTACAAAAACCTTGCGAACCGGTTTCCCGGTTTTCGGATGGGTTTTCAGTGGTGGGTCCGACATTGGCTGGACCATTTCGAAGCAGTCACCATCGGAACCGTCCGGGAGAATTTCCTGATAGAGGTAGGTAGGCATAGCGTCGTGTAGTGCGGATTGCAGCTTAGGTTTTGGCAAGTCTTGGTTTCCCTCAGAGCGAGCCCGGTTGATTGGGACAACGAAAGCTGAATCGAAGTGCCGGCAGCAAGTAATTTTTTTGGGTGAAGCCGCTCATGTGGATTTTACGCCAGTGTTTTTTCCAATTGTAGCTTGCATGGCAAAAGTCGGCTCTTAAGTTTCGCTCGTTTGAGAGAGACGGCAGCTGAAATTACCACCTGAGACATGCAAAACCAAACAGTAGCCTATGATAGCAAAGTAGAGGGCGAGGTCATCGTCACTCAGGCCGATGCTGTCATCAACTGGATTCGGAAGCATTCGGTTTGGCCGATGCCCATGGGCCTGGCATGTTGTGCCATTGAGTTGATGGCTGCGGGCGGGTCGCGTTTCGACATTTCGCGTTTCGGAATGGAAGTCATGCGTTTTTCGCCACGACAAGCGGACTGCATGATCGTTGCCGGGACAGTCACTTACAAAATGGCCGAGGTTGTGAGGCGGATTTATGAGCAGATGGCCGAGCCGAAGTGGGTCGTCGCCATGGGCGCCTGCGCGAGCACCGGAGGGATGTATCGCTCCTACGCTACGCTTCAGGGCGTTGACCGGATTGTCCCGGTCGATGTCTACGTGAGCGGTTGCCCGCCTCGCCCCGAAGCTCTCCTCGACGCGATGATTAAACTGCAGGACAAGATCGGCCGCGAGAGTTCGGTCAAGAACTTGACTGCCCGAAAAGCCATAGGAGCGGAATCCGCACCGGCTCTGGCTGGAGCTGGGAAGGAGCGCTAACATGGCTTCGGAGGAACTAGCTCTGCTACAGGGGCGTTTCGGCTATCTCACAGAGCGGCCTTCGGCTGATCATTTGGCGGTCAATTGTCCGGCCGAAAACCTAATCGAGTTTTGCACCGCTCTGCGCGATGAGTTCGACTACGATCTGCTTCTTGATGTTACGGCAGTCGACTGGGATGCCGCGAGTCCCCGTTTTACCGGCATCTATCATTTTCTCTCCACTTCAAAACACGAGTATTTGCGTGTGGCTGCAGACTGCGCGGACGACATCCACCCCAGCTTGCCTTCTTTGAGCGGGCTCTTCCCGGCCGCGAATTGGCATGAGCGCGAGACCTTCGATCTTATGGGTATCCACTACGAGGGGCACCCGAATTTACGTCGAATCCTGATGTGGGACGACTATCCCTACCATCCCCTGCGCAAGGAATTTCCGTTGGCGGGTATCGAGACGCCGCTGCCGGCGGCCGACGTGGCTGAGCAAACCAAGGCTTCTGTTTTGCCCGCTCCGATGATGGGTGGTCCGTTCGTCTCCTCCGGCGACGGTCCGATGAGCCAGACTGAGCCTCGCGCCCGCGATGAGAGCTGGACGGAGCAAAGGGAAAAACCAACCGACTAACTTCCATGGCAACCACAACCAAAGAAATATCGATTGCCGATGCCAGCAGCCGTTCCGCCCGAGTCGAGGGCGAACTTTCCGGCGAAACCATGGCGATCAATGTCGGTCCCTCCCACCCGACGACCCACGGGGTGCTCCGGTTGATGATGGAACTCGACGGCGATGTTATTAAGAAATGCGAGCCTGTCGTCGGCTACCTCCACCGCGGCGACGAAAAGATCGCCGAGAACATGACTTATAACCAGTTCGTGCCCTACACGGACCGGCTCGATTACTTGGCGCCTCTCGCCAACAACGTCGCTTACGCCATGGCCGTGGAGAAGCTCGCACACCTCGAAGTGCCGGAGCGTTGTGAGGCGATCCGCGTGCTTTGCTGCGAATTGGCCCGAATCTCGTCTCACTTGCTGGGAATCGGAGTCTACGGGATGGATGCAGGTGCTTGGACGGTATTCATGTATACGTTTACCGAACGCGAAAAGCTCTACACCCTGTTTGAAGAACTAACCGGGGCACGCTTTACAACCAGCTACACCCGGATCGGTGGCGTTGCCCGCGATATCCCGGATGGCTGGCTGGGACGCGTTCTCGAGTTTTGCAATGGGGTGCTCCCGGTGATCGACCAGGTCGATAAACTGCTCACCCGCAACCGTATATTCATGGACCGCACGGTGGACATCGGCGTCATCTCCAAGCAAGATGCGATCGCTTACGGAATCACAGGCCCGAATTTGCGCGCCTGCGGAGTCGATCTTGATTTGCGCAAAGACAAGCCCTATCTCGGCTACGAGAAATACGATTTTGAGGTGCCCGTTGGCACGACCGGAGATTGCTACGACCGGTATATGATGCGGGGCGAGGAAGTTCGCCAGAGTGTCGCCATCATTCGTCAGGTGATCGACCAGTTTCCTGAAGGCCCATACTATGCGGAGGAGGCCAAAAAGATTTTCGCGCCACCCAAGGCAAAGATTCTCTCCAGTATGGAGGAATTGATCCAGAACTTCATGATCGTGACCGAGGGGCCCCAGATCCCGGCAGGCGAGGTTTATTTCGAAGCCGAAAATCCGAAAGGAGCACTTGGTTTTTATATCGTCTCCAAGGGTGGAGGAGTTCCTTATCGCCTCAAAATCCGTGGACCATCATTTTGCAACCTTAGTATTCTCGATAAACTCATCCCGGGGCACTACCTGACCGACATCACGGTAATTCTCGGCTCGCTCGACTTTGTTATGGGCGAGTGCGACCGGTAAGCGGTGTTCTATCACAATCCGAAAAACTGAACGCGCATTCCGACCGGCTCACACGCTCCAGATCTTCTGCCCGGAATCCTTCACCAATGAATCTTAAACCTGCCACAATCGAAAAAATCGACAAGCTTGTGCCGCGCTACCCGACTAAGCGCAGTGCTGCGCTGCCGCTTTGCCACCTCGTGCAAGAGGACCAGGGCTATATTTCGAACGAGGCGATGCAATGGATCGCCGAGCGGCTCGAACTCGAACCAATCAACGTCCGGGAGATCGTCACCTTTTACCCGATGCTGCGCACGGAGCCCACGGGTAGGTATCACGTCCGGGTCTGCCGGACGTTGCCCTGCGCCCTCGGGGGCGCTTACCAAACCTGCCGCCGTTTCGAGGAGGAACTCGGAGTTAAAGTCGGCCATACGAGTGAGGATGGACTCGTTACCCTCGAATATGTCGAGTGCCACGCGGATTGCGGGCGCGCCCCGGTCGTCATGGTCGGGGAAGAAGAGTATACCGGGATCGATGTGGACCGCGCCGCCGATCTCGCCGCTAAGATGAAATCAGGCGAACTACCAAACGGTTTGCCCAGCGACTAAAAAGAAGAATTACCCCAACACGATTTATGCGACACGAAGAAACAAGGCTCATCATGAAGTATGCGGATGAGCCCGGCTATACCAACGATATCGATTGCTATCTGAAACACGGTGGCTACGAGGATTTGAAGAAAGCCGTCACCATGAAGCCGGAAGATATCTGTGCCGAAGTCATGGAATCAGGCGTTCGTGGTCGCGGCGGGGCCGGGTTCCCAGCCGGTATGAAATGGAAGTTTCTTGATCGAAAATCGGGCAAGCCGATCTACTTGGTCTGCAATGCGGACGAGTCCGAACCTGGCACTTTCAAGGACCGGCAGATCATCCATAAGGACCCGCATCAGTTGATTGAGGGTATGATGATTTCGGCCTACGCTATCCAGGCCAAGCTCGCTTTTATCTACATCCGCGGTGAGTTTTTCCAGGGCTACCGAATCCTTGAGCGGGCTATTGAGGAGGCGCGGGAAAAGAACTTTCTGGGTGAAAACATCCTCGGCTCCGGCTACTCCTGCGACATCATCGTCCATCGGGGAGCAGGTGCCTATATTTGCGGTGAGGAGACCGGCCTGATCGAATCGCTCGAGGGCAACCGCGCCAATCCGCGGATCAAGCCGCCTTACTTTCCGGCTGCGCTCGGGCTCTATCAATGTCCCACGATCGTAAACAACGTCGAGACACTCTGCGATGTGAAGCACATTGTCGCCATGGGCGGTAAGGAGTTTGCCAAAATCGGCACGCCTGGCAATACCGGCACGCGCACATGGTGCGTCTCCGGCCACGTCATGAAGCCGGGATACTACGAGTTTGCCTGTGCGGACATCACCCTCGGCGAACTGATTTACGACGTCTGTGGTGGTCTCCGGCCGGGCCGCAAATTGAAAGCGGTCATCCCTGGAGGTTCCTCAGCCAAAGTGCTTCGCGCGGATGAGCGGTTTACGGGTAAGCTCAAAGACGGCACTGACTTCGACTGGGGCATCGAAGATATCCCGATGGATTTCGATAGTCTCGCCGCGGTAGGTTCCATGTCCGGGTCGGGCGGCGTCATCATCATGGACGACAGCACCGACATCGTCGAGGCCCTGGCCAATATCAACTACTTCTATGCCCACGAAAGCTGTGGGCAGTGCACGCCGTGCCGCGAAGGTGTTCCCTGGATGCGTAAGATCACGCAGCGCATGGTGGACGGGAATGCGCGCGAAGAAGATGCCGACCTGCTTAATTCAATTGCGGATCAAATCGCCGGACGCACGATTTGCGCTTTCGGCGAAGCCGCAGCCTGGCCGGTGCAAAGCTTTATTGCAAAATTCAAAGATGAGTTTGTAGAAAAGGCGCGCGAACAGGCCGCCCGCCGAAAGGAAGGCCAGAAACCCGCGAAGGAAACGACTTTGATTTAGAATGAGTGACAATGGCACAATCGAAAATGTAACCCTCAACATTGATGGGGCGGATGTTGAGGTTCCGAAAGGCACCAACGTGATTGAGGCCGTCAAGATGGTGGGTAAGGGCAAGGAAGTGCCGCACTACTGCTACCATCCGAAGCTCTCGGTCGCGGGAAACTGCCGCATGTGCCTGGTCGAAATGGGCATGCCGATGCGGGACCGCGCGACGGGCGAGGCGATTCTCGACGAAGACGGTAAGCCGAAGATTGGCTGGATGCCGAAGCCAACCATCGGGTGTGCAACAAATGCCTCTCCGGGCATGCACATCCGCACCGCTTCTCCGATGGTGAAGGAAGCGCGAAACGGGATTACCGAGTTTCTGCTGATCAATCATCCGCTCGATTGCCCCATCTGTGATCAGGCGGGGGAGTGTCGTCTGCAGGAGTTTTCCGCCGAGCACGGGCGCGGCTACAGCCGCTTCATCGAGGACAAAAACGTGAAGCCGAAGCGCACCCGCCTCGGACCACGTGTCATGCTCGATGATGAGCGCTGTATTCTGTGCTCGCGCTGCATTCGCTTCAGCAAGGAGATCGCCGACGATGATGTCCTTGGCTTCGTTGATCGCGGAACTTATTCGACCCTGACTTGTTATCCGGGCAAGGAACTGGAAAACAATTACTCGCTCAACACGGTCGACATCTGTCCGGTGGGCGCACTCACAAGCACTGATTTCCGCTTTAAGATGCGGGTTTGGTTTCTCAAGCGGACCAATAGTATTTGCACGGAAAGCAGTGTAGGAGCCAACACCGAGATCTGGAGCCGCGAGGGCAAAATCTACCGGATCACGCCGCGCCGCAACGACGCGGTCAATGATACCTGGATGACTGATTCGGGCCGCGCTCTTTACAAGGCGGTCGAATCCGAGGATCGCCTGACACATTACACCATCGGCGGTGTGCATAAAACGCCCGACGAGGTCGCCGCTGCCGCGGCGGATCTTCTTAAGGTTGAAAATGTCGCTATGGTCGCTTCGGCTCAGAGCTCATTGGAGGAGCAGTTTTTCCACAAGACGATAGCGGATCAGGTCGGCGCGCAGGTCTCGATGGTCAGTCATTATGGTGAGGGTGACGGCCTGCTGCTTTCCGAGGACCGCACACCCAATCTCCGCGGGGCACTGGCCACGGGGCTTATCTCCAAATTACCGGGGGCCGACCTCGCAGCGCTTGCCCGCGAAATTGGCGCGGGTGGTGTGCAGACCCTGCTAGTGGTCGACGAAGACGTCACGCAACTCGGAATCACCCAGGAGCTGCTCGCCAAGGTAAAACTGATCTATGTTGGCAGCCATACAAACGAAACCGCCAAGGTGGCCGACGTCGTGATTCCTTCCCTGATGGTCTTTGAAAAAGACGGTTCTTTCATCAATCAAAACTTCCGGCTCCAAAAGTTCCGCGTTGCAGTGCCGGGTCCACGTGGTATCCAGCCAGACTTTATGGTTTTAAACAAAGTTCAGGCACTTCTGAAGGGGGAGGGGGCCAGCCCGGCCGCCGCCCTCGACACTGTGTGGCAAAACCTTGCGGTGAAAGTGGAACTGATTGACGATTCGCTCACGTGGCGGGGGATTCCTGACGGGGGACTTCCGCTTGATGCCGGCAAACTTCTGGATCTTCCCTTCGTGGAGACGAAGAATCTGAAGTATGATCCGGCTGCGTTGAAGGAAGCGCAAGTCGCACCGGTTGGTGCTTAGGCTGATACGTTATGGAATTCATCACCGCGTCGCTGCCGATTGTCTTACCCGTGGCTTATGCCCTGGGCATGATCTCCGTGTTCATGGGGCTTTGCAGTTACTCCGTGCTCGCTGAACGAAAAATTTCCAGCTGGATCCAGGGGCGTGTAGGACCCAACCGCACACGGTTGCCACTGCTGGGCCACGTGCCGGTATTGGGCAATTTACTCACGGGATTCGGCATTTTTCAACCGGCAGCGGACGGACTGAAGTTTCTCTTCAAAGAAGAAATCACGCCCGGGCACGTGAAGGTGGGCTATTACTATCTCGCACCGATTGTGGCCCTTGCCCCCGCTTTAACGACGATGGTCGTGCTTCCTTTTGGTCAGTATGTCGATGCCGACGGCGTTACCCAGCCCTTGGTGCTGGCCAACATCGATTTAGGGATGCTCTTCATCCTGGCGATTTCATCGCTCGGGGTATACGGAATCGTCCTGGCGGGATGGGCTTCGAACTCGAAATATCCCTTTCTCGGCGCGATCCGCGCCTCCGCGCAGATGATCTCCTACGAACTCGCGATGGGGCTCTCCTTGCTTCCCGTCTTTATGTGGGCGGCCGCTCCCGGGTCTGAATACGGCATGAGCCTCTTCGGGGTCGTCCAGTCGCAACAGAGCTTGTGGCTCGTTCTCTGGCAGCCACTTTCAGCGCTGATTTTCCTCGTCGCGCTCTTTGCGGAAACCAACCGTCTGCCTTTCGACATGGCCGAGTCGGAGACCGACCTCGTCGGCGGTTTCCATACGGAATATGGCTGTTTCAAATTCGGCATCTTCTTTGTGGCCGAGTATGCCCATATCATCATGGGCTCTGCGGTCTTCGTGCTGCTCTTCCTGGGCGGTTGGAATTTCCTGCCGACTTTTGGCATTGAAAGTCTTACATGGTTCGCCAACCCCTGGCCTGCCGGAATCATCGGTTCACTGCTTTCGGTCGGCTGGTTCATGGCCAAGGTATTTTTCATGATCTTCTTCTTCATCTGGGTGCGCTGGACCTTGCCGCGCTTCCGCTACGACCAGGTCATGTCGCTCGGTTGGAAGATCCTTCTCCCGCTCGCGGTCGCCAACCTTGTGTTCAACACATTGGTGATCGCTCTCTACGACACCCTAACCCGCTAAGCCATGGCCAAGACGAAAGTAATCGAACGCAAGCCGCTGACTCTCGCGGAAAAAACCTTTATCCCGCAGATCGTAACGGGCCTGAAGACGACCTTCGGCACCATGTTGCAGAAGTCCGTCACGCTGCAATACCCGGAGGAACGGCCGAAGATTCCCGATAATTACCGTGGTGTGCCAACCCTGGTCAAAGACCCAAACGGCCGGGAGAAGTGCGTCTCTTGTCAGCTCTGTGAGTTCGTCTGCCCGCCCAAGGCGATCCGCATCACACCCGGAGAAATCGACGCCGAAGAGGATCCCGACGGTGCGCACGTTGAGAAGGCACCGAAGGAGTTCGATATCAACATGCTCCGGTGTATCTACTGCGGCCTTTGCCAGGAGGTCTGCCCCGAGGAGGCGATCTTTTTACAGGATATATTTTCAGTTTCCGGTTACAGCCGCGAAGAAATGATTAATAACAAAACAAAGCTTTATGAGCTCGGCGGCACGCTTCCGGATCAACACTACAAGTGGGATAAAAAGAAGGCCGCAGAAGCGGAGGGAAACCCGCACCACTAACTTCCAACCCCGATGGCGGACATCTTATTCTACGTTTTTGCGGCGGCTACGCTCATCTCGGCCCTTTTGATGGTGCTGAGCCCGAACGCCGTCAACGGCGCGATCTTCATGATCGTCTCCTTTGTCTCGACTGCGGCGCTCTTTGTGCTGCTTGAGGCCTACTTCCTCGCGGTCATTCAGATTCTGGTCTACGCGGGAGCTGTCATGGTGCTCTTTCTCTTCATCATCATGCTGCTCGATGTCGAGCGGGATGACGGTAATTACCTGAAAGACAAACTCTCGCTCGCGGCGTCCATCGCTGGATTTTCACTCGTTGCGATCTTAATTGTTTCTGCTTTCGCCGGCGGGCAGCACTTGCCGGAAACAGCCCTGCTTCCCGTTGCCGAGAATCCGGTTGGGGAGGGGGCCGGTCTTGAGTTTACCACGTCGGCCAAGTCCTTCGGCTACAGTCTTTTTACCAAGTATATGTTGCCCTTCCAGGTTACCGGTTTCCTGCTGCTCGCGGCAATGATCGGTGTGATCGTTGTGTCCAAGAAACACGAAGGGGAGGTGGGGAAATGACTGTTGGACTAAACGCCTTCCTGATTGTCGCTGGTTTGCTATTTGCGATCGGGCTTCTCGGAGTGCTCATCCGGAAGAATACGCTGGTGATTTACATGTCGCTCGAATTGATGCTCAATGCGGTCAATGTGGCCCTGGTCGCCTTTTCCCGCTACAATGGGACGATGGACGGCAACCTCTTCGTCTTCTTCATCATCACCGTGGCTGCCGCTGAGGTAGCCGTGGGACTTGCCATCATCGTCGCGCTCTTCCGCAAGCGCCAATCGGTCATGGTGGATAACCTGAATGCTCTGAGCCGATGACTGCCACGCAATCACTCCTGATCGTTCTTCTGGCCCCGCTTTTTTCCGCGGTGGTCATTGCCCTGTTTTTACGCCGCGCCGGTAAGATCGCTTCCGTGATATCCGTGGCCACGGCCGGTCTGATTTTTGCGGCGGCGGTGGCGGCAGTGCAGGCCGCGGGTGGCGCGATCGTTCATGATTCCTGGTCCTGGCTGACCTTTGGCGGATTCGAAGTATCGATGGGTTTCTTTCTCGATGATGTTTCCGCTACCATGATGCTCATGGTAACCTTCGTCGGTTTTCTCATCCACCTTTTCAGCCTTGGTTACATGGCGGACGACAGCTCGCCTGCCCGATATTTCGGCGGACTTTCCATCTTCATGTTTTCGATGCTGGGCATCGTGCTCGCGGATAACCTGATTATGATCTTCGTCTTCTGGGAGCTGGTCGGTTTCAGCTCCTACATGCTGATCGGGCACTACATGACGAAGCCGGCAGCGGCAGCGGCCCAGAAAAAGGCCTTCATCGTGAACCGGATCGGCGACCTCGGCTTCGTTGTGGGTATCGCCTATGCCTACTGGCATTTCGGGACGACCGATCTTGAGGTGATGGGGCAGCTCGTGGGCGCCAATCCGGCGCTGATCAATGCCAGTATCGCGGCGCTGCTTATGTGCGGCTTTATCGGCAAGTCGGCTCAATTCCCGCTGCATGTCTGGCTGCCGGATGCCATGGCCGGGCCGACCCCCGTCTCGGCACTTATCCACGCCGCTACCATGGTGGCGGCCGGGGGCTACTTCCTGATCCGGATTGAGTATCTCTTTCCGCCTGAGGTGCTTTCGATTATTCTCTGGCTGGGTGTCTTTGGCGCTGTCTACGCCGGTTTTTGCGCTTACGCCCGCCGCGATATCAAGCAGATCCTCGCTTACTCGACGCTCTCTCAACTCGGTTATATCGGTGCGGCCTTCGGTCTCGGCTATCCTGGAATCGCGCTGTTCCACCTGATCACGCACGCGTTTTTCAAGGCACTGCTCTTCCTCGGTGCAGGATCGGTCATTCACGGATGCCACCACGAGCAGGATATTTTCAAAATGGGCGGACTCTGGAAGAAAATGCCGATCACAGCGCTCACGTTTTTAATCGGGATTCTCGCACTGTGCGGGGTTTACGGCTTTTCCGGCTACTACTCGAAAGACGCGATCTTAATTGCCGGTGGGCTCCATAACTCGCCGGTGGCGATTCTCCTGACCTTTGGGGCGCTGCTTACGGCAGGCTATATGGGGCGGCTCTTCTGGGTTGTGTTCTTTGGGAAAGCAAACTCCGAGGCGGCTTCGCACGCTAAAGAAAGCCCGGTCGTTATGGCCGTGCCTCTGATTATCCTTGCAGTGCTCTCAGTCGCGGGGGGCTGGCTCGGCTACTGGCCGGATGCGCTTGGCGAGACGATTAAAGCTGATAAATACGAGCTCAAAAACATCGCCGGCTATGATGCGATGCACCACAAGGTCGTGTTATTGGGCACTGCGGCATGGGTGATCGGCTTACTCGGCTCCTTTTTCTTCTACGGGCGCGGAGCGAGGGAAGACCGTCTGGAAAAGACCGCCGGTCCGATCTACCGGTTTTTACAAAACCGGCTCTGGTTTGACGAGGTTTACAACTTTTACGTCACACGTATCCAGCAGGGCTTTGCCAACGTGCTTCAATTGGTCGATGTGATTCTGATCAAAGGTGTCCTCGTCCGTGGAAGCGCGGGCATCGTCGGCCTGGTCGGTATGTGCTCCCGCTCGCTCCATGTTGGTAACATTCACGGCTATGTTTACTGGTTTCTGGCCGGACTGATCCTTCTCTGGGTAACTGCCATCGGTATACTCGGCTAGACCCCCTGGATTTCTGGAATGAACGAAAGCTCTTCATACTTACTCCTAACCGCGATCCTGGTCCCTCTCTTTGCGGGGGTGACCCTGCTTTTTACCGCGGGCTTCAACGACACCAAGCGCCGTGTCCTTGCCGGCTTCGGATTCGGCGTGCCTTTTGTCGTAGCGCTGGTCGCTTATTGGCTCTTCGATCCAGGGCTCGCCGGGGGCTACAACTTCGAGCTAAAATTGCCGACCGGTCTCGAGAGTATTGGTATCTATCTGCATCTCGGTCTTAATGGGATCTCGCTTCCGCTCTTTATGTTGGCGGGGGTCGTTGGTTTTGCGGCGGGGCTTTATGCCATGTATTCCAAGGCGGAGCGGCCCCACCTGTATCTCGCACTCATGCTTTTCATGCAGAGCGGGCTTATGGGCACCTTCGCCTCGATCGATGTTTTCTTCTTCTACTTTTTCCACGAGTTCGCGCTGATTCCCACGTTCATTATGATCGGGATCTGGGGTGGTGCCGGACGCCGGGGCGCTGCGATCGAGATGACGATTTACCTGACAGTCGGGGCCTTGCTTTCGCTCCTTGGCTTGATCGCTCTCTACGTCGAAAGTGGCGCTGATTCCTTCTCGCTGCCGGAGTTGCGCAGTTATTTGCTCTCGCAACCCCTTTCCGAAACGGTGCAGAGCAACATCTACGCGCTGCTTCTTTTTGGTTTCGGCATCCTCGTCTCGCTCTTCCCCTTTCACAGCTGGGCGGCCAAGGGCTACGCAGTCGCACCAACGGGTGCCGCCATGCTCCACGCGGGAGTGCTCAAGAAGTTCGGTCTCTACGGCCTTTTGCAAATCGCGGCGCCGCTTCTGCCGAGTGGAGGAATGGACTGGTTCCCCTGGATCGTCTGGCTTGCTCTCGGGAATATCCTTTTCATCGGCTTGGTGACGATGGCGCAGAAGGACCTCAAGATGATGCTCGGCTACAGCTCGGTCATGCATATGGGTTACGCTTTCCTCGGGCTGGCCTGCTTCTCGGTCGCCGGAGCCGGCGGTGCCTTGCTCATGATGGTCGCGCACGGACTCTCCGTGGCGCTGCTCTTCATGCTTTCGACCTGCATCTACCACCGGAGCCAGACCTTCGATATGTCGGCCATGGGCGGACTCGCCACGAAGACACCGGTCCTGGCGGCATTCTTCGTCGCCGCGACGATGGCCAGTATCGGCCTGCCCGGCTTCGGAAATTTTTGGGGTGAGTTTACGATTTTTGTCGCTTTGGCCGAATCAGAGATGACCCGCTGGCTGGTGGCCCCGGCAGCCATCGGTATCATTATCTCCGCCATTTATGGGCTTCGTGCGGTTGCGCGTATTTTCTTCGGTCCGGCTTCTGAAGGATTTAAAGAGCAGCTCGAATCGGGTTCGATCGAGGACATCAAATTATTCGAAAAAATTCCGGCGTCGGTTCTCGTGGCCGGACTATTACTGACCGGGATCTTTCCGCGCGTTTTTTCTGACTTTGCCAACAATGAGTTAACTGCGCTCTATCCTCCCGCGCCAAGTTCACTTTCGGCCGAGGCTCCGGCCGATTTTTTAAAGATCGCAACAAATCATGAGGAGGTAGCCCCGAAATGAGTGAGCTTCTAGCTGAATTCCTGCGCGGATACACCGCGACAAATGACTGGTCCGCGATCTTGCCGGAGATCCTGTTGGCGCTGTTGGCTCTGGGGCTTTTGGTGGCCGAGATGTTTTTGCCCAAGGCTCGGCACGATCTGATTCCGCGAATCGCGATCTGGGGGCAGGTCCTGATCGGGGCTTACGCCTTTTCCTGCATCAGTGGCTGTGCGCTGACGCGCGGCAGCTTCTTCAGCGGCATGATTGAGCAAACCGAGCTGACGCAGATGATGCGTGCCTTCTTTTTACTGAGTTCGATTTTGGTCTGTTACCTCGGGCAAATCTACCTTTCCAAACAGACTCTGGCCAAGACCGAGTTCTATCATCTGGTCATCATCATCTCCGCTGCGATGATGCTCCTGGTCCAAAGCTCGAATTTCGTAATGCTCTTTGTGGCACTCGAGACGGTTACGGTAGCTTTTTACGTCCTCGTGGCTTATTGCCGCACAAGTCCCTTTTCCCTGGAAAGCGGGTTGAAATATCTGATTTTGGGTGCGCTTAGCTCCGCGATTCTTCTGTTCGGTATCGTCCTGCTCTACGGTGCTGCGGGCAATCCGGAACTGCCTGGTTACAGCAAGGACGGGCTAAACTATTCCGCTTTGCAGGCCTTCATCGCGATTAATCAAATTGCGGGCGGAAATCTGATCGTGAATATCGGTGCTCTTCTCGTCGTTGCCGGTGTTTGCTTCAAGATCGGTGCAGTGCCTTTCCAAATTTGGGTGCCCGATGTTTACCAAGGAGCACCCACACCGGTCACGGCCTACCTCGCCATCGCGTCGAAAGCAGCTGGCTTCATGGTGCTGCTTATGTTGGTTAAGGGTCCGTTTGTGGCTCTGTCGAGTGACTTACTGGTTCCGGTTTTATCGTTCATAGCCGCGGCTACGATCCTCTTTGGTAACATTGCTGCAGTGACACAACGCAACGTGAAGCGGCTGATGGGGCTCTCGGGAATCGCGCATGCGGGCTATCTCCTACTGGGAGTCATCGCGGTCATGCGGGGGATCGACTGGGCCGTTTACGCAGTCATCTTTTATCTGGTCACCTACCTGCTGGCCTCCTTCGCGGTTTTCGCGGTTATGACTCTGAATGCCGGGTCGGAGGATGCGAATCAGGAGCTTGACGATTATCTGAACTACTCCCGCAAGCGTCCCTTCCAGAGTGGGGTCTTGGCGGTCGGCCTCGGATCGCTCGCGGGCATCCCTCCGCTGGGCGGATTTATCGGGAAGCTCTTTCTCTTCGTCGCAGCCTATCAGGCGGGGCTCTACGGGCTATTGGCGCTCTCTATACTTGGAGTCGCTATCTCAATTTACTACTACTTTGGTTGGATCCGCGAGTGCTACTTCAACACGCCGGGTAACGAGGTCATTGATACGACTATGGGAAGCGCCTCGTCCGGAGATAAGGCTCTTCTAACCGCGCTCGTCGTGGCCACCGTCTTCCTTGGCCTTTTCCCGGGTATTTTGCCGATTATTCCCTGAGCAGCCGGCGCATCGGACGGACAGACTCTTCGTGGTCCGGATGCAGACTGTTTTCTGAGATGGTCCCGGGCGAATCGGCATCCCAGCGTCTCGGATTACAGGGACTCGTCCGAAAAATCCTTCAGGATTTTGCGTAGTTCTTCCGCCGGATCGTCGTGCCTTTGCTCAATTGCAAGTTTTAGTGCGCCCTTAAGAATCACCCGGGCGTCCTCCAACTCTCCATTTGCAAGTAGTGCCTTTCCCAAAAGAATCCGTGGGAGCATCCAATCGGCCCGCGAATGGGCGCAGTTCTGCAGGTGTTCGATGCTTGAACGAGTGTCGCCCTCTTCATAAAGTGCCTGTCCGAGGCTAAATCGAAAAAGTATGTTCCCGGGTGCTGCTTCGACTTTTGCGCTAAAAATTTCGGATTTTTTCATAGCTCAGCTGATGATCAGAGTGATTACGGTAATGTTATCAGGTCCCGATCTGGCGTTGGCCTGGTCGATCAGGCTGTGCGTGATGGCTTCGGGGGGCAAATTTGCGGCTAGTGTCTGGGCGATGTCAGTTAATGGAACGACACGCGTCAGACCGTCGGTGCAAAGAATCAGACGGTCCTTTGATCTGAGGGTTTTCTTTGTTTGGTCAACGTGGAAGTTAATTTGTTGACCGAGGCAGCGGGTCAGGGTGTGAGAATATTCGGTTGGCATATCCTTACGGGCTGCTTCACCACGTTCGGTCACCAACTCCTGCTCAAGCGTATGATCGACCGTCAGTTTTTCGAGTTTTCCATCCCTCAATAAAAATGCGGAAGAGTCACCGATATGGGCGATTAGTAAATTTTCCCCGATTATTCGGAGGAGGGTCAATGTGCTGCCCGAGCCGGTCACCGGGTAGGTGTGGAAAGCCTCCTGGACCACAATTTGGTGAATATCGTTGATGAGGCCGAAGAGCCCGGCGCCTGTGTCCTCCGCCGCGAGGTCATTCAAATTTTCAGCTAGCAGCTCCATTACCCGTTGACTGGCCTCCGCTCCCCCGGGCAATCCACCCAATCCGTCGGCGACTGCGAAAAGCTGATTGGCCTCTCCGATAAAAAAAGCGTCTTCATTATTCTTCCGGACTTTTCCGGGATCTGAGAGTCCGTAAGCATCGATACGCATCGCCTTTCAGTTTAAGAGTGTGTGGAGAGATTCAATGAAAATTGATCTGCATCGATCAAATCGGGCACCGCAGTTCCTCTCTCCGGTCTTTGCACTTGCAAAGAATGACCTTCAGGGACGCATTATCAGATCCCACTCACAGAATTCAACAAATGATTTGAATGAGCACGACCACAGAAACCGTCAGTAAATTATCGATCATGATGTTTCTCCAGTTTTTTATCTGGGGAGCTTGGTTCGCCACTCTGGGTCTTTGTCTCGCGAGTAATGAGCTCGGTCAATTTTCTGCCGGTGCCTACGGTTCCGCGCCTTTGGGGGCGATGATTGCGCCGCTTTTCCTCGGGCTGATCGCGGATCGCTTCTTTCCTTCCCAGATCGTGATGGGGGTGCTCTTTTTGATCGGGGGCCTTCTTTTATTGCTGATCCCGACTGTCGCGGGTTCCGGGAATGGCGATCTCATGGTCTGGCTCATGGTGGGCAATATGTTTTGCTACATGCCGACGCTCGGTCTGGCGAACTCGATCGCGTTCAGTAACCTCGACCGGATCGTTTTCCCGAAGGTTCGGGTGTGGGGCACGGTTGGTTGGATCATGGCAGGGCTCACTGTCGGGATTCTCGGATGGTCGGCCAGCTTCAACATGTTTTATCTGGCCGGGACGGCCTCCTTGGTCCTCGGAGCCTTTTCATTCTCGCTGCCGCACACTCCTGCTCCGGCGAAAGGAGAGCCTGTTGATTTGCGCACGCTTCTAATGGTCGATGCATTCGGCCTGTTGAAGCGTCCTGCGTTTGCTGTCTTCATGATCTGCTCGATGCTGATCTGTGTGCCTCTGGCTTATTATTACGGGGTGACGTCGAATTACCTGCAAAACACTGGCTTTCTGCAGCCTGCTTCGACCATGACGATCGGCCAGATGTCGGAGATCGTGTTTATGCTACTGATCCCATTCTTCTTCCGGCGGTTGGGTGTAAAATGGATGATCCTCGTCGGGATGCTCTGCTGGGTGCTCCGCTACTTGCTCTTCGCCTTTGGCGCGCCCGATCAAATTGTCTGGATGCTCTTTCTTGGGGTGGCGCTCCACGGCATCTGCTACGACTTTTTCTTCGTTACGGGGTTCATGTATACCGACAAAGTCGCTTCGAACAAAGTCCGCAGTCAGGCGCAGAGCATGCTGGTTTTCTTTACTCAGGGAATCGGGATGTATGTTGGCTATGCGGTCACCTTCGGAGTTTTCTATCAGGTTCCGGGCAAGTTGTTTGGCATTCCGGTTGATTTCTCGGGGTGGGGCGACGGGGTGCTTCAGTCGATCCCGCTGGAAGCCGCGATCAAGGAAGTTCGCGAGGTCAAGGATAGTGGTTTCGTCGATCAACTAGGCGGCATGTTTTCTGTGAATATGCCGGAGGCGGTCGATCCCGGTTTACTTGCCGGAGCGATGGCTCAGTGGAAAGAATTTTGGATTTTACCTGCAGCGATCGCGGCAGGAATCGCTGTTTTGTTCTTTTTGGGCTTCTGGGACCGGATTCAGGTAACAGATGCAGATGAAGACGCGGCGGAACCTTCGGGCAAGGACTGAGACAAAAGAGCCGGCGACTGAGAATACCTGTGAACCGAAAAAATAAAATAACACGGCGTGCCGTCCTGAAGGGGCTCGGAGCGCTCGCGACGATTCAGATCGTGCCCCGGCACGTGCTCGGAGGGCCTGGCTACACGCCACCCAGCGAGATTCTGACTAAGGGGATCATCGGCTGTGGCGGTATCTCGATCGTCCACCTGGCAGCACCCGGTAAGCTCCTTGCGCTCTGTGATGTCGACGCGCTGCATCTGGAGAAAAAAATGGCCGAAGCGGCCGAGCGGGGTGAAAAGGATGTAACGGCCTACCATGACTTCAGAGAGCTCATCGCGCGGCCGGATATCGATATTGTGCACATTGCGACGCCGCCTCACTGGCACGCCTATATGGCGATCGCGGCGGCCAAAGCGGGCAAGGATATCTGGTGCGAAAAACCGATGAGCCGGACGATTGGCGAGGGCGTCGCTATGGCGAAGGCAGTGCAGGCCGAAGGGCGGATTTTCCGGCTCAATACCTGGTTCCGCTTCAAAGGTGGGTTTTACGGCATGGGGATGCCCGTTGCGCCGATCCGACAGGCCGTGAAGGCCGGCATGTTCGGTTGGCCGCTGACGATCACCGTCGGGGCGCAGACCGGCTTCGACTGGAAGCTCGGAATTTGGACCGGGCGAACCGACCTGGTGGAAGAACCTGTGCCGGCTCATTTCGACTATGACCTTTGGTTGGGCCCGGCGCCGAAGAAGCCCTACCACCCGCACCGGACTCACGAGACCTTCCGCGGATACTGGGATTACGATGGCGGTGGTCTCGGGGATATGGGCCAGCACTATCTTGATCCGGTCCAATACATCCTCGGTAAAGACCGGGAGGCGCCGGTGCGCGTCGAGATCGACGCCGATCCGCAGGATGACGATGCGATCGGGCTTTGGCGCAGCATCACCTACACCTACGCCGATGGTTGTAAGATCGTGCTTGATGGGCGAAGCCCGGAGAAAGACGAAAACGGTAAGCCGATTGATCAAAAGCGCGCGCCCTACATTAAAGGGCCAGAGGGCTGGATGGGTGCGCGTTTCGAATCAAACATTGCTGATCTGCGTCAAAAGGTATCCCAGTTGCCGCCACTCGAACCTATGGTAACGGATTTTCACGAAGCAGTGCGCACCCGGCAGAAATTTGCGCTCAACGAGGACAATGGGTTTTGGTCCACCACTCTGGTAAACCTGGGTAAGATTGCGCATCGTTTGAATAAAAATCTGAATTTCGACAGTAAGACGCTGACCTTTGATGATGAGGAAGCCAATAAGCTGGTCCATCAACCAGCCCGCGGCCCCTGGGAGGTCTAGACGAAGCAAAGAGAATATATGAGTTCCAAATTGAAAGTATTGTGCGTCGGTGCCGGTCATATGGGCCGCTCGCACGCCTTGGCCTATCACCGGATACCTGGTTTTGAAATTGCAGGTATCGTGACCCGATCGGCGGAATCGAGGGCAAAGTTGAACACGGAACTGGGCGGTGGCTATGTCGAGTTTGCTGATTATCATGAGGCCCTCGCCGCCACGCGGCCGGACGTGGTTTCAATCTCGACCTATCCGGACACGCATAAGGACTATGCGCTGGCTGCTTTTGAAGCGGGCGCCCATGTTTTTATCGAAAAACCCCTGGCCGAGACGGTGGCCGGCGCCGAGGAGGTCGTGGCGGCAGCCAGGGCCACGGGGCGTAAACTGGTCATCGGCTACATCCTGAGGCACCACCCGAGCTGGGTAAAGTTCATCGAAGGCGCCCAGACTCTGGGCAAGCCCCTGGTGATG
>Ga0102948_1000262_pt1 | contig 20264 bp, 17 predicted proteins | sample SalPonA_A_H2O_MG_FD_78211 | JGI IMG/M metagenome (GOLD analysis project Ga0102948, IMG submission 78211) | Water microbial communities from South San Francisco under conditions of wetland restoration - Salt Pond MetaG R2A_A_H2O_MG | ecosystem: Environmental > Aquatic > Non-marine Saline and... | reverse complement strand
GTAGTGAACGAAAACGTCTGGACCACCTTCCTGCTGAATGAAACCAAAACCTTTTTCGTCGTTGAACCACTTAACAGTGCCGGTTACGAGCTGTGACATCTTTTGCCTCTTTTTTCATTGTTGACCAAGTTGCTGGTCATTTCTCGGGTCTGGGACCCGCTTTTTTCTAAGATACACGAGTGTATCTGCCATACCGCCCGAGGGCGAACCGCTTGAGCGGTATCTTTTCTACATGCAGGTTTTATACCAACATTAAGAAAATTTCTTAGTTCACCAGCCGAGAATCTCGAGGTGCGGAAAACCAAATAGGAGACTTAACAACAGTGAGACGCTCTCCAGAAAGATGAGTGGCACTGCAAGGGTATTTAATCTGTTCAGAATTCAGAACGTGTGAAAACACGGAAGCTGGAACGACGAGCTTAAAACGCTTGAGGGGTGCTGCAATCAGAGGATTACGATATGTACAGTGGTGCAAATATTCTCTCCGCGCTCTGAATAACGGCGCGAGTTGTTTAAGTTGTAAACAAACTATACACGCCCCCGACCCAAATACAAGAGCTTATCTCAACTATATTATTTCACCTTGTGGCGGCTTTTTGGACGCTGCTGTGACCTATTTTTCACCACCGGACTTGCTTTGGTTGACCGAGGCGGCAACCCCGTGTGCTGAGTCAACAGATTGCCACGGCGGTTTTTCATCGCCTGACCTGAATTTTTTCGGCGCGGGCTGGCATATTCAGACTGGTCAGGCTGATATTCAGGTATCAACTGCTGCGGTCGGTCACCAATCAGATCTGCCCTCCCCATCTCTTTGAGGGCATCACGCAACAAGGGCCAGTTTTCAGGATCATGCCAACGCAGAAATGCCTTATGCAGGCGACGCTGTTTCTCTCCTTTTACGGTCTCAACCTTTTCGCTAGAGCGTTTGTAGCTGAGGCGCTTCAGTGGGTTTCGCCCTGTGTGGTACATCGTCGTCGCCGTCGCCATAGGAGAGGGGTAGAACGCCTGGACCTGATCCGCTTTGAAATCGTTGCGTTTGAGCCAAAGCGCCAGATTCATCATATCCTCATCCGTCGTTCCCGGATGCGCGGCAATAAAGTAGGGGATCAGATACTGATCCTTACCCGCCTCTTTGGAGAAGCGTTCGAACATCTTTTTAAACTCATCATAGCTGCCAATACCCGGCTTCATCATATGATCTAGCGGACCGCGCTCGGTGTGCTCTGGTGCGATTTTAAGATAACCACCGACATGATGGGTCACCAGCTCACGCACATATTCTGGATCCTCAACCGCTAGATCGTAGCGCAAACCCGAGGCAATAAGGACTTTCTTCACCCCTTTTAGCTGCCGAGCTTCGCGGTAAAGTTGTGTCAGAGCTGAGTGATCGGTATTGAGATTGGGGCAGATGCCCGGGTAGACACAAGAGAGCTTGCGGCAAGACTTCTCAATCTCCGGCGATTTACAAGCGATGCGATACATGTTGGCTGTTGGCCCCCCAAGGTCAGAGATAACTCCCGTAAACCCTGGCACCTTATCGCGAATCTCTTTTATTTCGTTCAGTATCGACTCCTGAGAGCGGTTCTGAATAATTCGTCCCTCATGTTCTGTAATTGAGCAGAACGTACACCCGCCAAAGCAGCCACGCATGATGTTCACCGAGAAGCGGATCATCTTGTAGGCGGGTACCTCCTCACCACCGTAAACAGGATGCGGAACTCGAGCGTAATTGAGCCCGAAAACATGGTCCATCTCCTCTGTTGTCAGAGGGATCGGGGGAGGATTGAGCCAGACCTCCTGATCACCGTGTAGCTGTACCAAGGCACGAGCATTACCCGGGTTTGTCTCCAGATGCAGTACCCGACTTGCGTGCGCATAGAGCACAGAGTCACGACTCACCTTCTCAAACGCGGGTAGTCTAATGACCGTGCGCGAGCGGTCGAGACGGATCTTAGTTTCAGCAAGAGACTCGAGGTGCAGGCTCTGTACACCTTCATCCTCATCTGTTTCTGAGCCATTCTCCAGAGCACAGCTTTCAAGATCACGGGTATTGACGTAAGGGTTAATGATTCGATCAATCTTACCTGGGCGGTCTATGCGAGTGGAGTCGATCTCCATCCAACCTTCAGGCGTGTCTTTTCGCAGAAACGCAGTACCGCGAACGTCGGTGAGCGACCCGATCGGTTCGCCCATATCCATACGACGGGCCACTTCAACTACGGCGCGCTCTGCATTGCCAAATAGCAGCAGATCAGCACGGGCATCTAGCAGAATGGAGCGGCGAACCTTATCCTGCCAGTAATCGTAGTGAGCAATACGACGCAAGGAGGCTTCAATCCCTCCCAGCACGATAGGAACATCTTTGAACGCTTCGCGACAGCGCTGACTGTACACGATACTGGCTCGATCAGGGCGCGAACCACCTTTGCCTCCGGGGGTGTAGGCATCATCCGAGCGAACTTTTTTGTCCGCCGTGTATCGGTTTATCATTGAGTCCATATTGCCAGCCGCTACACCAAAGAAGAGCCGCGGTTTGCCGAGTACCTTAAAAGCATCCGCGCTCTTCCAATCCGGCTGAGCAATGATCCCGACTTTAAACCCCTGAGACTCCAGCAAACGACCAATAATCGCCATACCGAAGGAGGGATGGTCTACATAAGCGTCCCCAGTGACAATAATGATATCGCACTGGTCCCAGCCCAGTTTGCGCATCTCCGCTTTGGACATCGGCAAAAAAGGTGCGCTGACTTGAGACTTGTGAAGGTTAAGGCTGGTTAACTGCGCCATGGAGAGCTCCGAATGAATCTAAACAGATTATACCTGAGGAGCCCTTTGGCGTCTTTAGAGTCGCAGTTAACGGATCAACTTCGGCCTATATCGGATCTTGGGCCTGAACTCACTCGGCAGGTGTCGATTCAATCGGCGATTCACCAGGCTAAAGAGCCCGATAACAATCAGTGTCAAAAGAATGAAATAACCGGCCAAAATGGGGTAAGGGACGAAAGGATTAAAGGTCTTGTCGGCAAAGTAGCTCGCGTAGTAGAGCGCATCTCCTTGTTGGCGCCAGGCGGGGAAACCAGAGAAGAAGACCAGAGTTGTCGCGTGGAACAGAAAGATCGCTTCATTCGTGTAGGCGGGCCATGCCAATCTCATCATTGTTGGCCATACAATCTTCCTGAACTTTGTGAATCCTGAAAAACCAAAGGCATCCGCCGCTTCGGAGTCACCTTTGGGAATGGATTGCAGAGCGCCATAAAATATCTCACCTGCATAGGCTGATGTATTCAAAAAGAGGACGATCGTCGCCCCTAACCATGCAGCAGTAAAGGGCTCGAAAAACTCGATTGTCGATCGGAGATTGAGGAAGAGGAAGTACGCAAAGAAAAACTGGATAAACAACGGAGATCCTCGGAACAGAAAAATAAACCATTCAGAGGATTTGCGAAGCCAAAGGTTTTCAGACGCTTTACCTAGCGCAACCGCCGTCGCCAGAAAAAAACCGGCAGCCAGTGCGATCAGGCCAAAGTAGATGTTCCAGATCATACCAGAACCTATAAGGGTGACCTGATGGCAGAGGGTAAAATCCGTCGTCGGCAGGAGCCTCTCTCCAATGCCGATAGAACGCAGCCCATAGTCAGAGATTGTCTGCAAGCAACTCATACTGCTGCTCTCCTCAGAGCTTCACCACCTGCAGTCGCCTGTCCATGAGACAAGCGTCGCATCAAACGATTCAACACCACCTCAGATACTTTGGTAAAAGCAAGGTAAAACACTAGAAGCACAAGGAAATACCACATGCGCCAGTCTCCGTGGGGGTAATCTGTAAAGCGCGCATGCTTGGTGCCCCCTAATTCGCGGGCCCAATATACAATATCCTCAACACCCAATAGAAACAGTAATGGAGTGGCTTTGATCAAGACCATCCAAAGATTTGAGAGTCCGGGTAGAGCGTAGACCCACATTTGAGGGACGATAATCCGCCAAAATGTTTGGCCAGTGGTCATTCCGTAAGCACCCGCCGTTTCAATTTGCGCTCTGGGTACTGCATTCATAGCTCCGAAGATAACATTGGCGGCAAAAGCACCAAATACAATCGCAAAGGTCAGAACAGCTAAAAAGAAACCGTAAATCTCGTGAATCCATTGAGGCGAAGTACTCAGCGGTAATTTCGCCGCAGAACAGACGATAAAGTCATTTCCCTGACGAATGGGTTGATCCCAATCCGGGCAATTAACTTGATGCAGCAGATACTCAAAGCCCTGATCCAACGCGATGACAAAGAACATGAAAAAGGCGATATCGGGTACACCCCGGACAATAGCTATGTATGCCTTTCCGAACCAACGAGCCACCCTGACTTTGGAGCGCGCCATCGCGGCTCCGCCAAACCCGAAGGCAAGCGCTACAGGCGCCGTGATGGCTAGCAACACCAATACGGTTCCAAAGGAGCTGTAAAACGACAGGTGTTTACCTGTCGTCAAATAACAAGATGCCCAGGCTAAACTGCCCAGGGTATCGGGATTAGTGCAATATTCGAACATAAATTAAGAGGAGAGGCCCGCGCATGGAAGTCTGTGCGGGCCTGCGGCGACTAGAATTGAGTCGCGACCTCCCATTTAGCAATCAGCGCATTCAACGAGCCATCATCTTTCATAGACTGAATGGCAGTGTCAAACTTAGCACGTAACTCAGCGTCACTCTTGCGGAATCCCATGCCTACGCCGCCACCGATCTGTTCCATACGGGAGAGCATCACCAAGCCATCCTGACCAACAAACGGATCCAAGAAGGATTTATCTGCCAGTACCGCTTCAGCTTCGCCATTGCGCACGGCGGCCACTGACTCCTCTGGAGTCGCGAATTCGACCAGTGTCCAACCCTCACCCGCCACGAAAGCGGCCTGAATAGTCGTCGCTTGCGCCGCAACCACTGCACTCTCCAACTCAACGTCCGCAGAGAGCGCCAGGTATGCTGATGGATCAGGTGGAGTGTAGTTCTGTGTGAAGTCGATCACTTTTTCGCGATCTTCAGTGATTGACATACCCGCGATGATCGCATCATAGTTACCGGATACTAGGTTCGGAATAATTGAATCCCAGTCGTTGGTCACCCACTCACAGGTCAGTGCAGCGCGTTTACACAGTTCGTCACCCAGATCACGCTCGAAGCCAGCCACTTGACCGCTGTCGTCTAGAAAGTTCCAAGGGGCATAGGCGCCCTCAGTACCTAAGCGAACAGTGTCCGCGAATACCACTCCGGTGCTCAGCGTGAACGCCAATGCCGTACCTAGAAGTCTTTTCATACTTGTTACTTCCTGCTTCGTTCTATTAATGTTCAATAGCCGAGAGAAAACCCCTCAGCCTTTCTGATTTGGGCGAACCAAAAAGCTGGTCTGGTGGACCCTCCTCTTCGATTAAACCCTGGTGCAAAAATACTACGTGATTTGAAACGTCCGAGGCCATTTTCATATCGTGGGTAACAATAAGCATCGTTCGACCTTCAGCGGCAAGTTCTTTGATGACTTTTACCACCTCTTGCTCTAGCTCGGGATCGAGCGCCGATGTTGGCTCGTCGAACAGTAACGCCTCTGGTTCCATACAGAGCGCTCGGGCAATCGCAGCGCGTTGCTGCTGCCCTCCAGAGAGCTGCGCAGGCCAAGCGTCCGCCTTATCGCCTATACCTACCTTATCGAGGTAACGCCGCGCACGCGCCTCTACCTCGTCACGTGGATGTCCCAAAACAGTGACCGGCGCTTCCATGACATTTTGTAAGATGGTCATGTGTGACCATAAATTAAACTGCTGAAATACCTTGGAAAGCTTTGTGCGGATTCGCAAAACTTGTTTGTTGTCGGCGGGCTGGCGGTGTGTGCCCTCCCCTTTCCAGAGTAACGGCTCACCACGGAACAAAATATTGCCTTGCTGACTGTTCTCCAGGAGATTTACACAACGAAGCAAGGTTGACTTACCCGAGCCGGAAGAACCAATCAACGATACGACATCGCCCTTGTGAGCGCGCAAGTTTACGCCTTTGAGGACCTCCAGATCACCATAGCTCTTGTGGAGATTCTGAACTTCAATAACAGGCGTGTCGTCAGCCAAGGTCGCTCCTATCGTTTAGTACCAAAGCTCTGCAGATTAAACCAGCGGCTCGGGCCCTGTAAAGTTTAGTGTTCTTAAAGAATCGTTAACGCCGGCTCAGTACGCATCTAAGCTTCCAACAGTTTACCGAACTCACGATGTTTAAGCGGCGTTTGACCTGCGATCTTTGCAATTGCAGCGCCAGGGGCAACAAGACGGGCACTCATATGGGCAAAAAACAGCCCTGTCGCCTTTGTGGTGATTGGTATTCGCCCTTGCTCTGTTGAATCAGCTAGGGGATTGACCAGTACAGCAATGACATCGCCGGCTTCAACCCAGTCGCCAAGCTGCTTCTGGTACACCACGAGCCCCGCAGCAGGTGCATAAACCAAATCCGTCCCCTCAAGCGGAGTTGCCTGACAGAGCGCCTCAGGTAGTGGAGCCACATCACCTTTGAGCAAGTTGCATCTCTGCAGAAAGCGAAGAATACCCTTCGCATCCCGACCTGCAAGTGTATCGTCAACATCTTGTTCTCCTCTGAGCTCAACAGTCGAGGAGAAACAAGCGAAGGGAATTGGCTTACGAGCGCCAAAACGCTCTTCCAGCTTCCACCACACCCCGGCATTACACTCATCGAAAGGCGATCCACCCGCTTCGGTCTCCAAAAGTACGACTCTCGAACCGAGCTCACAACCTAACTCTTCAGCCAGCTGCTGATGATGGACTGATGAGTAGAGGTGGGGAAGCGCCTGAGAGTCACAATGCAGATCGAGAACGATATCGGCTCCAATCGAGTATTGCAGCAGCGATTGGCGAAGGTGATCTAACTCGGTGCGAATTCGCAGATTTTCAACTTGAGACTCTAACGCCTGCCTGATGATCGCAACATTATCATCAGGGTCATCGGTTAGTAGCTCATCAACCTGTTCCGCTACCTTCGCTGAAAGGTCTGGCCAATTACGATTAAAGTTGCCTCCCCCTGCAAGCTCATAGCGCCCAAGGTGCTGATCATTGATCCGCTGACCCAATCCGATGGGGTTTGCAACAGGCACAACGATGATCTCCCCAACTATCTCGTCGTGGCTGTCGACACGCTCCAACTGCTCAATCAGATGATGCGCTACCAAAAGAGCCGGATACTCATCTGCATGCAATGCAGCTTGAATATAAGCTTTTGGTCTAGCGCCTCTTTTACCGAACCGATGGATCGTCAGTTGATGCCGGGTTCCGGGGCTAGAGGATAAAAGTTCAACTCTCTCTGTTACCTTGCTCATGCTACCATCTCTCCAACGTATAAAGGCTCGAACAGCATAGAGACCGAATCAGCAGCCAGCTCATCAGCGTTAAGCATCTGTCCCAATTTAGCGGGCCGGGGATCGACTAACAAGCGATTCGAAACGCTAAGGGACAGTTCTTCAAAATTTATGCTGGAGCAAAAATAGAGCGCCCGTTCAGAATGAGCGGGCGCATAGGGCTCAATACGACAGATCAGCCCTTGGAAGCAGCAATAATCTCATGCCATTTTGCCGGCCCTGTTGTGTGTACTGAGGTACCGTTCACATCCACAGCCACCGTCACCGGCATATCTTTCACCTCAAACTCGTAGATAGCCTCCATACCCAGCTCTGGAAATGCCAGCACTTCAGCACTGGTAATTGCTTTTGATACGAGGTAAGCCGCGCCGCCAACAGCCATTAGGTAGACTGCTTTGTTGTCTTTAATTGCTTCAATCGCAATCGGACCACGCTCGGACTTACCGATCATACCCAGCAAGCCGGTTTGCTCCAGGATCTGACGGGTAAACTTATCCATACGTGTTGAAGTCGTCGGGCCTGCCGGTCCAACCACCTCATCACGAACAGGATCAACTGGACCCACATAATAGATAAAGCGACCTTTAAGATCGACCGGGAGCTCTTCGCCGTTGTTCAGCATCTCAATCATGCGCTTGTGGGCAGCGTCTCGGCCGGTCAGCATCTTACCGTTGAGCAGCACAGTTTCACCGACTTTCCACTCCTGAACGTCCTCGGGGGTCAAATCGTCAAGGTTAACTCGGCGCGTATTAGCACCAACCTCGAAGGTGACATCTGGCCACTCATCCAGACTGGGTGGAGTCAGTACTGCTGGACCTGAACCGTCCAATTTGAAATGAGCATGACGCGTTGCCGCACAATTAGGGATCATGCAAACCGGTAAAGAGGCGGCGTGTGTTGGGTAATCCATGATCTTAACGTCAAGGATGGTGGTCAGGCCGCCCAGCCCCTGTGCACCTATACCTAGGTCGTTCACCGCGTCCATTATCTCGAGGCGCAGCTCCTCGATACGATTTTGCGGGCCCCGCTCGCGTAGCTCGTGGATATCGATTGGATCCATCAATGACTCTTTCGCCATTACAGCCGCTTTCTCCGCTGTTCCACCAATGCCGATACCGAGCATACCTGGCGGACACCAGCCCGCGCCCATGGTGGGGACTGTTTTCACTATCCAGTCGACGATTGAGTCCGATGGATTAAGCATCACCATTTTGGATTTATTCTCCGAGCCACCGCCTTTGGCCGCGACATGTACCTCAACCTGATCACCCTCCACGATCTCATAATGAATCACGGCGGGCGTGTTATCCTTGGTGTTCTGACGTTTGCCTGCAGGGTCCGCTAGGATCGAAGCACGCAGCACGTTGTCCGGGTTCATGTAAGCACGACGCACGCCCTCGTTGACCATATCAGTCACGCTCATCGTTGCATCCCACTGCACATTCATGCCGACCTTAAGAAACACGGTCACAATACCCGTATCCTGACATATAGGGCGTTTTCCCTCAGCACACATGCGTGAGTTGATCAGAATCTGTGCCATCGCATCCTTCGCCGCTGGGTTCTGCTCCTTCAGGTAAGCTTCGTGTACACCTTGAACAAAGTCGATGGGGTGGTAGTAAGAGATAAACTGCAATGCATCAGCAACACTAGTGATGAGGTCGTCTTGGCGGATCAGGCTCATGGAGGGCTCCCTGTGTAAAATGGACTCAGGTTGAAAGTCTGAATAAACGGTCGGCGATTATAACAAACAAGCCTCATTAATGACTTAAGAAAAGGTCTAATTTGCTGACTTGAAGCTGTGAGCAGCAGCCACACCCCGCCCGAAAGCGGGAGGGTCGATAAAAGGGAGCGCTGATAAACAAAGCGTCCCCTTTCCAGGGGTGAGAACTAGGCTACCTTGCGCGGTGAGTTAGGCAGATCACGCATCAGCAGTGCGAACTGCATATCGGTATCGAAATCAATCGGCAAAGTGACACGGTGACCGGAGCCTGGGGCCGCCTCAATGCGCGCACCCTTCTTGTTGTAGAGTTCATCCAGTTTGAAGCGGCGATTGCCGGCTGGAGTCATCAACTCCAGCGTATCTCCAACTTCGAAGCGGTTTTTCACGTCAATCGTCAGCACACCTGCATCGGTATTATGCTCCGCCACTTCCCCAACAAACTGCTGGTGCACACCTACCGAGTTACCGTTCTCGTAGTTCTGGTACTCATCATGCACATGACGGCGATAGAAGCCTTCGGTGTAACCGCGGTTAGCCAGATTCTCAAGAACGTCCATCAGACCACGGTCGAACGGGCGCCCCGCGACCGCATCATCGATAGTCTGACGATAAGCTTGAGCAGTACGTGCAACGTAATAGTGTGATTTGGTGCGCCCTTCAATCTTCAGTGAGTCGACACCCATCGCCGCCAGACGATGCACATGCTGGATAGCGCGAAGATCCTTGGAATTCATAATATAGGTGCCGTGCTCATCCTCGAACGCTGGCATGTAATCACCCGGGCGCGTCTGCTCTTGAAGCAGAAAGATCTTATCGCTGGGTTTGCCATCGCCCAATGCTGGTTGTTGCGCGGCCGGGTCAAAATCCTGCACGGGCGCCACGTCACCGTTGTCTGTCTCTTTTGCTTCATGAGCGTCGTACTTCCAGCGGCAGGCATTGGTGCATGTACCCTGATTAGGGTCACGATGGTTCATATATCCCGATAGTAAGCAACGTCCCGAGTAAGCGATACAGAGGGAGCCGTGCACAAATACCTCTAACTCCATCGTTGGACAGCGTTGTCGAATCTCTTCAACCTCATCCAGAGAAAGCTCACGGGAGAGAATCACCCGCTCAATTCCTGCGCGTTCCCAAAATTGAACCGTCGCCCAGTTCATGGTGTTTGCTTGAACCGAGAGGTGAATCGGTAGATCCGGATACTTATCTTTAACCATCATAATCAGCCCGGGATCTGACATGATCATTGCGTCTGGACCCATCTCTATAACGGGGGCCAGATCACGCATATAGGTCGTCAATTTTGAGTTGTGCGGCAGAATATTACTGGCCACAAAAAACTTCTTACCCTGCCGATGCGCAATACTAATACCCTCTTCGAGATTATCATGAGTAAAGTCATTATTGCGCACACGCAGACTGTAGCGCGGCTGGCCTGCATAGACTGCATCTGCGCCGTATGCAAAGGCGTACTTCATATTGCGCAGCGTTCCTGCTGGCGAAAGTAGTTCAGGTTTTCGCATTTTGTTCTCGAAATATTAGTTGGCCCGTGGCAACGGAAGATCTATCTCAAACAGGGGAGTGTAGATGGATCCCTGCTCACCCGGTCTGCTCTGCATCAATACAATTGCATCCGCGGGTAGACTCAAGTCGAGTTTAGGGAGTTGATCCGTATCGAGTTCAAACTGATTCTCACTGGGTAGTCGCGCAAGCGTAATATGAGGCAGGAAGTTCTTCTCGTCGTATTTCAAACCTGCAGCCGTCGCAACATCAACCAGGCAATCATGCAACTCGGCGACCTCCTGCTGTTCAGACGTCATAGCAGCCACAACAGAGAGCCTTGGATTGACCGCGTAATAACCAATTTGATCGAGTGCAACGTTAAAGCGGTTAGCGTTAATAGCTTCGCGGGTGCGTTCCTCCAACTCTTCTACCTGTTCGAGGCTCACATCGCCAAGGAAACAGAGCGTGAGGTGATAGGAGGATGAGTCTACCCAATGTGCCTCTAATCCTCGGTCGAACTGGCACAACTCATCCGCATAGTCGGCTAGTTTGCGTGTGACTCTTTCAGGCACCCTGAGTGCAAAGAAAGCTCGTACGTTCATCAGCGGTTGTATTTACCTCTGTTCGGTGGCGAGTATTCTGCTGACTCACGATTAGTTGAACAAGTTTTGATCATCATCCTAAGCAACCTAGCGAGCCGTTCGATCAAGCATCAAACCGTTCACCTGCCCCTGGACCTTGAGTAGCTCAGTATTGAGCGCTGTTCTGGATGCGTCGATCGCCTTTAAACGCTCCTCAATAGTACGCAGACGACGTTCCAGTTCAGCACTTGTGCCTTGTGACTGCGACGCCTGAGCAATCTTAGCATTAAGATCTGCTGCAAGTTTTGCGCGCTCATCACGTTCCACTGAGAACTGGAACTCCATATCACTGCTGATCTGCAACGCACGACCCTCCACGGTTGCGACCGCGGCATCGATCTTTTCAAGCTCAGCCTGCAACGCCTTCGTTTGTGTCTCTAACGACGCAACTCCGGATCCTTGCTGAGTTAAAGCGGATGCATTCGCATCGAGCTTTTTCTGCATTTGCGAACCGGCCACACTCAACTCTGAAAGCTGGGTGACCTGAGACTCGATCTCATTACGCAGCACCCCAAGACTGGCAAGCGCCTCCTTAAGCCTGGCATCCTGAGCAACCACTGTCTCGCCCAGCTGCGCAAGCGTCTTTCCCTGCTCCTCTAGCTGGGGTTTGTTGCGCTGGAAAGCGATAGTCCAGAGCTTAGCGATTTCGGAATCAAAGTGTTTAATCCTATCCTCTAGCCGGGTGTTGATATCATCCACCCTTCCCATCAGTGTCTCGCCTGAACGAGAGGCGGTAGTGGATGTCTGTGTCAGCGTTGCGTCAGTGCTCTCTAGCCATAGGTTCATCTGTTCAATCAGCACCTGTTGCTCAGACATCTGCTCTCTTAGCTGCATGCCCCAAAAACCGAGTGCCGCGGCAGCGCCTAGCGAAATAATGACCAACAGCGAGAGCAGAACCGTCGCCACAGAACCCGACTTAGCTTGAGTTCGTTCGACAGCTACACGCGTGCGAGATTGGGTTTGGTTGACTGGGGAATCAAGGGTTGGTACTGAATCTTGGATCGGGTCCAGGTTAAATCCGGGCTCGCGTCGCTCTGACATTCGGGTATATCGCCAATTTTGCTAAAGTACGCCTCTTTTTAGCACAAAAAGGGGTCCAACCCCAATAAAAAAGCGCCCGAACAGAATTCGGGCGCCATTCAGCAGCACTGGATTGACAGATTAGATCGCGAGGTAATCGTGACGCAGTTGTTCGTTGTCCAGGACCTCTTGCGCGCTTCCATCAAACACTACCGTTCCCGTGTCGAGAATAACTGCCCGATCCGCAATCTTGAGGGCAGCAATGGCGTTCTGCTCAACGATCACGGTCGTAATACCCAGCGCTTTAATCTCCTTCAGCGTTCTCTCAATCTCCTGAACGATGACAGGCGCGAGACCCTCATACGGCTCGTCTAAAAGCAGCAGTTTGATATCACGCGCCAGCGCTCGACCAATAGCGAGCATCTGCTGTTCTCCGCCTGAGAGCGTTACACCCTCCTGATGACGACGTTCGCCAAGGCGCGGGAAGAGTTCGTATATCCGCTCAATACTCCAGCCGATGGGTGGTGCTATCTGAGCTAACTGCAAGTTCTCTTCGACCGTGAGCCCCGGAATAACGCGGCGGTCCTCTTGAACCAGTCCTATACCCGCCTGTGACGCCTCATACGCTGTCATGAGATGCACAGGCTGGTGATCCAGTGTGATTTCCCCTGCTCGCAATTCAGGGTCATCGCAGCGTGCTATCGTCCTTAAAGTGGAGGTCTTACCCGCACCATTACGCCCAAGCAGCGCCAGTATCTCTCCCTCATGAATATTGAACGATACGCCCTGCACAATATAAGACTCACCGTAGTAAGAGTGAATGTCATGAACCGAACAGTAGGCGACCGGAGTCCCAAGATTCTGACTCTTGACTGAATCGCTTGTTACACTTGAATTCGTCATACTTCTGCACCTCCGAGGTAAGCTTCGCGAACGCGCGGATCACCTTTTATCTCATCAGGCGAGCCCTCAACAATAACGTGACCCTGTGCCATGACACTGACCTTATCTGCCAGCGAGAACACCACGTGCATATCGTGCTCAATAATAACTTTGGTCATGCCACGCGATTTGATCTTTAACAACAGATCAATTGTGTTGTTGGTATCAGCGCGCGCCATACCCGCCGTCGGCTCATCTAGAAGGAGAAGCTTTGGATCCTGCGACAAACACATAGCTAACTCCAGCCGTCGTTTGTCACCACGACTCATACTACCGGCGTGCTGACCCGCCTTCTCCAACATGTTCACGTCTTCGAGAAAATGTGCAGCCTTGTCCTGAATCTCAGAATCGCGGTCTGAGCGTTTCCAGGCACTGAGTTTGAACTGCCCATCGCGGTGCGCCAGCAGTGGAATCATCATATTTTCCAGCAGCGAAAGATCGGCAAAGATCTCCGGTGTCTGGAACACTCGCGAGATGCCCAACTGGTTTATCTGGTGCGGCTTCAGGCCGATCATACTTTGGTTCATAAACATGATCGAACCGTTGTCCGGGATCAGTTTGCCGATCACTGCGTTAAGCAGTGTTGACTTACCCGCACCGTTCGGACCTATAACCGCATGTACGGTTTTCTCTTCAATCTTGAGGTTGACGTCATCCAGCGCTTTCAAGCCACCGAATGTTTTGTTTACGCCAGAAATTTCTAGAACTGACATAGCAATATCCTGTTAGCTTGAGTTACTCAGCATCCGCTTTGGAGAAGCGGGCACGGATTCGACGGTAACCTTCCATAATGCCACCCGGCAGGAAGATCACGACCAACATGAACACCAGACCTAACGTCAGGTGCCAACCTTTACCGACGAACAGGGACAGTACCGGCACAATCACACTCAGAACAGCATCAGGCAGGAAGTCGAGGGCGCTTGTCAGTACCGCACCGTCTATCGCCGAGAAGATGTTCTCGAAGTATTTGATCGAGGCTGCGCCAATTACGGGACCTACCAAGGTGCCCACACCACCGAGAATAGTCATCAAAACAACCTCACCCGATGCAGTCCACTGCATGCGCTCAGCTCCCGCCAATGGATCCATAGCGGCCATCAGTGAACCCGCCAGACCTGCATACATACCTGAGATCACAAAGGCTGCCAAAGCATAGGGACGAGTATTCAGACCAGTGTAGGCCATGCGGTTCTGGTTTGACTTCACACCACGCAACATCGACCCAAAAGGGGAGCGAGTTATGCGCAGCGCAACGTAAAACCCGAGGATCAAGAAGGCTGCACAGATGTAGAATCCTGCCAGCCCACCCATATCGGTCATCTCTAACCCGAAAAGGTGCGTACGTGGCACTTCGCCAGCGGCCAACGGAGCCTCCCAGGCACGTGGGTCAGATGCCTCCACCTGCAGGCCGGTCTCGCCCATGGTGATCGGGGTGAGCACAGAGTAAGCCAAGTTGTAACTCATCTGCGCCAGCGCGAGTGTCAGGATCGAGAAGTAGATACCTGTACGGCGAAGACAGATGAAACCAATCACCAGTGCGAATATACCCGAGAGAATCACGCCCGCGATCATGGCCGGAATAATATTCATGGTAAACAGTTTAAAGACCCAGACGGTCGTGTAGGAACCCACGCCGATAAAGGCTGCATGCCCAAACGAGAGGTAACCTGTCTGGCCAAACAGAATATTGAAGCCGATAGCAAACAGACCGAAGATAGCGAAGCGCTGCATAAGGTCGGGGTAGGCCGCACCGAAAGGCTGCAACCAAATAGGCATCAGCAGAATGACGGCTGAGAAGATCAGCACCATCATCATGTCAGACTTGGGGGTAAACTTTTCAATATGCATCTTAGTCCTCCATCACACCTTTGCGACCCATCAGACCGCGTGGACGGACAAGCAGAACGATCATGGCGACGAGGTAAATAATTACCTGGTCGATACCTGGGATGATTTGCTTCACCTCGTTCATTGAGGCAAACGACTGCAGGATCCCTAGCAGGAAGCCGGCGGCAACCGCCCCCGGTAACGATCCCATACCCCCTACAACCACGACGACGAAGGAGAGTACGAGAAAGTCCATACCCATGTGGTAGTTGGGCGAGAGAATGGGTGTGTACATTAGACCCGCCATACCTGCGACCACAGCTGCCAGGCCGAAGACAATACTGAAGCGCTTGGTAATGTTGATACCCAGCAATTGAACTGTCTGGCGATCAGCCATACCTGCACGCACAACCATCCCGAACGTGGTGAACTGCAAAAAGGCGAATACTGCACCGATTACACCGAGTGCAAAAAAGAGGTACACAATACGCCATTTGGGGTAAACAATATTGTCGCCAAGACCGAAGAGTGCACCGATATTAGCCGTGCCTGAGAACATCTCAGGTGCTGGCTGGGGAATTGGGTTTGCGCCGTAGATCGCCTTGATGATCTCCTGAATGACGATCGCCAGGCCGAAAGTCACAAGAATCTGATCAGCATGGGCGCGCCGATAGAAGTGGCGGATCAGCCCACGCTCCATAATCAAACCGATGGCCAGCATAATTGGCACAGCGATCAGTATAGAGATTGGTACCGACCAGTCGATGATCGCCTTCCCTGTATCACCTAGCCAGACCTCGAGATAAGGAACCTCTTTAAAGGCCTCAAAAAAAGTCACTGACTCATCTTTGACCTTAGTCGAGATCGTAAGAACTTCGCGAACCGAGACCGCAACAAAGGCACCCAGCATAAACAGGGCACCGTGTGCGAAGTTCACGACACCCAGTGTACCGAAAATCAACGTCAGACCCAGGGCGATAAGCGCATAAGCACCCCCCTTGTCCAGGCCGTTCAAAATCTGGAGGAGTATCGCATCCACAGCTATGAATCTCCGAAAAACTTTTGAAAAACGAAGGTGTCCCTTGGACCCCTTCGCGCGCCAAGGTGTAAAGCAAATTTACACTTGGATTACGACCACTGAGCACCGCCAGCGAATGGGCCTTCGTTTGGATCGTAAGTCAGACGCTCACGAGAAACGACCTCTACCACTGACAGACGGTCAAAGTCTGAAGTTGGGTTGGTGTTACCCTCAACAACCAACGCATTCTTCATTACCTGGTGGTCGGCTTTACGGTACAGAGATGCACCGTTACCCATACCGTCAAACTCGTGATCTTCTAGGGCTACAATGACAGCCTGAGGATCGAACGAACCAGCGCGCTCAACTGCATCAGCGTAGAGCAGCGTCTGTACGTAACAGGTGTGAGCAGCCTGTGATGGTGGGAAACCGTACTCCTGACCGAAGGACTTAACAAATGCCTTAGAGCCTTCGTCGGTGAGTTTCCAGTTCCAGTTTGTAGAACCCAGAATACCCTTCATATTGTCACCCGCACCCTTCGCCATCAGACGAGAGAACAGAGGAACGATAATCTGGAAGTCGCGACCGTTAACCTGCTTATCCTTCAGACCAAACTGAATAGACTGGGTCAGTGAGTTAACCATGTCGCCGCCGTAGTGGTTTAGGACCAGTGTATCAGCACCCGAGTTCAGAATCGGCGTGATGTACTGTGAGAAGTCACCTGCACCAACGGGAGTCTTGACGTTAGCAACGGTCTGCCAGTTAGACTCTGCAGCCATACCTTTCTCGATAGAGTCCTGCTGTGACCAACCCCAAGTGTAGTCCGCAGTCAGGTGGTATACCTGACGGTCTTTACCGTAGGCTTTGTCCAGCACCGGACGCAGCGCCAGTGCAGACTGATGACAGTTAAACATATGGCGGAAGCCATGACGGCGACGGTCTTTACCTGTGGTATCGTTTGAATGAGTTAGACCTGCCATAAAGATGGTACCCATCTCCTCTGCCAGAGACTGAACAGCGATTGCTACACCTGATGAAGAACCACCAGAGAACATAATCACGCCATCTTTTTCAATCATACGTTTGGCCGATGCACGTGCAGCATCAGACTTAGTCTGAGTATCACCCGTCACGTACTCGACTTTCATACCAAGGATACCGTTACCCTTAAGGTTCATCGGCTTCATAGTATTCATCATACCGCCATCGCCTTCACCATTGAGGTGTTTGACGGCCAGTTTGAATGCACGCAACTCGTCCGCACCCTCATCAGCGTAAGCACCTGTCTGTGGCACGTTGAAACCCAGCACACACTTACCAGAGGCAGCAGGGTCGTTACGGAACGCACCAGCCGCAGTCGCGTTTGGGATATAGAAGCTTGGAACAGCGATGGCAGCTGCTGTTACAGCACTGCCTTTGAGAACCGTACGACGAGATACGCCGTTAGTCTTGTCAGTCATCTTTAACTCCGTTGAAAATTATTGTTATAAAGCAACCGGAGATGACAAAGTACTGGCTTCAATGCGGCCAAACAACCATACCTTTGGCTAAGCTAGACCAATGGCTTAGAAGCAGGCGCAGCAAATAAAAAACCCGGCAAGCCGGGTTTTTTGATTCGAGCCTAAACGGATGATTACATCATTCCGCCCATTCCGCCCATGCCGCCCATGTCAGGCATTCCAGGCTTATCTTCTGGGATATCAGCAACCATAGCTTCAGTCGTGATCATCAGACCAGCAATAGACGCTGCGGCCTGCAGTGCCGAACGAGTCACTTTTGCTGGGTCAATGATACCCATCTCCATCATGTCACCGTACACTTCCTGACCTGCGTTGTAACCGAAGTTACCTTCGCCTTCGCGGACTTTGGACACCACTACAGATGGCTCGCCGCCAGCGTTGGCAACGATCTGACGCAGAGGCGCTTCCATAGCACGCAGTGCTAACTGAATACCGATCGTCTGGTCGTGGTTATCGCCTTCCAGACCCTCAACAGCCTGCAGAGCACGAATCAGTGCGACACCGCCGCCAGGTACAACACCCTCTTCAACAGCTGCGCGAGTTGCATGCAGAGCATCGTCAACGCGAGCCTTCTTCTCTTTCATCTCAACTTCAGTCGCAGCACCGACTTTGATTACTGCAACACCGCCAGCCAGCTTGGCTACACGCTCTTGCATCTTCTCACGGTCGTAGTCTGATGAAGTTTCATCCATCTGCACACGGATAGCCTGTACACGAGCCTCGATATCCGCTTTGGCACCGTATCCATCAACAACGGTTGTGTTCTCTTTACTGATCTGAACTCGCTTAGCCTGACCAAGCTGATCCAGCTCAACAGTATCTAGCGACAGACCCACCTCTTCGGAGATTACCTGGCCGCCAGTCAGCACCGCGATGTCCTGCAGCATCGCTTTACGACGGTCACCGAAGCCAGGTGCTTTAACCGCACAGACTTTAACGATACCGCGCATGTTGTTAACAACCAGAGTCGCGAGCGCTTCGCCCTCAACATCTTCCGCAATGATCAACAGTGGACGTGATGACTTAGCAACGCCTTCCAGCGCTGGTAACAGTTCGCGGATGTTAGCAATCTTCTTGTCAACGATCAGGATGAACGGGTCGTCCAGTTCAGCTGTCATCGAATCCTGGTTAGTCACGAAGTAAGGGGAGAGGTAACCGCGGTCGAACTGCATACCCTCTACGACGTCCAGCTCGTTCTGGAAGCCTGAGCCCTCTTCAACGGTGATAACACCTTCCTGAGTCACACGCTCCATCGCTTCTGCGATGATGTTACCTACTTCAACGTCAGAGTTTGCTGAAATAGTACCAACCTGAGCGATCGCTTTGTTGTCTGCACATGGAACCGCCATCGCCGCCAGCTTTTCAACAACTGCAGCTGCCGCTTTGTCGATACCGCGCTTAAGGTCCATTGGGTTCATCCCCGCAGCAACCGATTTCAGGCCTTCATTTACGATCGACTGAGCCAAAACAGTTGCGGTAGTTGTGCCATCACCTGCTACATCGTTAGCCTTGGAGGCGACCTCTTTAACCATCTGTGCGCCCATGTTCTCGAACTTGTCTTTCAGCTCGATCTCTTTAGCTACAGATACACCGTCTTTGGTTACGGTCGGTGCACCAAATGATTTTTCGAGTACAACGTTGCGGCCTTTAGGACCCAGAGTTGTTTTTACTGCATCAGCAAGAATGTTAACGCCGACAAGCATCTTTGCGCGTGCGTCAATACCAAAAAGTACGTCTTTAGCTGCCATGGTAATTAATCCTGTTAGTTAAATTGTTTCATTTCTGAATCGTTTCGCGAAACGGCCGAATTAAGCTTCGAGAACGCCGTAAATTTCGCTCTCTTGCATGATCAGCAGCTCTTCACCATCGATTTTGATGGTGTTAGTGCCTGCATACTGACCAAAGAGCACCTCGTCGCCAACCTTGACTGAAGGTGCAATCAGCTCGCCGTTGGTTGCGACGCGACCTGGACCTACAGCAACGACTTCACCGCGGTTTGGCTTCTCTGCAGCTGAGCCCGGAAGCACGATACCGCCAGCAGTTTTGGCTTCTTCTTCGCTACGGCGAATGACAACACGGTCTTGAAGTGGACGAATTTTCATCTGGTTCTTCTCCTGATTCGAGGATCCATTTAGATGTTGGTTTGTTATACAGGGGACAGTCCATTCCGCCCCCCAATTTCTTAAGGTGAAGTGTTAATGGGGCGGATCTGAATTGTTTTCAACTGTCGAGATGATTTTTTTTTCGAAAGCGCGATTTTTTGGACAAAAACAACAATTTATTGCTTTGAGCGCGGGGGCAGTCGGGTCTCGTCGCCCCCTTGCTTACCCTCTTTGCTCCCGAGGTCGACGTAATCTCCATCGATAACATCGTCGCGGCGTGCGCCGCCTTGGTTTCGCTGTTCATATTGCGAATAGTGGAACTGAGCCTTACCACCGCGTTGCATCCATCCCATGAAACCCTTGGCTAAATTTTTGACGAATAGATGACGGGTTAACGGAATTAGGCAGCAGAATCCAAGGAAATCAGTGAAGAATCCGGGTGTAATCAGCAGCGCACCGCCAACAGCAATGAGAATCCCATCCCCCATCTCCCCTATGGGCATCTCCCCCTGGTCCAGCTTCGCACGAGCGCGCGTCAACGTAGCCAGCCCCTGATGACGCAACATATTGACACC
>Ga0102948_1000260_pt1 | contig 20339 bp, 11 predicted proteins | sample SalPonA_A_H2O_MG_FD_78211 | JGI IMG/M metagenome (GOLD analysis project Ga0102948, IMG submission 78211) | Water microbial communities from South San Francisco under conditions of wetland restoration - Salt Pond MetaG R2A_A_H2O_MG | ecosystem: Environmental > Aquatic > Non-marine Saline and... | reverse complement strand
GAGCGATAGTCCGAACGAGGTGGTCCTGAAGTTTTCGATTCAAGACACCGGCATTGGTATCGCTGCCGACAAAATCAACCGACTCTTTACGCCCTTTACGCAGGTGGATGGCTCTCCGACGCGCCGTTATGGGGGAAGCGGCCTGGGTTTATCCATTTCCCGCCTACTCTCCAAGTTAATGGGAGGCAGTATCCGTGTGAGCAGCGAGGAAGGAAAGGGCTCTGTATTCGAGTTCACAATTCGAGCGCAGATTGCCGTTTCACGAATCGAACTGCCGCTTAACGCACCACAGTCCAGCTTGGCGGGCCGTCGCTTTTTGATCGTTGATGACTTGAAAGTGAATCTGGATCTAGCGGTCAAGTTGGCTCGGACGTGGGGGATGGAGCCTGCTGCCTTCGACTCGGGAAAGAGTTGTCTGGCGGCTCTGGAGCAGGGCAAAGACTTTGACGTGGCGCTGCTCGACTGGCACATGCCTGAGATGGACGGGCTTGAGCTGGCCAAAAGACTGCGCGAGCATCTTCCATCGCTACCAATGATCCTCCTGAGCTCCTTTCAGGAGGATGCGCCGGAGGTAAAAGCGCTCTTTACCGACTGTTTTGCAAAACCACTCCGGCCGGCTCTTCTGTTGGGAACGCTGCTCGAGATTTTCGGTGCGCGGCCACGTGAAAAAACATCTATTCAGAAACGCGATACTCGTTTTGACCGAAACTTTGCGGCTAAGCATCCAGCCAAAATTCTGATCGCGGACGACAATTCTGTCAATTTGCGTGTCTCCTCTCTGATTATGAGACGGATGGGGTATCGTGTGGATTTGGTTATGAATGGGCAGGAGACCCTCGATGCCCTGAAAGAGCAGGATTACGACATCCTTATACTGGATTTGCACATGCCCGTTATGGATGGCCTCGAAGCCGCTCGGGCGATCAAGGAGAAATATAAAGCGGGGGGCAGGGGAGGACCCCTTTTAATCGCATTGACTGCTGCGGCAACCTCTGAAGACCGTGATCGCTGCCTCGCATCCGGCTTTGATTACTATCTGACAAAGCCGTTTAAGCCTGACAGCATTGCAAAGATTTTGGAGAAGTTATCGTTTGACTCTCCCGGACGACCCTTGAGGCCGTTGTGAGCGAAGTCCAGTTACGCTGGGTGCACCGGAACCGTTTGCGCGGTAGAGGACAGTCGAGGGCTGCGCAGACCTGCACTTCTTCCGAAGTGAGACAGAGGTGTATTCGGGTCCAAGATCGATGGCAGAGCGATCTTGTGCGCTGAGGACACATCAGACGGTCGATCTTTGACGTGTGGAAGTCTGGATGAAGTGCTGGACAAAAGCCCGAGAATGCCAAAGCATTCGATCCGGTGGCGGATTCGAACCGGGTTTTGTGCCGCGCTGATTTATAGGATTGTTTTTCAAACTCTCGACAGGCTGCTTTCAGTCTGATTAAGGATTCGGAATATGACGGCTGATCCTCAGTATATTCATGCAGCCCGACCAAACCTTGGAGCGAACAGCCGGCAGATCTTTTTGGTTCTACTGCTCGGGTTGCTGACCGTTGCGTTGACGCTGGCTGTCTTTGCGCTTCTTGACTTTACCTATCTTAAGCGCCTTTCGACAACATCCCAAACCGCTCTGGTCGATGCGCCTCTGAAAATCCTCGAGTCCACTTCGCAGGAGCTAGAGGGGACGTTTCTTGAAAAAACGAGTCGCGGTTATCGTCTTCCGAAGGGTGAGCATCGTTTTCAATTGGCCGATACCGCCGGTGTGGGTTTTTCGATTATTTCCTTTGACCGGTCTGATTTGACCAGTGTGTCTTTGGATCAAAATAGACTTTTCGATGAAGGGGACCGCCTAACGATCTACCGATGGACGCCACTCGAGGAGCGTCCGTTTGCCGCCCGTCATCCTACTTTCAATATAGCTGAGGCCGATGAGGATGCAACGGGGCCCCTCAGCTTTACCGTCGAGCTTGAATATGAGACCCTCTTCAATCTCGAAATCTGGAAGGACATTCCCGACTTCGTCGGTGCGAAGACCACCCACTACAGAATCACTGGATTTTACTTTGGCACCTCGCTTCTTCTTCTAGTGCTCACGGGGTTTGTCTACTATTTTACGGCCTCCAAGGCCTATCTTTTTTATGCAATTTTTCTCGGTTTTCATGTGCTAACGATAGCGGGTTACGAGGGAATCTACGTAGGCAACATTCTGGCTCATGTCTCTTGGATTCACCCGCTCTTCCTGGTTACTATTCCGCTTACTGTAATTTTCGCCCTCAAATTTCTTGAAGTATTTCTCGAGCTTGAGAGCGGGCATCCGCGGGTTTGGGCCTTTGTTCGGCCATTTCGATTGTGTTTCTACCCGCTGATTCTTGCCCAGTTGATTTTAATGGGTCGCTCCGAATATCTATCCGGACTGATCCAAATCCAGAATGTTCTCGTTTTGGCCGGCGCGGCGATCTATCCGATCGTATCCGGAATTGTGGCAGTCAATGGGCGGCGAGAGCACCAACTGATTTATGTGGCCTTTATCCCTCATTTTCTGGCCGTGGCGCTCTACACGACTCAAGTTCTGGGTTGGATGGATCCGGATCCACTCTTCTATTACAAGCTCCTTAGTTCGACTTTCATGGAGATGCTGCTGATCGCTGTTGCGCTCGGCTTTTTGATGCAAAGCTTAAGGCAGGAGAAAGAAAGCGCGAACCGGGACGCAGTGAAAAATCTCAAGCGCGCGATCTCTGCGGAGGAATCATACCGGACCAAGCTCGAAAAAGAGGTCAAAGAGCGAACGGCCGAGCTCGAGCGAAACGATCAGAAAAATAAGCAGCTGCTCGAAATTATTTCACACGATCTTCGGGCACCGCTTTGGAGTCTAAACGCGCTGTCAAGGATGACACTGGAAGACTGTGAGGCAGGTGAAACGGTCGAATATGCGAAAGCTTTGAGAGGTATAACCGAAGCAAGCCAGTTGCTGTTTGACCTTTCGGACAACCTGTTGACCTGGATTCGTGCAAGTTGGGAGTCAATGGAAACGGATGCCGAAAATCTCGATCCGGTCGCAGCGATTCAATTTTGTCTCGCGCTTTACGAACCGAGCTTCACCGAGGCAAATCTGAAAGTTGAGACCGACTTTTCGGCAGCTGACTTCGTCACTGTTGATTCCCAAATGCTACAAACACTTCTAAGAAATATTTTCTCCAATGCGTGCCGACATACGCAATCCGGGGGCTTTGTTTCGATTAAAACAACACTTCACCAAAATCGGGCAATCGTGGTCGAAGTCAAAAATGGGCCCCAGCGAATCCCTCAGGAAATAGCCGATCTAATCAACGGGGACCTTCCCGGGGAGGGCCCTGCAAGTTTAGATCAAAGTAGGGGGCTTGGGCTGAAGTTGTGCAAGGCGATGTCGACTCACAATGGTTGGGATTTTCGGATCGAGCCTGTCAGTTGCGGGACGCGCGTCACTTTCCAAGTTCCACTTTCGTCGGCAGAACGTTGAGTGCGAGCATAGGAAAAAGACGACAGCGTGTAAAAATCACCGTTTCGCCTGAATGATGCAAACGGGTTTTCAAACCGGAGTTTCCGCTCCGCGACTCGAGTCAGTTCCGTTTTAAATGCATCGTATTAAAAATGGAGTCCCATCTAATGGTGTTTGAAAAAGTCTTAGGTGACGGGCGCACTTTGCGGCCTAGACGCGCGGCAGTCACTTATGTAAGCACGCTCCTTTGCGCTCCAGTTGCAAAGCGAATCCCTCAACCCATGGCATTCTCCGGGTGAAACCGAGTCCGCAAGACCTCAACCGAGTGCGGACGAGACAAAGCTCAGAGATTCTTATCGGTTACCGCACCCTCGGAGGCGGTAGCGACGAGGGCGGCGTATTTGCCGAGCACGCCGCGTCTTTCGCCGGGGCCTTTCGGCTGGAAGGCGGCCATGCGGGCCTCGTATTCCTCATCGTCAATAAGTAGCTCGATTGTGTTTTTGACGGCGTCGATTTCGATGGTGTCGCCGGTTTTCACAATGCCGATAGGACCGCCTCGGGCGGCTTCAGGAGTGATGTGGCCGACGTCGAAGCCATGGCTGCCGCCGGAGAAGCGTCCGTCGGTTATGAGGGCGACCTCCTTAATCAGGCCGCGTCCGGCCACTGCGCTGGTAGGGGAGAGCATCTCACGCATGCCGGGGCCGCCGACCGGGCCTTCGTTGCGGATGACGACAACATCGCCGGCGACCACCTCGCCTGCGAGAATAGCGACGAGAGACTCTTCCTCACATTCATAAACCTTGGCCGTACCCTTAAAGTAAAGGCCTTCTTTGCCGGTGATCTTACCGACCGCACCTCCGGGGGCGAGGTTGCCGCGCAGGATGCGAAGGTGGGTGCTGCTTTTGATCGGGTCGTCCCAGGGGCGAATAACATCCTGCTGGTCAGGGAAGCTGGCGTAGGGTTGCACATCTTTGAGTGATTCGGCCATGGTCTCGCCGGTGCAGGTCAGGGCGTCACCATGGAGCAGGCCGCGGTCCAGCAGCAGCTTCATCATCGGGCGGATGCCGCCGATCCGGATCAGGTGATTCATGCTGTATTTACCGAAGGGCTTGAGGTCGCCCATGACGGGAATGCGCTCGCCGATTTCCGCAAAGTCATCGATCGTCAGGGGGACATCGCAGGAGTGGGCGATAGCCAGCAGGTGAAGAACGAGGTTCGTCGAGCCGCCGAGAGCGACACAGGTCATGATGGCATTTTCGAAAGCCTTGCGGGTCATAATATCGCGCGGCGTGATGCCCTTCTCGAGCATTTTGAGCACGGCGGCCCCCGCCATTTCGCAGTCCTTGCGCTTCGACTCGCTGACGGCGGCCTGGGCGGAGCTGCCGGGAAGGCTCATGCCGAGCGCTTCAATCGCGCTGGCGAGGGTATTTGCGGTATACATGCCGCCGCAGGATCCGGGACCCGGGATGGCGTATTTTTCGACGTCCTTCAGTTCCTCGTCGCTGAGTTCACCCTTGGCATGCTTGCCGACCGCTTCGAAAACGGAGACGATGTCCATGGGGTTGCACTGTTCCTTCTCGTCCCTGGGCAGAAAGCCCGGGAGAATGGTGCCGCCATAAACAAAGACGGCCGGCCGGTTGAGTCGTGCGATCGCGATCATGCAGCCCGGCATATTTTTATCGCAGCCGCCGATCGCGACGAGCCCGTCGAAGCCCTCGGCTGCGACGGTGGTCTCGATTGAGTCCGCGATAACATCGCGCGAGACGAGGCTGTAGCGCATGCCCTTCGTGCCCATGCTGATCCCGTCGGAGACTGTGATCGTGCTGAAGTTGACCGCTTTGCCACCCGATTCGTTGATGCCGCTGCTGGCATGCCTGGCCAGTTCGCCGAGGTGCACATTGCAAGGTGTAAGGTCGCTCGGTGAGCCGACGACAGCGACCTGCGGCTTTTGGAAGTCGGCATCCTGGAAGCCGACGGCCCTGAGCATAGAGCGGGCAGGCGCGCGATCATTGCCGTCGACAACGATCGACGAGTGGGGGCGTGTGTTCTTGTTCGACATGAATGCTTAAACTAAATATACGATTGGCGTCTTTCTCGTTGCGGAAAAGACTTGAGTTGAATCAATCGGACCCGTTTGGACAATCCCCTTTTTACTCTACACAGACGATATCAGCTCATTCACTGAGACAAATTTATGGAAACGAATCTGCAGAAGACGCTGGAGGCCCTGCTTCTATCGACAGCTGAACCGCTCCTGATGAAGGACCTGGTCAAACTCTTCGGGCGCTACTACGACGAGGCGCTGGCTGCTGCTGAGGAGGCAAAAGCCTCGACAGAAGAGGACGCCAGCGAGATTGAGCTTCCGGAAGCAGTGACAGAGGCGCAAATAAAGGAAGCACTCTCGCGATTGACGGACTCGGCTGAGGTCGAGGATAAGGCGTATCGTATCGTCGAGGGGCCGAACGGCTACCAGATCGTGACGGCACCGCAGTTTGCGGAGTTTGTTCGGCTGTTGCGTGGCGAGCCCCGCCCGATGAAGCTTAGTCCGGCTGCGCTGGAGACCATGTCGATTATCGCTTACCGGCAACCGGTGACTCGTGCCGAGATGGAGGCGATTCGTGGTGTTTCGGTCGATAGTGCTTTGAATAAACTGCTGGAGTTGGAGCTGGTTCATGTGACCGGACGCGCGGACCTTCCGGGACGTCCGATCCAATACGGCACCACCGATAAATTTCTCGAATTCACGGGGATCAAGGATCTCGATGAGTTGCCGGCTTCCGATGTGCTTTCCAATCACCAGATCGACGAATGGATGCGCCACTCGGACGAGCCGGCCGAAGAGATCTCTGACCAGGATGTTGGGCTGGCTAAAGAGCCCAACCCGGATGAGCTGCCGCTGGATGAGTCCTACGTGGAGATTGATTGGCGGCGGGAGAACGCGGAAAGCGATGCGGCCGACCGGATTGCGGAAACCGGTGAAAACGGGGAAAAATAGTGCATATGGCCGACGACATCAGCACGCAACTACAGGAACATCGGGAAGCGATTGACGCGATCGACTCGCGCTTTGTCAGCCTGCTGAATGAGCGCGTGCAAAAGGACGGCGGATACAACGAGGCGCAGGTATTGGAAAAAATCGTCCGCTTCAATAACGGCCCGTTGACGGATAACAGTCTGCAGTCGATCTACCGCACACTGATGCTCGCGGGGCTGGCGCCGAGTGCCAGAGCCACCGATCCGGAGCTTGTTGATGCACTCGACCGGGAGATCGTCGAGCTCTTGAACCTGCGCGTTCGGCATGCGGGCAAGATTGGGCGGATCAAGCACGCCCGGGGTGCCGATTATTATGACCCGACCCGCGAGGCCATCGTCATGTCGAAAATCACTGCGCTGAACAAGGGGCCGAGCTCGGATGCGACCCTTAGAGCCGTGTATCGGGAAGTTATCTCCAGTTCCATCTCGTTGGAGAAAAAACTGCTGATTGCTTACCTTGGCCCGGAAGCGACTTACACGCATCAGGCAGCTATACTTAATTTTGGTGTCAGTCTGGACTACCGGGCCATGAAGACGATACCCGATGTCTTCGCCGAGGTTGAAGGCGGCCGGGCGGATTATGGCGTCATTCCGATTGAGAACTCGACCGAGGGTGCGGTCTTTCACTCAATGGATATGCTGGTCGAGTCGCCCCTGCAGATCTGTTCTCAGGTCTATCTGCCGATCGAGCACTGCCTGATCGCGCGGGTCGGATTATCCGGGGTCACCGAAATCCGTTCCAAGGATCAGGCGCTCGGGCAGTGCCGTGAATGGTTGCAGGCGAATCTGCCCGGCGTCCCGACCATGGACGTGGTGAGCACGGCAGAGGCCGTCCGTATGGCTGGCCAGCTCGATGGGGTGGCAGCCGTGGCCAGCGTGCTCTCGGCCCAGCACTATGGTGTGCCCGTGCAGGTGTCGGGTATTCAGGACCGCAATGATAACGTGACACGTTTTCTCGTAGTCGGTAAGACGCGAGCGCGGCCCCTGGGCGGTGGTCGTGACAAGACCAGTCTGGTGCTCTCGCTCAAGGACGAGCCCGGCGCACTCGAGCGCATGCTCCGGCCTTTTGGCTCACGGGGCATCAACCTGAGCAAGATCGAATCGCGGCCGAGCCGCAAGAAGGCCTGGGACTACCTCTTTTTCGTGGATTTTATCGGGCATTACGAAGACCCTGTGGTTCGTGACGCGTTGGATGAGTTGAGCGGGCACTGCGAATTCGTGAAGTGGCTCGGCAGCTATCCGAATGTCAACAGTGACGAACGCGGTGGGGCATGAAGAGGCGAGTTTTCAAAAAAAAAGGGCTTCTTTAGACCTCAAAATCTGAAGTTGAGCGAGGCGGTAATTGCCTGGCTGTCGAGGTCGAACTCTCCGTCGAGCGCGGGGAAGGTGTTTCCTCGGACCGAGCGACCCTGATCAAAAGCCTGCTGGTAGGCAACCATCCACGAAAGACGATCCGTGGTTTGGCCGATGCCGAGAGCAAAGAAGTGACGGTCCGAGTCGGGCACGATCGGCAGAAGGTCTTCGTCCGGCACTGCATTTTCGACCAGAGTGTAACCCGCGCTGAGATGCCAGCCGTTTTCGAAGTAACGGGTTGCCCCAAGCGACCAGATGAAAGCGGACTTCCAGTTGAGCTGGTAGGTGGCGCCCGGCACTCCATCAAGCGTGAGATCGTTCACGCGGTCCCAGTTTGTCCAGTCCGCATTAAATTCGAAATTCCAACTCTCGCTTGGCCGGTAGGAATAGCCGAAGGTGATTGATTCCGGGTAGATCAATTTGGCTTTTGCATCCAGCGACACCGGAACCGGGCCGAGGTTTTGAACAATAAAAAAAGTGTCGGCGCTGCCGTCATAGGTCACTTCGGTTTTGGCCTGATAGTTCAGGCCGAAGCTGTGCTGCTCGTTTGGTTGCCAGAGTGCGGAGAGCGAATAGCCGACAGCGGTGTCGTCGCCTTCGAATTCGAGAGCCGTTGTTTTTAGGTCGACCTGAGTATCGTCGAAGCTGAGACCACCTGCGAGGGAGAGTGTTTCGCTGATTTGCCAGGCGAGGACGGCGTGGTATTTTATGTAGCTCAACTCTGCCTCGTAGGGAGTGGCCCCGAATGGATCAAAAATCGGATTAAGAAAAGCAGCGTCATTGCCCCAGTCGGTGCCGAGAGCGAAAGGCGCATAGGCTCCGAAGCCGATTGCAATCGGTAGGTCTTTCAACCGGTGCGATATGAAAAAACTGGGAACCGGTTGGAAATCATCGTCCATCTCGCTGCTACCGCTCAAATCGCTGTCAAATGAGTAGCCGAGCGAAATTGCAAAGACTTGGCCCTGAATTTGTGTGCCTTCGACCTGAGTCAGACCTGCTGCGTTATAAAAAACGGCCGAGGGGTTGTCGGCGGTCGCGGTAAAGGCGTTGCCCCGTGCTGTCGCGAAGGGGTCGATATAGGCGATTCGCGTGGCCGCAGCCTGAAGCGGGGAGCGTGATGTGGCCGCTGCCAAAAGTGCGGCGAGAGAAAGAATGAGCGCTTTATTCATTGAGTAACAAGAAGCAGTGGTAGTTCGATTTCGATATCGCAGGGGTGTCCTTTTTCCCGCGCATAAAGCCTGAGGAAGCCATCGTGTTCGGAGATTATTTTCTGAGCGACGGATAGTCCGAGCCCAACCCCGGTGTTTCGTGTCGTGTAGAACGGTTCGGTCAATTGATCAAGCTGCTCCTCCCTGAGACCCGGGCCACCATCGCGAATTTGTATAAAGAAGATACCCTCCTGGTTCTCCGCAAGATGGACCCGAACTTCGGGCTTTTCCGGGCTGGCTTGGAGTGAATTTAGAAAAATTTCTTCCAGGGCAAAACCGAGCGCTTCCGAATTACCGCGAAGCGCGCCCCCACAGCAGTTATTTTCGAGTGAGAGGTTTGCTTCCGTGCGTCCCGAATTCCCGCGGGCTCGATCGAAGCTTTCTTCGATCAATCGGCCCGGTTCAACAGAATCGTCAGATGTGTGCGAGTATTGCGCCATGTAGAGCATCTGTTCGCTGAAACGTCTGATGCGCGCGGTCTCCGCAAGAAGTGACGATTTGAGAGACTTTTGAAAACTTGGCTGCTCGAGCATCTGATCCATCAGTTGGGCGTGCGTCGAGAGGGGGACGAGTGAATTGCGAATCTCATGAGCGAACCGCTCCGCCATGAGGCGAATCGTTTGGTTTTTTGTCCGGTTGATCGCCTCGATCTTTTTCGCCTCGATTACCGTGTAGTCCTCAAGGATGACCATTGTTGGACGTGGAAGAAGGACGATTTCTCCTTTCTGCGCGATCGGGAAGACGGATACGCGAAAAATCTGTTCCCCGCTTGTATCTGGCATTAAAAAAGGCTCCGGAAGTTCACCCTTTTCGACGGCACGATGCACTGCTCCGGCCAACTGATTGGGAAGATCGGCAAAAGAAACCTCGAGATCCGAGCTGTTACCTGCAAACTGCAAGAACCGTTTTGCAGCGTCGTTGATGTAAAGCACCCGCAGGTCTTCACTAAAGACGATGGCACCGCTCGCCATCGAGTGGAGCACGTTTTCGATGAACCGGCCGTGCTGTGCCAGTTCGGTGTGCAGCCGACTATTTCGAATCGCCAAGCCGAGTTCTTCCATCAAGAGATAGAGCAGTTCGAGTTCCTCCTCTGTGTAGGAGCGATCGGTTACAGGTCCGCTCAATACGGCCACGCCGATATTGCCCTCGCGGTCGCTAATCGGAATGGCTATACTGCACCCAAGAATTGAAAACTCTTTTTGAATGGCGTTCGATTCGACGCTATCTGCTCCTCGGAGCCCTCTCTGGTGGTGAAGTATCCGTGGTTCGCAGCTGATTTCGAGGCCAATCCCCAACTTGCGGCTCAACTGAAAGCACTCGACGAGGTCGGTCGGAAGACCGATTGAAGCAATGCAGGCAAGGTGGTCGGAACTGGCCTGTTTGACAATTGATTGCTTGCCCGAATTCTGGAGGAAAATGCCAATGCGTCCGAAATTAACGTGATCGCGAAGCTTTAAAATAAAGTGCTGGGTAAAGGCCTTATAATCGAGGCTATAGCTCAGGATCCGGGAGAGGTCACGCATAAGGTGTAGAGTCGAGGCAACACCTCTTGCCGCCGGTTCCGTGGCCGGTTCGCGTGCGGCAGGTTGTGGCCGCAGTGGCGCGGAAACTGCATTTTTTTGGAGCAACCGGCTGAGCGACAGGGCGGAGAGTGGCTCGGTGAAATAAAGATCGGCTCCCTTTAAAAAAGCAATTTCCTCAAGAGTCGCATTCGCTACCGGCGAAAGGACAATGGTTTCGAGCCCGGGTTGCGACGACTTGATCGAGCGCAACTGTTGTTCGAGATAGTCCGCACCAGCGTCCGCGTAGATGACCGAGAGCTCAAAGGCGCCCCGATTCAGGGCAGATTCGACCTCGTCTGCAGACTGGCGGATGACGATTCGCTGTTCCAGAGCCGGGAAAACCTCACGCAGGCTTTGCGGGATCAGCGGGTTTTTTCGAATAAACAGGATATGGCTCACTCCATTTTTGGTTATTTAACAAATTTCTTAAAACAAGGCTTGTCGAAACTATTCTAGCATATCTGCTTTCGCGAGCGCGTGGCAGTCCGTGGAAATCCTTGAATTGAAGTGAAAATCGAAGAAAAAAACGATCTCTTGATTCATAGCGAAATTGTGTTTTTCCCCTCGAGGTCGGGTCAACAGATTGTGGGTTATATCGACCAGGCCGACGATTGTCCTGGTGATGCTGACTTCGTCGTGATTACGCCGAAATTCGGCGAAACTAAAAAAAACAATCTTGATTTGGCCTACCAACTTGCTGCGAACCACCTGAAAGTATTGCGTTTTGATCACACGTTTCACGTCGGCGAAAGTGAGGGCGGCATTGAAAACTATCGTTTCTCCACCGCGATAACGGATATATTATCGGCGTTTGATTATCTTGAGCTCCAGCATCAGGTGAAATCGGCTCAGCTTCTGGCGAATAGTCTATCCGGACGCTGTGCGCTACGCGTGTCGGCGATGGACCGAAGAATAAGCCGCCTTCTGGTTATGGTGGGCGTGGTAAACTTCCGAAGCACAGCGCACGTTGTCTATCAACAGGATATGGTTGAGGAGTTTCAGGCGGGCACCATGCAGGGCATCTCTGATATTCTCGGACATCAGGTGAACGTTGATGCCTTTTTGAGCGATTGCATTGCAGAGAATCTCCATGATTTCAGCGGATCGATTGAGGATATTAAATCAGTGCAATCCGAAGTTTTTTTCTTTTGTGCGGAACGCGACGTCTGGGTGGATCTGGATGAGGTGAAACAGCTTCAATCGATGAGTGATCTCGTCACGCTCTACGAAATCAAAGGGGGCATGCACGAGCTTCGGGAAAACCCTGAGGCGACCAAGCGGGCTTCACAATCGATGATTTTTGCTTCAAAATATGGGGAGTTGCCACGGACGGGTGGCAAGAAGCGGATCATCGTAAACACTGACAAAAAAGGTCTTTTCCAGCAGAACCGTATTGAGCGTGAACGACTTCGAAACGCGGCACCGCTGCGTGAATCGGAGCAGGATTTTTGGAAGTCTTACCTGCACAAGTATAATATATTGGAATCGGTTGGGGATTATCAGGACTATTTGAAATTGATTGGAGACTGCCTTGGGCCGATTGATCCCGGGTTGATCTATTTTGACTGTGGTTGTGGCAATGGCATGTTCGGGGCGTGGTGTTTGCGGGATATTCTGCAGCAATCGGTGCAGCAGGAAGGAGTTCCCCCGGTCTATTTCGGTCTGGATCTCACCGCGAAAGGATTGGCGGATGCGGCGGGCAAACATCATCTTACACGGTCGGCTTCGCGCGAAAAGCAGCGTGCGCTTGACCTTATGTATTTGCGCTTTGATCTGGACCGCCTGTCGGATGCGGAAAATCGTGTTCGGCTCCCTCTGCAGGATAACAGCGTCGATCGGATTTGCTGCAGCCTGCTCATTTCCTACTTGAAGCGGCCGGAAATTCTGCTTGGAGAGCTGTCTCGGATTCTGAAACCCGGCGGGCGAATCGTCGTCTCGAGCATGAAGCCCTATTGTGATCTATCGGTGATTTACAAGGACGTTGTCGAGGAAGCTGGCGGCCAGCAGACGCTGCAAGCCGCCCGCAGCCTGCTTAGCGCGGCCGGTGCAATCAAGCTCAAGGAGGAGGAGGGGCACTATAAATTCTACGAAAAATCCGAACTTGTTGAGATTTTGCAGGCAGGTGGCTTTCGACGGCTCAAGCCGTATCGGTCTTTTGGGGACCAAGCGAATTTGGTGACCGGGGAAAAATGAGTCTGTATCTGACCATCAGCTCGTTTGCAGTGGCCTCGGTCACACTTTTTTTTCTTTTTTCAATTCTGTTAAAAGGTCTTCGTAACAAGAAGAATCTCACCTTTTGCTTTTTCTCCATATCGGTTTTTGTTTGGAGTTTCGGTCATCTGTTCTGGCAAATCTCAACCGGGGAGGAGCGAGCGGTCTTTTGGCTCCGGATTCTTGTCTTCGGATCATCATTTATTCCTTACACCTATTTACATTTTGTTTCCCACTTTGTGAATCGGCCGATGCCAAAATTGATTGGGGCCGGGTATTTGATCGCCGCGGTTTTCGCGGTTTTAGCGTGGACGCCTCTAATTTTTTCAGGGGTTGAGCCGCGCATGGGTTTTGCGTTCTGGCCGATTGCAGGACCCGCCTTTATTTTTTATTTTTTGGGTTTTGCGATTGTGGTCCTGCTTTGTTTCAGCCTGCTGATTCAACACTTTCGTCGTTCATCCGTTAAGGTGAGAAATCAGAACAAATACCTTATTCTGGGGACGGCGGTCGGCTTTGCCGGCGGTGCGACCAATTTTCCCTTGTGGTTGAACATTCAAATCCCACCTTTTTTGCATGGACTATCGATTTTTTACATTCTGGGGATCGGTTATTCGGTTTTAAAGTATAGGCTCCTCGACTTCAATGAAGTTGCTGTCCGGACGCTGCTGCTTGTTCTTCTCTCCGGCGTTTTCGGTTTTTTGCTTGCGGCCTTTCTGGTTCTCATCGTGCCTCTCGGTGGTGGTGAATGGGAACTGCCGGGTTTTTTAACCTTTGGTGCTCTGCTTTCGGGTCTTAGCTTGTTGTTTCTTTTGCTGGGACCCCGCTTGCGGGACTGGTTTGATGGTCTGATCCAGTCGAAGATTCTTTCGGAGCGGTTTTCTTACCGTAGTGAACTGCGGTCGATCGCCAACAATTTCATTTCTGCCATTAATCAAGAAGGAGGGATTGCTTCAGTCGTTTGCGCGGTTCAGGAGGCGATGGGGCTGGATTTCGCGGCCGTTTACACCAGAAGTGGTTTCGAATTGGAATTTCGCTGCGAGAGCGCGTCCGGGGCTCGTCCGCAGGTCGGCAAAATCGAATCTGGCTGCCTGGAACCTCTGCTCCGGCGGATCAGCGTAGCGCCTCATGCTCTTTTTCTGGAGGAAGAAATGGATCGATCGAAATCATTTCAGGCCAGCATGGCCAGGGTCTTTGACGAGTCTCGCATGATCCGGCCGACGGATGTGATTCTCCCGATTGCTCTGGGAGGGCGCTGTTATGGATTTTTCATTCTGGGCTCGAGCTCGCTGGCCGGCGCCTATGCCGAGGTCGATGTGCTGCTTCTCGAAAATATCTGTGCGCAGTATGCGCTCGCCTTAAAAGCCAAGGAGATTGAACGCAAAGCCAGCTCAGTGGAGAAGCTTGTCTCCCTCGGGACAATGGCCGCGGGGCTATCCCATGAACTGAGAAATCCTCTCGTTTCCATTCGGACGCTCGGCAGTTTTATGGACAAGTCCGGATCGGGAGGATTTTCGCTGGACCCCGAGTTCAGCAAGACCGTGCAGAGAGACATCCGCAGGATCTCCGGTATTGTTGATGGTGTCGCCGCATTTTCTGAGGAAAAAACGGGGCCGGTTCGTTTTATCTCTGTGGTCGATGCCCTGAAGGAGGCTGAATTTTCGATGAAATCCAAGTTCAAGCTTTCCGAGATTGCATTCAAAATAGAATCTGTGGGAGGAGCTGAGCTTGGCTGCGTTCTCGGCAGTTTTGATCAGTTGGTGCAGGTTTTTCAGAATGTCATCGAAAATGCCACCAACGCGATTGCAGAGTGGGACAAGCGACCCTTTCCGGGTTGCATCGAGGTGAAGGTCCGGACCCAGAAACCCGGCGGATTTGAAGCAGAGGAATGGGTCGAGGTTCGGATCAAGGACAACGGTCCCGGAATTACGCAGGAATTGCAGACTCAGATATTCGAACCGTTTGTGACATCGCGCAATACGGGAGCCCGCTCGGGCGCATCAGGGACCGGGTTGGGTCTTGCAATCGTTCAACAAATTCTGGAGCGGCACAAAGCCAGAATTTCGGTGCAGTCAAATCCGGGTGAGGGTGCGGAATTCATCATCTCACTTCCCCGCGCTTAAAGCTTTTATGGAATCAATTACAACAGCAGACAGTAATACCGGAACCGCGGAGAAGGCGTATTTGGCCGACCGTTTTCGTCGCTTCGGGGCGGCTATTTCGAAAATCTCGGACTTTGACGCTTTTCGTGGCGCGCTTGCCCAGGCGGTGGAGCAGGACGGGTTTTTTCGAAGTCGGCTGCTTACCAAACCGACTCAAGAGAGCCTCGAAGCTGCGGATCAGGTATTCGGTATGGATGAGGTCGTTCTGCCGCTCGATGCAGCATCGGGTATTCTCAAGATCGAATCGCGCCATGATGCGAAACCTTTTGGAGCGGAAGATTTGCAGCTCATGGGGGCGCTGGCGGAATTTGTTACGAGTCTCTGTGCCGAATCCCAAAAGCTGAAACGGGATGGGCAGACTTCGCGGATACTTCAATATTTGGTCAATCAACTGCCGCTTGGAGTGGTTTGCTTTGATGCCGAAGGTGGCGTTATCGTGAAAAGTAAGTTGGCTGAGCGATTAATGGGGGAAGCCGAGTTAGAACAGCTTTCAAGCCTGCTTGCGAATCCGGAGGCTTTTGCGCGGGGTAAAACAAAGCTACACTTCGAAGTGGAGGGACGTCTTGTTTATTGCGAAGGGCGTCAGTTGCAGATTGATGACGGGCTTTCCGTAGCCGCGTTTGTTCTCTACGATTTTTCCAAATTAAAAAAACAGCTGGCAATGGATCTGGACCGCGAGGCATTCCGCGTGGAGTCACGAGGGGGGAAGCTTACGGTCGCTGTCCTGGAAATGCGGGCCGGTGCCGGAACGCTTTACCACCGCTTGCGGGAATCGGCAAAACAACTGGGTTTGACTTTCAATCAGATCCAGCCGCTCGATGCTCACAACTGTGTTTGTCTTTTTCCTGATTTCAGCCCGGCAACTGCGCGCGCGCGGCTCCGTGGACTGCCGGAAATTCGTGAAGCTGATCTCAAGCTCTCGCTCCTTTCCTACAGCGCTTCGGATGCTTCCGCGGCGTCCCCGGCTGCCATGATGATTGAGAAAGGCCGGAGCTCGCTTCAACCGGCTGCGTTGGCGCTTCTTCCGCAGGCACTCGTCCTTGATTCGTATGCAGCTGTGACGGATTCTCTCGAAATGGCAGCAGGCGATTTGATGCGATTTCAGAAAGTCGACACGGTCGATGCGCTCTTCGACAAGCTTGAAGGCCGGGAATGCGATGCCTTGTTCGTCAGTCTTGAATGCATACCCTCAGAGAAATTGCAAAAGCTATGCGCCTGCGTCTTGGAAAATGAATCTCCGGTCAAATTGTATTGCACGAGCTACCGGCAAGTATCCATGCTGCGGTCTGGTGTCATTATCGACGAGACGGTCAAAGTTTTTCAAAAGCCCTTTTCCATTTCGGAAGTGAGAGAGAGAATAGAAAAAGATTTTCGAGCCCATTAAGCCCAAACTTGAAAACCCAAACTTGAGTCTCTGTTTTCAGGGACCAAAATTCCTGCCATGACTACAAAACGAATGCTGATTGTCGACGATGAGGCAGGACCGCGCGAGTCATTGAAGATGGTCTTCAACGACGACTATGCGGTTACGCTCGCCAACTCAGGTGAGGAAGCCATTTCCTATGCGCAGCAGCGCTCCTTTCACGTCGTGATTACTGATATTCGGATGCGCGGCTTGAGCGGGATTGATGTTCTCAGAAAGATTAAAGAAATCGACCCGCACACAGAGGTTATTGTTTTAACGGCTTACGAGACTCTGGACACGGCGAGGCAGGCGATAAGTCTGGGGGCGTCCGATTATCTCAGGAAGCCTTTCGACATCGACCACATACAAAAAGTGGTCAAGCGGTGTTTCGATAATCACTTCTTTGTCTTAAATCATGAGATCGTCCTTCGAAAGGATGTTAACGCGGCCAAAACCAACTTTCTGGAAATCGTCAGCCACGAACTCAACACACCGATGAACGGGATTGTCGGCTTTATTGAGTTGCTCGAAGAGACGAATCTGGACGATGAGCAGCGCGATTATTTAGAGACCATCCGGGACTGCAGTTTGAAATACTTTGAGCATGTCCAGGACATCCTCACCTATGCGAAGATTTCGATGAGTGACAGCGAAATTTCCAAGAGCACCTTCAATCCGGTGACCCTTCTTTTGAAACAGCTGAAAGAGATTCAGGTCTCGCCCCAAGTGGAACTGATTTCCGATATTTCCGACCAGATTCCGGAAATGTTAACGGGGCCCGAGCAGGAAATACGTATTGTTCTCAGGAAACTACTCCAAAATGCAGCGAAGTTTACCGACAGGGGGACGATTTCTGTATCGATGTCCTGCCAACCGGTCGCGAAAGGACGCTACAGACTTGTGGCTGTGGTCAGTGACACTGGGACTGGGATTGCACCTGCCTTAATTGAGAATGATAAAATTTTTGATCCTTTCACGCAGGGGGACTCTTCGCTCAAGCGCGCGCATCAAGGGATGGGGCTCGGTCTGTCGCTTTGCAGAAAGCTTGCCGATCAAATCGGCGGAGAAATTTCTGTAGAAAGCACTTTTGGGGAGGGCAGTTCCTTCGAATTTTGTTTCGAATTGTTGGAGGACTATCACTGAGGCGAGTCTGATAGCAGGGGCTTTTTGAGGCGGTTTCAGTCCGGGGGACCGAGAGAAGGCGATCGAGCAAAGGAGGAAAAATTAGGAAGCCTGCCGATTCAACTGCGGCCAACGATCGAAGCCGTGGTCCGGTCGGCGGTGCGCGGATGGGATCGATCCAAATCGCATCTCCAGACGGACGGCCCGTTCCAGTCGCACTTTCCGTTTGTAAAATTTCTGTGCGGAGCACAAACTTCATCTTTTTGACAAAATTGTTGGGACTGATTCCTTCCCTCTTTATGAAAGTGACACTTTTAAAATCAAAACTGCTTCGTGCCGAGATTACGGACCGCGCGCTCCACTACGAAGGGAGCCTGGCGATCGACGCGGCACTGATGGAGCAGGTTGGGCTGCGACGTTACGAGAAAATCCTTGTATCGAACATCGCGAATGGAGAGCGGTTTGAGACGTATGCGATTGAGGCCCCGAAAGGCTCGCACACAATCTCCCTTAACGGAGCGGCAGCGCACAAGGGAGAGTTGGGCGATTTGCTCGTGATCATGTCCTTCGCCGAAGTGACGGAGGAGGAGGCTGCCAGCTGGAAGCCCAAGGTCCTTGTGCTGGCCGATGGGAATCAGCGGGTCGTGCGCGCGGACAACGTGCTCGTGGCTGAAGAGGTGTATGCTTAAGCTTGCGAGCGGCTCCAGGGTCGGAGGAGACGCTAGTGGAAATTTTTTAATAGTTGAGAATTAGTCGCAGGATCCGGGCTGCGGATCGATCGCTTCTTTTAAAAACCGCATCTCAGCGGCTCACGGAATTTTGCTTTCCGAGGAAACTGTTTTCTGCGACTGATTCGCAAAAATTATTTATCTTGATCAGGCCAACGGACTGAATTCACCTTGCCCCGATGTATTCCAATAGTCTTGCCAGCAAACGGGTTGTTATCGGGCGTGCGCTCGCTATAGTCCTGATCGCCACCTCGGTAGTAGCCGAAGAAGGGGAGTCTGACTCCTCGCGGGTCGTCGAGCTGAATCCTTACTCCGTTGTCGTGAGCACACGGACCCCGCTGCCGCTGGCCGAAGTATCGCCTTCGGTTTCCTATATCTCCAGTGGTGACCTGCAGAGAAACCAGGACCGGCGGGTGGTCGATGCCCTGCAGAGGGAGACGGGTGTGGTATTGAATACGAGTGGGGCTCCGGGCTCGAATGTCTCTCTTTTTATCCGGGGGACTGACAGTGATCAAACCGGTTTTTTTCTCGATGGACGACGCCTGAATCCCGGTTTCGGCAATCAGTATAACCTCGAGTTCCTGTCCTTGGAGAACCTCTCCAGTGTGCAGCTTCAAAAAGGAGCCTCTTCGGTAAATTACGGCTCCAGCGGGATTGGAGGCGTGCTGGATTTACAAACGAGGTCGGCTCTGGATTCGGGAGATGCGACTGTTTCGTTCGAAGGAGAGGTTGGGGCCAACGATTATCACCGTGGGGCCGCATCAGCGGTATTTTCTGAGAAGAACTGGGGGCTCTCCCTCGGGGTGAGCGAGCTTTCCACGGAAAACGAACGGCCGAATGATTATTTTGACCAAAGCAGCCTGAATGCGCGCGTTGATTATCGGATCACGAAACACCTTACCGGCGAGTTAATTGGCTTCTTCACGGACAGCGAAAAAGGCAACCCGAACACCGAAGCGAACCAAAATCTTACCGACTTTGGCGAAACCGAATCGTGGCTGGTCTCTCCCGGACTTCGGTATGAGAACGACGATTGGAGCGGCCAACTTTTTTACTCCTACAGTGAGCTGACTCTGGATACCACGGCCTTCGCATTTGGGTCTTCTGCGCCGTTTCCTTCCGGCTTGGTCGAGGCAAGGAGTCTCACCGAGTCGAACGAGGTGTATTTGCAGCTGAACTACGCGGGGCTTGAGTCCGCCTTATTGAGCTTTGGCACGGTGTATCGCCACGATGAGGCCTTCAACAGCAACTTGGACTCCTTTGATTTTACGGCTACGCCGCGCCCCTTCCGGCAGCGGCTTGAGCAGTTCGGCCTTTGGGCACAAGCGCAGGTCGCGCTCACGGAATTGCTCGAGGTTCGCGTAGGCGGACGCTACGACGACTTCTCCGAGTTTGATTCATCGGCAAACGGCAACTTGGAAATCATCCAGACTGTGGGCGAGACCGGACTGAGTTTCTTTGCGAAAATCGCGAGTTCTTACGCGCCACCAAACGCGTCGGTCATCGCCTTCGATTTCGATCCGGTCGGGTCTCCGCTTAATCCGGAGGAATCGCTTTCCTATGAAATCGGACTTCGGCAGCTTGCTCTCGAGGGGACGTTCTCGGCGTCTTTGGTTGCTTTTAGAAATGAGATCGACGATCTGGTCACTTTTGTAGGGCTGGACGCTTTCAACCTGAATGAGGCGACGACGGAGGGGGTCGAGTTTTCGGTCGATTATACCGGGATCGACAAGCTGGATCTGGCGCTCGGCTATACTTATCTCGAAGCGATTGATGAGGAGAATCGCACGCGCTTGATTCGCCGTCCCCGGCATATGCTGCAGGTATCGGCATTTTACGCGCTGCAAGAAGGTCTCGAAGTTGGTTTGACCGGGACCGGATACTTCGGCCGGGAGGATTCGGTCTTTGGGCCTCCCCCGACCTTTACGCAAGTCCGCGTCGAGCAGGAGGATTTTGTTGTCTTCGAACTGCATGCCGACTGGACGGTTAACGAGCACCTCAGTCTATTTGCCCGTGCGGAGAATCTGCTGGACGAATCCTACGAATCGGTGCTTGGCTTTCCTGCATTGGGGCGCGCCGGATACAT
>Ga0102948_1000257_pt1 | contig 20502 bp, 26 predicted proteins | sample SalPonA_A_H2O_MG_FD_78211 | JGI IMG/M metagenome (GOLD analysis project Ga0102948, IMG submission 78211) | Water microbial communities from South San Francisco under conditions of wetland restoration - Salt Pond MetaG R2A_A_H2O_MG | ecosystem: Environmental > Aquatic > Non-marine Saline and... | reverse complement strand
TAAATTTCTTCCTACACTCATCAATGAAGTCAATAACATCTTCTTCGGTTCCGTTCATCATCAACTTAAGTCCGTCCTTAATCATCTGACGGCAGGGAGCAGGTGTAGAAGACTTAACTGCCTCAATACCCATCATCTTCAGTTTAGGCTCTGGGTACTGTACACCCTCGTTATTGTGGACGTTAAGAATGTATCGCTTCTTAGCAACCCATATGGCTTTATCGGCAATAACCTCTCGACCCATCTCCATCCGTGGATCGTAAGCATTAGTAATACGCGCCAGCTCTTCATAAGCAGGAGCAATAACTTTAGGCTCGAAATGACCAGAACAGATTTTATCCAAGAACTTGACAGGGTCGTTCGGCTTGAACTTCTCTATCAATTTACTCATGTTAATATAGAGCGAGTCAGTATCAATCGCAATAACGTAGTCTTTGTCCTTAGTTTCTAGAACCTCGTTCATACCTTTATTGACGGCAAGTTCAGCCCACTTAATAGCGAGTCGACCACCAGCTGTAATAGCCTCAGCAACACCTTGGTCAAAGTAACGGAAGTAACGATTACCTAGTGCTCCATAGAGTGAGTTCATGAGAATCTTAATTGCCATCTGCTCGTTCTCAAGCTGAACGATTTTAGATTGTAGCATCTCATTCTCGGTATCATGATACTCCTGCTGAGTTTTTAACATCTCGTTCTTAGTAATTCTACGTTCAGCATATAAGTCGGCAATAATCTCAGGAATAACCCCTTGCTTATCTTTTCGGAAGCGAACACCAGTAGGCGCGACACAAACGTCTTCATCAACCTTCAGCCCATTCTCTAGTATGCTCTCGACAGAAACGTTAGGAATTATACCTCGCATAATAGTCTCGGGAGACATATTATACTGAATAATAATGTTAGGATATAGAGAGTTCAAGTCGAAAGAAGTAACCCATTCGTGTTGACCTACAGCTGGCTCTTTTACATATCCTCCTGGGTAGTTCGTCTTGGTCTTGACTACCTTTGGTGGTACTGCTACTTGCTGACGGTCTAGAACTCGATAGATAAATGAATCCCAGATGTTAGTCGTACCGAAAGCGTCCTCAAAGTTTACTCCACCCTTAAAGGCGATAGTCATAGTCAGCTGCATCAGACCAGTCTTTTCTATCATTCGCTGGACTAGCTCAACGTCTTTTATGTTATAGTCAATAAACTTTTGGTAATCTTCTTTATAAAGAGTATAGAGATTGCCATGTTCGGAGTAGTCTAGTTTCTTCTCGCCAAGTACTGTGTGTGCCACGTGGTCAAGTTTATAGGACTCTTGTTGGCCATATGAGTAGCCAAACTTTTTGAAAACATCTAGGAAGTCTAGCTGCTGGATACCTTGAAGCTCATAGTAATGATGCTCTCGGTTCATAATAGTAACCGTTCGAGAATTTACTCTTCCCCAAGGAGATAGTTTATTAATAACCTTTGGACCAAGTACCTTATTGATACGGTTGATCAGGTATGGCATATCGAACATCTTAGTGTTCCAGCCAGTAATCACGTCAGGATAGCGATTAGTATAGTGCTGGATAAAATACTCGAGCAGAGCAGCCTCGTCGCTACATTTAAGGTATGAAACGTCTTCACGAGTATTATCGTAATCACCTAGACCATAAACGTAATATCGCCCAGTCTTATCCGTAAGCGCAATAGAAATGACAGGATAGTTCGCTTCATCAGGCTCTGGGAATCCGTCGTCAGATTGAACCTCGATGTCGATATTCATTACATTTACTTGACTGTAATCAAAGTGGATATCGTTAGGGAACTTGTGTGTGATATACTGGAATACAAAGTTATTCATTCCGTAGATGTCTACATTCTCTACGTTTTCATATCGTCTTATAAAGTCAGAAGCTTCTTTCATGTCATCAAATAAAATTGGCTTCAGGGTTTGCCCCTCTAGATTCTTCCAGACGCAATCGTTATCGTCTGAGCGTAAGAAAAGAGTGGGCATGAATTTCTCTTTGCGGGCAACTGGCTTACCATACTCATAGCCGCGATATAGTATGCTGTTTCCGTAACGTTCAACTGACGTATAAAATTTCATGTAATCCTCCAATTAAGCAACAATTCTACCTTAAAACTGAGCAAAAGTAAAGGATTAATCAATGACTTTAAAATATTCGTGTCTCGTCCAAGGTTGATCCTGATAAGTACCCTTATAACTGTGATGATCTTGAGTCACACACATAGACTTGGATATTACTTGAGTTGTAGGGACAGGAATTGAATTAGCATCGCCGAAAATACTATCCACCTTTTGTTGATAAGTGTTATAATACTCCCCGATGTGCCTGCCGAAGCCCAGTTTAGTACAACATTTCCAAGGGTGTATAGCGGTATGAATTCTATTCCTATAATTTTGTTTAGATAGAACGTCAGTAGTATATGTTCTGAAAAGACGCTGTAATGTACAGTAAGGACCACAATTAATAGGGAATGAATAATTAATCAGTAAATTGTACATAAATTCCGCAGTTATTCTATCCAAAGAATACATTCCCATAAATAAACCAATGTTAGAATAAAGAATTTCATTCCTTACTGTATAATCCACTAACATTTTAAATGTATCAATGTGTTCTTCCAATAACACAGTATCGTGCTCTATCACCCAAAACCGTTCTTTAGAGTTAGCTGCCATACGCATAAGCTCCCAATGAGAACACATACCAGCTTTTTCTGTAGGGCTATGATCTTTATCTCCAGTATCCATGGTCATTAAACTAGGAGACCAGTTATACCTATTCACGTGTTCTTCAAAACAGGGAGAACTTGGAGTTATAGCTTCGAATGGTATAATCTCTTCGATTACACCTTCTTCTATAAGGGGTTGGAAAGATTTTCTAGAAATTTCAGCATAAGCTTCTGATCTTTCATCGCCTTTCATTACAATTTGATATATTTTCATACTATATTTCAACATATTCCTTAATGTAATCTCCACTCAATACCCTCTCTGGCCATTGGGGTAGTTTAGAAGAGATAATTCTATTAACTTCTTCTGAGGTGATAAAATTATATCCGCTCAATCTAACATGTATTAAATTAGTGTCAGGGGTTCTTCGGTCTATATGATTAACACTAGCATTAATTCCATCTACAGAATAAATGTTAGTAGTTAAGTGAGCATTCCATTTTTGAGGAAGCTTATGCACATCAATATTCAATAGATACAACGTTATCTGTAGATAAGACTCGTCATTCATAAACATAGTGTTAGAGCGAGAATCAATGACTAACTTAGCGTTACGCATTATAGTATCTATTTTGATGTGCTGTCTAAGTTTTTCTCTAACCGCTTTAGAATAAAGTACAACTCCTGTGTTTAAATTTATAGGAGCTCCGCAATATTCTTCTACTGATATACCATATTCATTTAATACTGTATTATACCACCATTCTTTGTGTACGTCAATAATATGTGGAGGTAAATCTTTCACTGTTTCACTAGGGACTAATCCGATTTCACCATTCAAACAATCGAATATACTTTCTTGTAAATTTTCTACTGGGAATATATCTGCGTCTAGAAATAGAACCTTATCGTATTTCTCAAAATACGGATCAAATATAGGTTTAAAAGAACCATAAGTGTTGGCGTGATAGGGTATGAATGCATAAAAATCTTTGTATAAAAAATTTGGGTTGTGTTCGAAAAGATAGTCAGCGCCAATTCTTTTGGCATACTCCTTAACTAATTTTGAACTAAGAAGAACCTTATCGTTAAGTTCTCCATCCCAGTATTGATAAATTATATTCATGACAGCCCTATAATGAAAATCCCACGTGTTATTATGTAGCACGTGGGATTTTTAGTACTAAGCGATTGGGTGTAATGCCAACGCCATTGTTACTAGAGATCCTAGGAAAAATAATTTTTCAGCTAGGACTTCTACGTATTGTCTTTTGGACATGGTGTATTACCTCGTAAGTTAGTTGATTTCTATTTTACGAGGACGCTTCTCTTCTGGTAGGATTACTTTCAATTCAATTGACAAGATTCCATCTTTTTGAGTAGCTCCGACTACTTCTACATACTCTGATAAACGGAACACACGCTTAAATGCTTTTTGTGATATTCCTTGGTGAACGTATTCTCGCCCACGCTTTTCGTGACTTCCTTTAACCGTCAACGTGCGTTCGTTTTGTTCGATTTCTATTTCCTCTTTCGCAAATCCTGAACACGCAATCTCAATTAGATAATTTACATCATCTACTTTGACGATATTGTGTGGAGGATAGTTATCTCCTGCGCTTCGAGTTACGAAATCTAATTCGTTTAAAAGGTGTTCAAAGCCAACAAAAGATGAGCGTGGAAATAGTGTTTTAGTATTAGTCATAGTTTTCTCCTAATTAATTTAGCAAGATTGCGGACACCCGACCATCGGCATATCCGCGTTTATTTATACCATTATTGGTAAATTTATTAATAATATCTCGAAGGGTCTATATCACCCTCGACTCCGAAGGAGAACGAGACGCGAGAGACTCTAGGAAATACTTGGTGGTGAGTACCACGAGGAATGTAGGCATACATTCCAGGCTCGAAGTCAAACATTTCGTTGTTGTTATATCCTTCGAGTTTAAAACCCACGGTGCTAATGACTTGAACTAAGAATACGTCCATTCTGTCTTTATGCCATGGGTAACTTCCGCTGTCACGACCAAACCCGCTAAATGCGATATTGGTAATTTTTCCTTCGTGAAGCGCAAATACTTCTTCCATTTCGGAATATATTGTTTTAGCGAATTCGGGAGCACTTCCTCTAGTATGGAAGCTATTAAGACCAATTCGCATTTTATCAGAATTTCTATCGTAAAGTTCTTCTGGATGAGTATCCATCATCTTCATATATTGTTCCCAACCATAAGCCTCTTCCATATTAAATGGCAAGCGTCCTACGAAGGGTATTTTATTTGCGATATAATCGTCTTTGTCTTCAAAAATGTTATAAAATTCGCTCATAATATAAAAGTGTTCCTTAGCTATTTCCGATGTTATACTTCGGCTGTAAGTTCCAGTTAGATTTATCTTTAAAAGAGATAATCTTAATTTGGCGCATTGGCGCGCATTCTTTAGCAACCTCTTTATTCACGATTGTAACTAGACCCCAATCTTGAAGAAGAGTTGCGATAGTATTTCTGCGCTCGATGTCAGTTTTTTCTAGATTAGATTTCTTTCCGTCGAGTAGAAATAGTTCTTTAAAGTGTGTAATAAAATAACGACCTTGTTTGTGTAAAATATGACAAGATTGAAACAAGGTGTTATCTCTGCGTGAAGCCACTCCTATACGAGTCAACGTTTCTCTGACCTTTAAGAAATCGTCTGGCTCGTTTAATGTTATTTCTAACATCATGTCGGAGTTCCATTGGACTAAATTATGTTCTTCCACCCTTAGATACCTTATTCGCTATAATTGTTATTTGTTCTTTGGTTAGTAGAGGTAACACTTGTTTCGCTTTCTCTGCGCTATAACCAAAGTATTCCATAATAAAATCTATATTATTTATATCCTCGGTCTTTTCCCATTTAGAAAACCTTTTCTTACTACGTACCAAGTGGAGTAAGAAATCGTATTGCATATCTTTGTCTAAATGATGATACCGATTCATTGTATTAGCTGCATATATGGTATCCGTGAAATAAGACAAACTTCGGTTTACCATAAAGCTATTATAATATTTAGCGTTATCTGGATCTTCGTATATTAGATTATTCTTACTAAAATTTATACTATTAAGGAAGTCGAAGGGTGATAATTTACCACCCTTTGAAGTCTTCTTGTTTACACCAGCCATTACGATAGTCCTTCTCATATAGTGTTTTAATTCTCTTCAATTGCATTGGAGAAATAGCACTGTTATACATTTTCATAGTGGTCGCGTTTTGTCTAACACGAGTCACCCCATCATCAAAACCTAATTCGCAAGCTTCGTTAAGGAAGGCGAGCAATCTAGGCATTTCATCAATATGGACAACCATATCATAATCAGAAGGTTTACCCATATACCAGCTTTGTGTATAAAAGTGGTTATTTTTAAGAGTGCCTTCCTCAATCTTACTAATTACTTCTTCGAGCTCTACAGAAATCTCTGGTAGATCGTTACCTCTACCCATCTTAATATGATCAGCCCTGTTTTGTAGGATATACTCACATGCTGATTTAAAACGGTCTACAGGGTCTCTACGAACTGCTATTCTAAATGAATTTTTACGAAAAGGCAAGTCAAATTGATCGCCTTGTTCCTTAACTCTTTTATATCTGTAAGATCGACCAACGTACTGGTCATGCCCTTTATGAATCCTAAAAACTTCTTTCAAAGTAGACATGGCGTTTTTAGGGCATAAACGAACGTCTACGTTATTTGGAAAATACAAAACATTATCAAATGGTGACATTTCATAAACTGTTGTATCTGACATATTATTCCATCACTGCTTTATAAAGCACTTGCATCCGCATGATATCTACCGCGACATCATGTATTGGATTATGGTAAATGAAGCCTGTAATCCCTTCAGGCATGAATTTGTTATCTAAGTCTTGTCCATAACTTATGCCATCTATTAGAGAACGAGTGTCCCTAATAGTCCACCAATCCCAAGGATCAGGTCGACCTAGTTGTTTCATCAGAGATGATAGATATATAGGGTCAAAGGTATTACCTCTTGTGTAAACTTTCTCAGGTTTTTGAGAAATATTTTTACAGAAGTCATACAACTCAGTGATAGATTTATCTTCAGAGCTCGGAGCCAGTAAACTACGAGCCTCTTCATTTTGTTTAGCCCACCAATCAATAGTAGACTTATCTGGCTTTCTTCCATACTTCTCGATTTGTTCTTTAGTGTCGAACTTAATGAACTTAGCCATACCGACTAATTCTTCGAATGTATATGGATCGTCCCTGAATCGCTCTTCTGAATATTGAATCCCTGCCATATTCACAACAATACCCGTTTGTGGATCTTGAGAAAGAGTCTCAAAATCATAACAAACGCAGTTATTAGATAAGCGAGCCATTACTTCACCTCTACGTTAGCCATCACTTCGGTCAAGCAAGCCACTAAGTTTAATTCATGGTCAGCAACAAATGCGTTCTTGTACTGGTAGTCCGCAAGAATAAGAACTAACTGAGGGATTGAATTAGGTGCTACGTGTTCTTGCATAGTATCGTAAATGCCACGGAAAATAGCAGCTGGTTCGCTATCAATATTATTCACTACCCAAGAGCGCATCTTCTTAAAGTTTTTGTCTTTAATAGCCTTGTATAACTCTTGATAGTTTTGAGCTGTACCTTGAGTCTGAGCAGCATTTAACGTTCCGGAGATACTACCACGTTGACACTCATTTAATACTCGACGCCAGTCTGGAGCGTGAGACATAATAATGTTAGCAACAACAGCATCTTCGTATTCTACGCCTTCTTCGGCTAAGATTACTTTCAAACGCTTCATGAACTGACCACAAAGTTCAGCCATTACCTGCTTGTTGAAAGTAAACTCATACACAGAACAACGAGAGTGTAGAGGTTCAATGATCTTGTTTTTAAAGTTACAAGTCATAATGAATCGGCAATTGTTACTGAACTCTTCAATAAAGTTACGTAATGCTGGTTGCGTAGATTGGGGATTTAGATAGTCAGCCTCGTCTAAGATAACTACTTTATAACCACCGCTAAGAGAAACCGAAGAAGCAAACTGTTTAATTTTACCGCGAAGTGTATCGATGTTACCATCAGCCGAAGCGTTGATAACGATATAGTCAAGTCCCAGCTCCTCGCACATAGCCTTCGCTACAGTAGTCTTACCTGTACCAGCTGTACCGCTGAACATCATATTAGGAAGCTCTCCACCGTCTACGATAGCTTGGAAAGTATCTTTCATGGACTTTGGTAGGATAGTGTCAGCGACACGGGCAGGACGGTATTTCTCAACCCACAAGAACTCTTTACTCATTTAGTACTCCTCATAATATAAAAATCAATTATAACCTAAAACGCAAATTAAAGAAAGCGTTTTTTATCTCATTTAATCCACCAACAAAAACAACACCTTTGTTGGTAGTTTCAAATATCTTAGGCAAGTCTCGAAAATTCGAGCATAGTTCGGAAGATAGATCGTCTACTTCTTCTTTTGATAAGGAAGCTAGATCTATGAATCTGTGATCAATAGAGTTCTTTTCTAATATGGCTATTGCTCGACTAGTATAGCGGCAACGTTTTAAACCATAAATATAGTACATAACAAACCCTACTGTTAAATGGAGCTCGGAACAGGAATCGAACCTGCGACCTGATGATTACAAATCATCTGCTCTACCTACTGAGCTATCCGAGCCTTTTTTCTTTCTTTACGGTTCTCTGCTAAAACACGTACTATGTATATTCTACAAAAGGCAACTATAGAGAACCAAATAGTTACTATGTTAGAGATCCAGAATGGATCAGTTATTTTCCAAGTATCAATGATAACCCAGAGAAAGAAGATATTTAGCGGATAATTAACAAGAGTCCCTGTTAAAACATGCACTAAAGTCTCTTTTGCTATCTCTGGGCACCATCTAATCATTGATTACTCAGCTGTTTCTTGAGCAACCTGTTCAACTAAAGCCACAGTTTGTACCGCTTGGTCTCGAAGTTGACCGATAGTAGTCAACTCTTCTCCTTTAAATGCTCCTCGAGCAACAATAGTATCAATTACTGCTACTGTAGAACGTGCTACACGATTAGCCAAATCGTTTAGTAGTACTTGTTGTTCAGAAGGTTTTGCTGCTTTTGCCATTATATTAAGCTCCGTATTTAGATGTTTTTTCTAGTGCGATAAAGTATTCAATTGACGAATTCAACGATTTGAAGTGAGAAATCAGTTTAGAGCTGACAGATACTTCGTAATCTTCACCAATAAGTTTTAAGTTCGCAACGCTCATTACATAGTTAAAGTCTACGCCTTCAGGGTAATCACCTTCAACTAGTACAGAGAAAGAGTTAGAAGTAGAGTCTTTTCCATCAACAACCGAGATATTAATAGAACCATCAGCTGGAGAAATAGAGATCTCTTCATAACCCAACGCTGCTGCAGCACGTTTTACTCGCGCCAACGTTTCGTTATTTAGTATGAACTTAACTTCACACTCAGGCATAACGATATCTTTTTTAGGCGCAGAAAGCATTTCTGGGTCAGAGTAAAAATACTTGACTGAAGATAAGCCTGATCCATCTTTAATCTCGCAGTTATTATCGCCAAAGGTGATGCTAGGTTTATCTACCAGACCAATAACTGACAAGAACTCAGAAAGATCATAGATACCGAAAGTCCGAGGGAACTCTTCGGCAATCACAGCACTAGAAACTAGGTTCTTAGCTGGTGACATAGTTTTAATTACACTTCCTTCTTCAACAACAACGTTTTGGTTGATAGAAGCGAAGTTACGTAGAATGTCGACGGTACGACTTGATAGTTCCATGGTTAAATCCTCATTTCATAATACAGGGGTTATTATATAACAGTTTAATCAATTTGTCAAGTAATTTCACGCAATTTACTAAAGTTTTTGTCTTTATAGAACTGCAGTTTGCGTTCGAACTGCGCGTCTTCTAACTCAGACTTATGGCTGATAACAAAAACGTTAGTATCTTCTTTTAAGGTTTCAATAATCTTCATTAGATTATCTACGCCATCATCGTCTAGAGATGAATCGAAAGTTTCATCCAAGATCAATAGGTTAGTCGAAACAGAGTTTTTCATCTTAGCAATTTGACGCCAAGTGAATAGTAATGACAAGTCAATACGCTGTTTCTCGCCTTCCGAGAAGGAGTCGTAGGAGAACGCATCACGGTAACGTGAACGTATGGTTTCATTAAAACTTTCATCAAGCTCGAAGTGAACGAAGAAGTCTAGAATCTGTAGATACTTGTTCGTCAATTCGTTTATAACAGGAACGTATTGCTTAATGATTTTAGTTTTAATACCAGTGTCTCTTAACAACTCACCAGCTATTCTATTATAAGATGCCTCTTCCGCCAACAAATATTTTTGATCATTTAGCTCACAAAGGGATTCTTCTAGGTCATTAAGGTCTTTACTAGCTTGACCCATATCGCCAGAACTGTCAGCCATGTCAGTAAGTTCAGAGCGCACTCGCTCTATGTTGCGGTTCAATCTTTCTATAGTTTGCTGATTGTTGTTAAGAGTGTTTTGGTCGTCAAGACACTGTTGTAGTTGATCTTCAAGACCAGTTATGTCTTTATCATATAGACTTAACTGCTCTCCTGCCTTATCCATAGCAGTCTTCAACTCTTTAGCCTTTGCCGTTGCTTCGGTGTGTTTCTCGTGCCTGAGATCTTCACAGATGTCTTGGTCACAAGTAGGGCAATGTTCGTTTTCGTCAAAGAACTTCGCTTCCTTTACAACAGCCTTGACTTGGGTTTTAAACTGGGTGTTATATTGCTCCAGTTTTTGCTTACTGGCTCGCAGTTTAGCAAGCTTGTCAGTAATCTCGGGGAGTAACGTATTGACGCTTTCCGATAGCGCAGTATTGGCATCATTAAGCTCGGTTACTTCATCCTGTAATTCTTTTATCTCCGCTTCTTTCTCTTTGCGGTGTTGCATATTAATGGCGGTTAAGTCGCGAATATACTTCCGTTGGGCGCTTATCTTAGCCTTCGCCATTTCTACTTTATGGTTGTTGTCCTCGACCGATACCTTTAACTGAGTCACCTTTTCTTTGAGAAGGGAGTTCATTTTAGAAAAGATATTAATGTCAAGTAGGTCTTCGATTACATCCCGACGAGATGAGGAGTTGAGTTGCATGAAAGGAATGAAACTCGAAGAGCCGAGGACAACAATTTGGTGGAAACTCTTGTGTGACATCTGAAGGACGTTCTTTTCAAGAATTTCTTGATACTCTTTAGCATGAGCGTTCTGGTTAATAAGAGTGTCGTCTTTATAGATCTCAAAGACATTTGGTCTTAAACCACGAACTATGCGATATTGTTTGCCCCCAACGGTAAACTCCACCTCTACCGAACAGTCTTTGTTGTTGATTGAGTTGAGGAGTTGACCTTTGGTAATCTTACGATGGGGTTTACCGAAAAGGGCAAACGATAAAGCGTCAAGCATAGTTGACTTACCAGCACCGTTCTCCCCAACAATTAAGTTGGTGGGAGAAGAGGTGAGGTCTACTGATGTATAGTAATTACCAGTAGATAGAAAATTTTTCCATTTTAGTTTCTGAAATTTGATCATAACAAGTAAGCTTCAATTAATTAACACCAATTATACTACAGAATACAGCCAAAGTAAAGCTTTATTTTGTAATTTAAGCTATTTCTACACTCTGCGCTTCAATCATTAAATCTGAAACTAAAGATTTAATTCTGCCTTTATCTAAGTCAGTATCAACCTCTTGTATATAATTGTATATCAAAGTTTGCGTGTCGTCAACCTTTATTTCATCATCCCGTACATTTTCGCCACGGAACTCTTTAAAGTCTTCAGCGATTTTTAACTCGTGAATCTTAATGCTTTGAATTCTATCGATGTAGCGTTCAAACTTCTTCATATCAGAGCGGTTAGTGACAACAACCTTAACGAACTTGTTCTCTAGATAAGATAGATCTTCAAAGTAAGAAATCTTAGACTCATCATAGTAAATCTTATGGAAGATCGTCAATGGGTTTTGTACTGCCGTTAGCTCTCGAGTTTCAGTATCATATACGTGGAAATACTTTGGATCGTGCGCATCAGACCAGAAAAACTCCATCTGCGAACCCAAGTAGTGGATATTTCCCTGCTGCGATTTAGTATGAAAGTGTCCAGATAATACAAGTTCGAATCGAGATAAGGATTTAGTATCCATACCCTCTCGACAGATATTACCTTTATCCATTTCGAACCCTGCTAACTCAAAGTGACCACCGATAACGTCAGCGCCACAGTTAGCTAGGAACTCCATAGATTGCTGTTGATTCTCTGGACAAATCCAAGGTACAAGTCCAAACTTAACACCACCGTAATCTCTAACGATTGGATCCATTATAATATCAACTTCATTAATATAATGACCCATTAGCTCTTTAAGGGAGTTAAGTCTATTGGTGTTTTTAAAATAAGTGTCGTGGTTTCCAGGAATAATATCCATCTTGATTTTATACTCTCGTAATTTATCAAGAAAGATCTCACGATTATGATTTAATGCTTTTATATTAATCGTTTTACGGTTATCATAGTAATCGCCCAAGTGAACGATCTGCTCAATACCGTTTTCTTTTAAATAAGGGAAGAATACCTCAGTATAAAATCTACCTTGGTATTCCATAAAGATGTCAGAAGAGTTGCGAATACCGCAATGGGTATCGTTTAAGAAAGCCAGTTTCATTATATAATCCTATGTTATAGAAAGTCTGATAAATCAGAGTCAGCATATACTGCTCTACGCTTGCGCTTCTTTTCTTCCTTAACATATTCTTTAAATTCCGCGTCAGCGTCTTTAACAATATCAATCCGTTGACGTAATGTATCTACAAAAGAATTATTATCTTCGTTACCTTCGCCTTCCATGAAATCAGAAATATCAGCTTCAGAGATATATTTCATTTTAATATCTTGCTGTTTCTTTTCTTTCTGAATACGTCGGAGGAAAGCGTACCAGCTAATCTGAGTGAAGTAGGCAAAGGCATTAGGATTACCTGAACGAGTAGCCGCCTCTATATCATAGTTCTCGATAGCCTTCAGACAGTTCTCTACAGCGTCCATTACCATCTCTTCGCGGTAAGTGTAGCGTACAAAATTAGCCTTATGTGATAAACCTTCGGCAATACGCAAGAAACACTGAGCGATATAATCGGTAACGATAGGAGTCGGCATACCCTTTTCGTGAGCTTCTTTGATCGAAGTACAGTACTCTACGACAGCTGCCGAAAAGTCTTTGTTATTTACATAATGGGGTTTATCTTTTGGTTTCATGTGTAACTCTCATCATTAATATATTACATATTATAGTACAGTTTACTCTGAAAGTAAAGCTTTTTCTTTTACTCTTTTGCGCAATTCACTAGAGGAGAACCTATGGTCGCGCTTGTTATAGTATAACGCAATTCCTCTTCTAGCGCAAGTAGCTCTTCCAGTAAATTTACCGTCTTTATATTCTTCACCTATGATACGAACGTCAATATGGTACATCGATAAGATGTCTTCCAAGTCTTGTTCAGTTTCATAGGGAACGATTTCGTCAACGTAACGGACGCCCTTCAGCTGAGTATATCTTTCAACAACAGACTGTATAGGGGAATTCTTTTCTGGTCGGTCTTTACTAGGGTCAACTTGTAAGCCGCAGATAAGGTAATCACACTGCTCTTTAGCTTCTCGGAGCATCTGTACGTGACCAGCGTGTAATAAATCAAAGGTCGAGCAAGTAAATCCAACTTTCATAAAATAAACCTTTACGAATTACATTTTATAGGGTATAATATATTTCTAAACCGGATGGGGGAATATACTAATTTAATGGAGCTTTTTATCTTTAGGGACTTCTATGTCTTCTAAAGCTTCAGCCTTTTCTTCATACCACTCTTCGTAAGCTAAATCCATTTGTTGTTCTTTTTCTTTCTCTTCGAAATGGCGCTCTAGCTCTTCTAATGCGATAGAATATTGTTCCCGCATTTCCGGTGTAGGAAGAGCCATGGCCATAATCTTATCACCCATTAAAAGCATTACGTTTAATGGATTTTCTTGGTAAAGCATAAACGATTTAAAGGTGAAGTATTTATAACCATCTTCGTCTATCTTTTCATGAAGAGAGTAAGCATTACGTATAGCAATAGAATCAGGAGATTCATCTAGTACATCACAAACAATTTCTTCACCATTAACTAACTTCAAATGTTTAATCGAAGATTCCATCTTTTCCATTATCCTTGGGCGGCTTCAAGTCAATAGGGTAGATTTTATACTTAAACCCTTCTTTGGTATATATTTTAACTCGTTCAGCTGAATGCTTCAGCGTAAAGTTCTTGTTTCCTTTTGTATGTAGGTCATCAGCAATATCAAATAATTTAGTGGTACTGCCGTCGTCGCTTTGGCGCAACCCTCTTCCGATAGACTGAAGAACCTTAACTTGAGATTTACTAGGTGTAGCAAAAATAATATTATGTAGGTTTTTAATATTAATACCAGTACTGAATGTACCAAGGCTTGCTACAATAATAGCATCTTTTTGTTTCTCTACAATACCTCGTATTTGTTCTCGGTCTGCTGCGTCTACTTCTCCTGAAACGTAAAAAACCTTTCTTCCTTCAGCAGCCATACCTTTGATCATATCATATAACACTTTGCCGTGTTTGTCAACAAACTGAAACATAACCAGAGTGTTGCCCTTTTGGTCCAACGCTAGTTTACTTATAAACTTATTACGAGGAGGATACGTCACAATAAAATCCAACTCGTCTTGGTACTTGTAGTTAACAGCTTTAACACACTCATCTTGGTGGTAGTTCAATAACAAAATGGAGATATCTAAGTCTGCTAGAGCCTTTTGTTTTTGTAGTTCTACAGTACGAGTTACTGTAAACACAGGTCCAAATAGACCCTCTAACACTAGCTTATTAGTTTCTGTCCCATCTAAAGTACCTGTTAGCCCAAAGCGATATTTTGCCTCGACGCACTTGTCCATCAGCGTAGTAAGAGATTTCGCCTTAAAGGTATGAACCTCGTCACCAAATACCGTATTGAACTGCTCGAACCATTCCTTACTAAACTTGTAGATAGACTGCCAAGTTGATATAATAACACGCTTATCAGTTTCTTTCTCTTTGCCGCTGTAAATCTTATGGCAATATTCTTCTACGTCATACCCATAATCAGAAAAGTCTTTATACATCTGCTCTACGAGAGAAGTAGTTGGTACTACTACTAGGACTTTCCCTTCCGTAACCTCTGCGCAATAACGTAACAAGTTGTATATGATAAAAGACTTACCGCTACCAGTTGGAGACAAAAGAATCGTCCGTAAGTTTTCCACTCCGTGAGCAATAGCTTTATATTGGTAATCCCTAGCTTCAAAAGGACAGCCAAGACCATTTAGAAACTTAATAAGAGTAGGATGATCGACATCGTCTTTAAGTGATGGTATGCCATATACAGGGTTTTCTATTATCTCTAATTGATAGAACCTATCCGCGCAGAAACGCCTGAGATGCTGATATAAACCTACATTCATTTGCTTAGTTACGGAGTTATATAGCTTGACTTTACCGTCCCATCTTCGAGCCTTGTACTGTGGCATGAACTTATATCCAGGAACAAAAAAACTAAAATACTCTCGCAGCTCTGCTTCTTGCGCAGGATGACACTCCACAGCGAAGTAGCTATGATTCAACATCCTTATTCTTATCTTATCAGTAACAATACGTCCTGCGCTCATAATATTCCAAGTCTATTTGTCTTGTTGAACTGTCGTTCTAATCTTGTAGATTAATTTTGCTAAATTAATAACGTTCATATGTGGATAAAAACCTTGCCTTTTGTACCTTTCCGCATTTTCGTAGTCTTGATACTCAAATGCGTGTTCGCCTTTGTATTCTTTAACCACCTGATTCGAAACGCCTCCACTCTATCATGTTCTTTATTGTTTGATGACGCCACTTTAATGTATCTACAATTTCAGTAACCGTTTGAACTATAGCCTTGGTGTAAGCAATCTCTTCTTCACTACGCTGTAATTCTGGGTCTGAATCATAGTAGTAATTCAATTCGCCTTTTAATATTTTAAGTCCATCAAAGGGGTCTTGTACCCAACCTTTGGCTGCGATTGTTCTTGGATCCATTTTACCGTTATAGTATAACCACTTATCTTTTAAAAGCATCTTCTGGGCATTTTCTTGCTTCTTTAGTTTAAGTTTTGCCGTGGTTAATATATTTAAATATTTGGCATGGAGCATAGGAGTATTACGAGAAACTTCATCTAACTGATGCTGCGGGATAACACAGTCATCTTTCCACTCATTCATAATATTTTCAAGATCAAGCATTATTCACCTTTAATATGTTCGATACAATCTAACCAAAAATCCTTATCTTTACTTACAACAAAAGAATGTGTCATTCGCCAGCAGCTAGTATAGGCAGCGTGATAACAAACATCGTTATCATCATAAGTGCCGAAGTATCCAGCCTTTAGCGTCCATCCCTTGGTATCATATATAGTATTTACTTTACCCTCTTCATCTACGTACTTAAACCACCCATCTCCAGTCTCGCTCCAAGTGAATATTAAATTGTATCCAGGAGCATCTGCGTTATTATGCCAAGAAATAAAACCTTGAGGTGGATATAATTGGCTTAAAGCGTTTTGCGCAATACCCAATTCTACCTTGATTGCTTCGTCAAATTCTCTAAAATCAGCTTTATATTGAGAGTAAGCTTCGCTATTTTTCTCGAGATAATGTTCAGGTTTTAGGGCATAAGATCTAGCTCTAATAGGATAACCGATATGCTCTCTACCTTGAGCCATAATTTCTTTTCGGTAATCTTCTCCAACCCAATCTTCAGCGGTATCTTCAAATGAACCGATTAGCCTATTGGTGTCCTCAGGAGAATACTTTTCCATGAACAAAGATCGCATACCCTCTAGTATATCCAGCAATTCTGGATTACGAATAGGTATATTTGTCAGCATTAAATAATCTCAAATCTACTAAATCTAAAAGTTACATCGTATGTTAAGTATGTAGTATCGCCAGAAGTAGAGATAAATTCTATTGGACCAACGTTAGTAGGAACGCAGTCTTTATAGTTAATTTGTACATTACCGTTATTATGGCTTGTTAAGATATGAAGCGTTATGTCAGCTTCTGGGTTTTCGTTTCCGCGAGTAAGTAGTGCGTCTTCTAACCACGTTTGCATTTCTTTATAGGCAGTCATATCTTCATCTAAGATTAGACTTATAGTTAAATCAGAATAATTTATTTTATCACCAGCAAAGGGTAAATTAGACAATTGAGGGATAGGTAATTCTACTGAGTTTACAGAACTTCCAGGATGAGTTATACCTTGCGCGAAATATTCCATATTAGGGCATCGCTCTCGGTCTATCTTAACCTTGAAACCTGTAGGTTGAAGGAAGTTTTTATTTAATGATAATGTCATAATATATCCTCTAATAACAAACCTTATTTATAAGGTGAAAAAAAGGGGAGCAACGCTCCCCTTAAAGTATCCAGCTGAATATTATTATAGTTATAAGTTCAGCCTTTTAGGATATTAACCTAAGATACCTTGTACACCAAACTTGCGGTAGTATACGTTAGTACCAGCAGCAGCCAAGCCATCAGCAGGTGTAGCACCAACGAATGGGTTAGAAGCCATGCCGTAACGAGTTTTGAAGCCGATACGTGGCTGGAAGTCATTCTCACCAACGGCTTTAACCATTTGGAGAGGAACGTATGGGCAGTAGAAAATACCGCTGTCGTATGGGTTAGTACCTTTGTAACCTACAGTGATGTAGTCAGCAGAAGCATATGGATCGATGTAAACTTTAGTACGACCGTTCAAAGTACCAGCGAAAGTGTTACCAGTGTCATCGATTTGTAGGCTAGTGTTCATAGCTGGAGTGTAATCCAACATGCCAGAAGCAGCAAGAGCAGTAGCAACGTCTGAAGAACAGATTACAACGTTACCTTTACCGCGACGAGTTGCTTTAGCGATAGCGTTAGCTTCGAGATCCAATTGAACAACAAGACCTTTGAATTTCTCAGCAGACCAGCGACCGTCAGCGTCAGCTTGAAGATCGAAAACGCCAGGAACAGTAGTACCAGCAGCACCCAAAACAGCTTGGCTGTTGATAGTGTGGATAACTTCGCGGTTGATTTCAGCCAAGATTTCAGTAGAAAGGATGTTAGCCAATTCTGTTTCAGCGTCCAAACCATGGATAGCTTTTAAGTCTTGAGCAAGTTCAAGAGTGTATTCAGCTTTCAATGCACGGCTTTTAGCAGTAACAGTTGACTTCTCGATGGTGAAGCCCATTTCAGCGAATGAACCACCAGTGTTACCCAAAGCTTCAGCAGCTTGAGTTGTCATACCAGCGCCAACAGTTTCAGCATCAGCTTGACCTGAGAACGCAGAGTTAGGCTCTTGGAACAATGCTTCTGGCTCAGCAGTGTTACCAGCGTTGTAACGGCTCTTCATAGCGAAGATCAAGCCAGTTGGACCGCTCATTGGCTGAACGCCACATACGTCATATGCCATCAAGTTAGGCATAGCGCGACGAACCAAGCTGATTAGGACAGGATCCCAAGTGCTTTGTGAGCCAGTGTTGTTACCAGCAGTTTCAGCTAAGAAACCAGCGTTTTGAGCACGCTCTTCCATCATTGCACGCTCTTGGTTTTCCAAGATAGCAGCAGTAACGGCTTTACGGTGATGATCTTTGATAGAGCCAGCAGATTCTTCGTTAAGAACCGGAGCCCATTTTTCAACTAATGTGTCGAATGATTGCATGATAGTCTTCCTTTAAATTTATTTTGAAGTTTTCTTAATAGCAGCTAAGTAGTTCGCCATGACAGAAGAAATTTCTACTTCTTCTTCAACGTCTTCAGAGATAACTTCTACTGCTTCAGGGATTTCTTTTGAGAAATACGATTCTTTGATTGTAGCAACTTTCTTAGCAAAGTTTTCTTCGCCATCAAAGTCAATACCTTCAGCCAATTCTTTTAATTTCTCAGCTTGTGTGTCTGCCAATTCGCGTGAAGCTTCAGCGATAATAGTGTTACGCTTGTAAACTTCTAGCTCTTCAGCAAGTGCGATAGCATCACCAGTAGTTTTATTTAGAGATTCCTCTAACTCTTCTACTTGTGAAGCAAGTTCATCAACTAGGTCAACCTTAGACTCTGGAACGTCAACATAAGATTCAACGAACAAGTCTTTCAAGTTGTTCATGAAACCTTCAGCGATTTCGGTACGAAGACCGTTATGGATCGCAACTTTGTTTTCTTCCATCCAAGATTCAACAACGTAGTTAAGGTATGAATCAACCTTACCAACCAAGTCTTCTTTAATGGTAGCAACTTCTTCAGAAAGTTCTTCGCGATAGTTTTCTTCTAATCGCTCGATTTCTTCAGCAAGTTTGCTTTGTACTGCAGCTTCAAAAATAACAGCTGTCTTCTCTTTAAACTCTTCAGAAAGAGTAGCTTCTGATTCACACAACGCAGCTAATTCAGCGTTTGTGTCTACATCTTCAGATACGAATTCTTCAGCGTCGAAATCTTCACCCAAAAGGCTTTCGATCGCAGCGTTGAAATCTTCTTTCTTCATGCCGTTAAGTTTTTGTACCGCAGCACTAACTTTACCAGCTTTAGTTTTTGGAAGAGAAGTCTTAGATGTTGATTTAGAAGCTTTAGCTACTGTACCAATAGATTCTTCTTCGCTAGGTGCTTTTACATTAGCGTTTCCGGAACCCTTTGGCTCTTGCGCTTCTTCGAGAGCTTCCTCCACGATTTCGTTAATATCTGCATCGTGAAGTTCAACTTCGACTTCTTTATTTAAATCAGTCATGATGACTCCTATATTTTAGATTTGATTAACGAGAGGAAATTCTTAAACTCACGAATCTGCACTTCTGGTCGAATTGCTTTAGATGCTTGTTTGATTTCAGTCTCCATCTCTTCAATTGTTTGTGGCTCCAAAATGCCGTTATTCCAGACCCAGTCCACACCTTCCATTATACCATTAACGAAAGCGTCAGGTGCGCTAGGATCTTGTACGATATCGATCGTACTAAGAATAAAGTCGTCTTTGACGTACATTACGCCATTTTTTTGCTCCAAACTTCCCATACCACGAGTTGACACGCCTAGTTGAACACCGCCTTCAAGAAGCCCTTTGACTATCTTGCCCATTGGTGTATCCAAAATTTGTGCCTTTCCAACAACATCATTACCTTCCCATTTGAGTTCAGTAATGAGGTGTGAAACTTTATCCAAGTTAACAGTTGGACCTTCAGGGTGATTTAACTCACCAACTGCGCGCTTCTTGCTAACTTGGCTTTCAACGTAGTTATTTACCGCTCTTTCCATAATGGCTTTAGGGTAAATACGTCCGTTGCGATTCTTTGATTCTGCTTGCGCGAATACACCTTCAATAGCATAACTCTTATCGCCATTTTGTTTGGCTTCAACGATGCATTCTAGATCTTGCTCTACGTATTCGCTAATTAATTTCATTATAGTTTTCCTAAACTAGATAAGATTTCTTTAGCTGTAGATTCAGCTTCTTTCCTATCTTTAAAATCTTTACCTACGAGATCTCCGTCGATAGTTAATTCAACGCCTTTTGGTCCAGACTTCATCAAAACAGGAACACCGCCCATTTTAGTCTTGACCATAAATTTATTTTCTCGTATCTGCTTAAATGTTTTCATACAAGTTATTTATACCAATTTGTTTCTTAACGATAAGTTTTTATTATAACTTAGTCTT
>Ga0102948_1000256_pt1 | contig 20519 bp, 18 predicted proteins | sample SalPonA_A_H2O_MG_FD_78211 | JGI IMG/M metagenome (GOLD analysis project Ga0102948, IMG submission 78211) | Water microbial communities from South San Francisco under conditions of wetland restoration - Salt Pond MetaG R2A_A_H2O_MG | ecosystem: Environmental > Aquatic > Non-marine Saline and... | reverse complement strand
GCGCACACCATGCTGGCGCAGAGCACCGGCGAAGCGCTTCACCCGTGCTAACAGGTCGCCGTAGGTAATTGCCTCTTGGGTATTGCTTACTGGCGAGTCGTAGTAGAGGGCGACCTGATCCGTGCGCCCCAGCTCAACTTGATGATCAAGCGCCAAATAGCAACTATTAAGCTCTCCGTCGGGGTACCAGCTGTAAGTGCCGAAATCCGTTTTGTGCAGTATCGTTTCCGGTTTTTTGAACCAGGCGATTCGGTCTGCCTGTTTTGCCCAGTAGGTCTCGGGGTTTTCCAGCGCTGCCTGGTAATCTTCGTCGTATCTCATCTGCATCCCTTTATATTTATTATGTTGAGATTGGTCATGCCCGTAGAGCTTAGTTTTCCTGATATAGCTGCAGAATACTGGAGAAGTCTAAAGCGCCATTACCCTGATTCCGGTGCAGCATATAGAGTGCGCGTGCCGCTGACCCCATAGGAGTAGGAGAATTACTCTGCTGACTCACATCCATCGCCAGCCCCAGATCCTTAAACATCAGATCAACCTGGAATCCACCCTGATAACCATTCGATGAGGGCACGCTAGGCATTACACCGGGGAAGGGGTTGTACACCTGCAGTGCCCAGTTACTGCCTGAGCTCTGCTTCATAATTTCAGACAACACGGCCGGATCAAGGCCGTTGCGAACGCCCATATTGAGTGCTTCTGATGTGCCCGCCATCAGAATGGCCAGCATCATGTTGTTGCAACATTTAGCGATCTGGCCGGCTCCTGATTCGCCAGCGCGAAAGATATTTTTACCCATACCATCTAGTATGGGTTTTGCTTTGTCGAATAAGGCTTCTGAGGCACCAACCATAAAGGCGAGAGTACCCGCGGTAGCCGCCCCCACGCCTCCGGAAACTGGCGCGTCGATGAAGTCTATACCGCGCGCGGCACCGGCTGAGGCTACTCGTTTAGCGGTCTCTGAGTCGATGGTTGAGCTGTCTATAATCAAAACGTCAGGTTCAACTACATCAAAAAGCGGCTGATCGCCAGTCACGAATAAGCGCTCTACATGGATACCTGCAGGCAACATGGAGATAACAAACTGCGCTCCTTTAACCGCCCCTACTGCCGACGCAGCTGCCTTTGCTCCAGCAGTAACAGCTCTGTCCAGTGCCGCCTGTGTCAGATCAAATACCTGCACATCATGACCAGCTTTTACTAGATTAGCCGCCATTGGGCCCCCCATGTTACCGAGGCCTATAAATCCGATTGTTGCCATCCTGTTTCCCTCTTATCTTTGTTGTCTGGGTTAGAACGCAGGTTAGAGTGACGCCAGGGGGTGCTCTTCCCAAGGCGATTCGAAGAACTGCGCCACAAAAGTGCTGTCGACCTGATCGACACGCTTGTATATCCAATCAGGTTTGCCATCCTTGTCGATTAGCAGTGCGCGCACCCCTTCAGGGAACTCCCGGTGGCGACAGCACTGTACCGAAAGCACCAATTCGGCCATAAACACCTCCTTAAGCGAAAGGTGACGACAGCGTTTCAACTGCTGTGCGATCAGGTGGACCGATAAGGGCGATCCGTGAGTGATGGCCTTTTTCGATCGCAGAATCCAGGGGTCATCACTCTGCAGATCATGCATCGTCTGCATCAGCTCACCGAGGGAGTCCTTGTCCGTAATCTTCTGAATAAAGTCGAAATGTTCCTGAATGGGCGAGTCCGCGCGGAACACATCGGCTGACGCCTGCTCTAGACTGCGCAGCACTTGTGTAACTTGGATGTGCGCATCCTGACTCCAGTCAGCGGACTCCAGGGCGCTGATCAGCTCAGTCCACCCAGCGGCGTCAATAAAACGGTCAGCCAGACCAAGGAAGAGGGCATCAGCGGCGTAGATTGGATTGCCCGTAAGGCCCAAAAAAAGACCTGTGCGCCCCGGCATGCGATTGAGGAAAAAGCTTGCACCCACATCTGGGTATAGACCAATGGTCACTTCTGGCATCGCAAGGTGAGACGTCTGGGTGACTACGCGATGGCTGCAGCCGTTCATCAGACCCATCCCACCACCCATAACAATGCCGCTGGCCCAGCAGATCACAGGTTTAGGGTAGGTGTGAAGCTGATAGTCAATCTGGTACTCCGCGGTGAAATACTCTTGCGCAAAATCCGGATTTTCGCCTGAACTGATCGATTTATAGAGACTGACAACATCGCCACCGGCACAGAAGGCTTTTTCACCTGCGCTGTTCAGAATCACCGCTTTTACGCGCGGATCGTCGGCGGCCTCAAGCAGACGTGGTTGGATCATTTGAATCATCTCCAGCGTCAGCGCATTTAAAGTGCGCTCAGCGTTGAGATGGATCTCGAGTATCAGATGGCCATCCGCCGTCGGGTATTGGTTAAAGAGCACGCAACTCATTGCTTATCCTTTTGAAAGTCGACTCAACTGTTTTTCCACTCAGGGGCGCGTTTTTCGAGAAACGCGTTAACCCCCTCTCGTTGATCCTCAGTAAAGAAGAGATCGACAAAGAGTTCGCGCTCCAAACGGTAGCCTGCTTCCCAGTGATGGTGGCGATTGTTCTGGATGAGTTGTTTGCAACTGGCGATCGACATCGGACTCTGCTGTTCAGCCTGTTTCGCCAACTCTAGTGCACGATCAAAGGCCGCGCCTTGAGCGACTAGCTCCTCGATTAGTCCTATCTCTTTTGCTCGGCTAGCCTCCACTCGCTCTCCCAGTAATATCATACGTTTGGTCCAGCCCTCACCAACCAGCATCGTCAGGTTTTGTGTTCCACCCGCGCAGGGTAAGAGACCTACCTTGGCTTCTGGCAGCGCCATCTGAGCATGCTCCTCGGCCACGCGGATATCGCAGGCAAGTGCGACCTCAAGCCCGCCACCCATTGCGAAACCGTTAATAGCGGCGATAGAGACACCGCGAAAGTTAGAGAGCGCCTCGAATGCCTCACCGAAACCTCGAGCCATATCTCTCGCCATGGAGCGATCTCCCTCTGCGAATAGCTTAAGATCCGCGCCGGCGCAGAAGAACTTCTCACTGCGTGAACAGAGTACCAGAGCGAACACATCGCGATCGTCGTTAAGTTGAGCCACCATCTCTGTCAGCTGTTTGAGACTTGCAACCGTCCAGGTATTTGCAGGTGGGTTATTCATGGTGATAATGGCGGTGTGGCCCTGTTTTTCCAGCAGTAGTGCGTCAGACATGGTCTCTCCTTAATTTTCTTAGAGCAGCTCGGCGCTATTCTGCATCAACGCCCGGCGCGCGATGATCAGACGCATAATTTCGTTTGTCCCCTCCAGGATACGGTGTACGCGGTTATCACGCAGGTAACGCTCCAGAGGGTACTCTTTGATGTAGCCGTTACCGCCGAATATCTGTAACGCCTCATCTGCTACTTGATAGCCAACATCCGTGGCAAACTGCTTCGCCATGGCACAATAGACTGTGCGGTCAGCATGACCGGCATCAAGACGGCTCGCAGCCAGCCTGATCATCTGTCGTGCGGCGACCAGTTGTGTCGTCATGTCAGCTAGTTTGAACTGCAACGCCTGAAAGTTGCTCAGGGTTTTACCGAACTGGCTGCGCTCCAACATATAATCACGCGCCCTTTGCAGTGCCGCTTGAGCCGTACCAATTGAGCAGGCGCCGATATTAATTCGGCCGCCATCCAGACCTTTCATAGCAATTTTGAAGCCATCGCCCTCGGCCCCCAGCATAGCGCTGGCAGGCACCCGCACCTGATCAAAGTTAACCATGCGTGTCGGTTGACTGTTCCAGCCCATCTTCTGCTCTTTGCGCCCGTAGCTGATGCCCGCTGATTTGGCATCCATGGCGAACGCCGAGATACCTTTGGCACCTGCTTCACCTGTACGCGCCATTACAATCAGTACATCAGTTGCGCCTGCGCCTGAGATAAAGATCTTGTTGCCACTGACGAGGTAATCGCTGCCATCGCGCCGCGCAATGGTCTTGAGTGAAGCGGCATCTGAGCCCGCGTTCGGCTCCGTCAGGCAGTAGGAGCCGAACTGTTCGCCGGCGGTCAGTGTCGGACACCAGTGATCACGTGTCTGCGCGCTACCGAATTCGGCGATCATCCAGGCGACCATATTGTGGATAGTGAGGTAGGCAGTCGTTGAGGTACACCCCAGAGCCAGCTCTTCAAATATGATGCTGGCATCCAGACGGCTCAGTCCAAGTCCGCCGACATCTTCTGGGGCATAGAGGCCGCAAAGACCAAGCTCACCAGCTTTTCGTAATGCTTCAACAGGAAAAATCTGCTCCTCATCCCAGCGCGCGGCCTGAGGTGCGAACTCTTTTTGTGCAAAGCTGCGGGCAAGATCGGCAAAAGCGACCTGATCTTCGTTGAGCTCAAAATCCATAGACTTATCCCTTATCTTTATTCTTCTTATTGCAGCGGAGTATGGCCTTCGATCACTTTAGCTGAATCGTCGTATTAACCCCAGTATCAATATCCTCGTCAAACCAGCGCGCGGTGACTGTTTTGGTTTCGGTGTAGAACTTCACTCCCTGTTTACCCTAAGCGTGCCCGCTCGCCCACCGCAGTCTCTTTCCAGGATTCGAACGCCATTTTCGCGGCGGCGATGGCGGCCTCAACTTCGGTCGGTGTAGCACAGGGAACCTCTGCAATCACTGCTTGGGTGGCAGGATCTGTAACCGGTATCGTACGATCACTTCAGCTCTGGACCATCTGACCGTTTATCAGAAGGGGAACACGCTGAGTCATTGGGTACTCCTGCACTTATCTCTTTTAAGGGGTTTTACTTCGACTGCGTTGGTTCTACTAAGTGTCGTCTTGACCATCCGTTGAACGAAGTAACGCTTACAGTTTTATCATTGAACGCAACGAACTTAGATTGATAATCTTGCTCAATTGATGGACTAAATTGTGGTTTTATTTGATCCGTTGGTCGTAGTCTAAAACATGAGTCGCCCCTCGAACTGGCCACTACCCCCTGAAAGTTTCCGTTATCTGGTACCGCGTTCACTGACACGACAGTTAGCCCAACATTCGTTGAGTTGTCAGTTGTTCCCGCGCGCAATGGGCTATTACTTCGCCGCTGCTGGCCATAGAATGCGGCGAGATCATCATGACGATTATTTGCTGATATACGCTACAGCTGGTCGCGGAGAGATCGCCGCGCAGGGTGCGCATGCACATTTGGAGGCGGGTGATCTGCTTCTTATCCCCGAAGGGTTGGCGCATCAATATGCTGCTGATTTGGAAGATCCCTGGACGATTTACTGGGTGCACTTTGCAGGCTCAGCTGCAGATAGTTTTATCAGGCATACGCGTGCGGTCAATCATCCAGCGGGGTTTCAGTTACTGAATATCGGGTTGCACACCCAGCTGATTGCCGCGTTTGAGACACTACTCTCGGTGCGAAACTCAGTGCCAGATCTGGTGAGCCATATCTATTCTGCCAATCAATTGAGGCTAATTTTGTCGCATATTGCGCTCCTTCGTCCTCTGGAAACGCGGCGAGCAAGGCGCGATATCATGGACCTGGAACGAGTGCACGCACTGATGCAGGCACATGTACACGAAAAACTGGAACTTGAGACTCTTGCGCGGAGCGTCAACCTGTCCAAGTACCACTTCGTTAAGCGATACCGCGAGTTAACGGGCACGACGCCGATCAGTCGCTTTATTCAGCTTAAAATTGAGCGTGCCTGCCACCTTCTAGATACAACCGATCAAGAGATAAAAGAGGTCGCCTTTGCTCTGGGATACGACGATGCCTATTACTTCTCGCGCATCTTCCGTAAGCATCTTGGCATCTCTGCAACCCAGTACCGAGCCTCTAGGAGCTGATTTCAACACCCAAGCTCCACCCTGGCGGTGTCTGAATGATCGCGCAGATAAAAGAGGTCATTCAGTGTATTTGGGGATACGAACGGTGTCTCTGGAGCCATAGATCCTGAGGGATAGGAGATGGTTCGTCAGCTCGGTCGTCTGACTGTGCTTAGTGTTCAACTTACCCCGTATGTCTATCCTGCAATCTCAGCGCTGGGTTAGGTTGCTTTATAGTGAAACGACAGAACAAGCGTCCATCCTCTATTTACTTAGCAGGGGTGTTGGCTACCTGATTGTCTGTTTGGCTTGAACTCAGCTATCTTTGCCCATAGATTAGGTAAAACGAATATATCTAGGAGGCTGTATGAGCCATACATTGAATCTATCCTGCCCACACTGTATGGCGACGAACCGTGTACCGGCCGATCGACTTGAACAGGGGCCTGCCTGCGGCAAATGCCGCAAGGGTATTTTTACAGGAGCGCCTATCTCTCTGACCGAGGAGACCTTTGGCAAATTTGTACGCAATACAGATGTGCCGGTTATCGTCGATTTCTGGGCTGGGTGGTGTGGACCATGCCGCATGATGGCACCGGCTTTTGCTGAAGCTGCCAAGCGGATGGAACCGACTGTCCGATTTGCTAAAGTTGACACCGAGGCTGCGCAGGAGTTGGCTGTGAAATATGCGATCCGCAGCCTGCCGACGCTGGTGCGTTTTGAAAATGGCAAGGAGGCAGACCGGGTCTCTGGCGCCATGAATATCACTCAGATTCAGCAATGGGTGGGTTAGGTGTGCCGCGCTAGCCAGTCACCCTTAACGTTCAGCTTTTAACTGCTCCAAGTCCTCTGGTGAGCAAGTTCGCGTAGTTCTCCACCCGGTCTCTGCCATTTGTTTTGGCGGCGTACATAGCACGATCTGCCCGTTGAATGACCTCCTGATACCCCTCTGAGCTCTCTCCGAGAGTGGTGTATACGCCGATAGAGATCGTCACATTGAGCTTGTGACCCGAGTCTAGGTGAAAAGGCTCATTAGCGATGCGTGCTCTCAATCGTTCGGCAAGTACTAAGGCTGCCGGATTGTTGGTTTCGGGCAGAATTAATAGAAACTCCTCGCCGCCAGTGCGGCAAAGCGTGTCACTTGCTCGGATCAATTGTTGCAAGCGATTCGCGACTTCGATCAGCACTTGATCTCCGATGTCGTGTCCGTAGGTGTCGTTTACTCGCTTGAAGTGATCAATATCGAACATCATGACTGACAGCCCGTTGTGGTGTCGGCGACAGCGTTGGTATTCACTAATGATGACGCTCTCCATATGTCGGCGATTGAACGCGCCTGTCAGTGCATCATGGGTGGCCTGATGGTAGAGCTCTTTTTCGGTCTCTTTGTACTCGCTAATATCCATTAAGAAAATAATGAACAGCTTTTTCCCTTCGATATTGAGCATCGATTTACGCAATAACAATTGCAGCTCCTGCCCGTCACTGCGACGACCAATGCATTCACGATCATGCACCCCAGTGAGCTCCAGCTCCTCTATGTCTGGATGCCAGTCAGGTATATATTCGCGGATATTTTTTGTGCACATACTTGTGTTGGGTTCACGAAAAAGATGCTCTGACTGGGCGTTTACAGTCTCAATCTGACCGTCTTCACCAATCGTAAATACGCTGTTCATGCTGTGCTGAATAATCTGTTTGAGTTGCTCTCGTCTCAGTGTTAGCTCGCGATTATTGATCCTAAGCCGAGTTGCTAATGAGCCCGCGTAACCGATACCCAATGCAGCGAGCAGTCCCAGCGTGATCAGGCTGATCAGGTGGCCTCGATCTGTCGGCGGGATCGCAATATCGAGCGCTGCAACTCCGACTACTCGGGTGGACAACATCGCCACATAGTGCATTGCCGCGATCGATAAACCAAAACCAACACCGCCCGCCAGATTGCCCAGATGCTTATAATTGTTAGCGCCGTTCCGCAGGGTATGGACCAACTGGATACTGATTAGCGAGAGTAGATACGCGATGAGCAGTGAAAGTATGAACAGCTGCGGTTCAAATTGTAGTTCGGCATCCATGTGCATGGCGTACATGCCGGTGTAATGCATCGTGCCGATACCCACCGCAATAAAACCAGCGGTCACTAGCTGTTTTGACCAACTGGTTTGCTCTAACGCAAGCCAGTGTATCGCAACCCAGGCTGCAAGAGTGGCTGGCAGCACCGATATGAGTGTCGTGATTGGATCGTAGGTCACTTGCACAGGCATTGAAACCGCAAGCATTCCGACAAAGTGCATACCCCAGACCGATGCACCGAAGGCGAGGGCACCAGTAAACTGGACAGTCCACCGGGTTATTGGGTGGTGTAGCTGACCAGAAATGCCGGCGATTGCAGTTGCTACGAACGTGCCGCTGATAGCCAGTAATACTGAAAAGAGCACCCAAACGGGTGAGTAGTCCAGCTCAATTAAGTTACCGCTTCCCTGATATATATGTTCGACCAGATTGTTCGTCAAATCCATACGCCATTCCTCATGTGGATTAGGTGGTCGTGGTATAACGCACAATTCTTTCGCTCACATATAGAGCCTAGTCAAAATTACAAAAAAAGAAATAGAAATGGGATTTAGGCAACAGGTGTGCCAAATTAAATGGAACAAAATAAGGAGCGTTGCATGGAGATCGTTATGAAATACTCCAGCAACGCCCTTATTAAAACATGATCTAGTGTTGTTCGTTCGCTTTAACTGAACGGTAGAAATCAAAACCGCACATTGCCAAGGCGACTGCACATACAATCGTTAAGTCGTTATGGTTAACGGAGAACGCCAATATTCCGAGGAATACGGCAAGGAGGCCGAAAGCCACAAGTGCCATTAGGAATCGCATAATTAAGCAACCTCTTCATCGATCTGTTCTTGTTGAAGGCTTTGAGCCAGCCAACGAGCAGTGCGCAACAAGCGCGCGTCATCACCTCGTGGACCGACTAATTGGATCCCCATGGGGAGCCCAGATTCGCTAGTGAATACCGGGATATTGACAGCAGGCGTACCGCAAAGAGTCCAGATGCCATTAAAAATTGGGTCTCCAGTGGTGTCGAGACCAGGTGCAGCCCCGGGGGCTGAGGGCAGAATCATGGCATCACAACGCTCAAACATCTCCTCGAGCCCGGCGTTGAGAAGCTCACGCCAGTCGAGTGCTGAGATGTAGTCACGTGCACGAATCGCTTCACCCTTGGCAATGGCATCCTTCACTTCCAGCGGCAGAAGCTCAGCACTCTGGCTAGAATATCGGTAATAGCATTTAGCCATTTCGGCAAAATTGATGGTGGCACGTGCCTCCACAGCCTCGTCAAAGGCTTTGGGCAAGGTGGTTGAGAAAACCTGTTCACCAAGGAACTCTCCGAGCTCCTCAAGCGCTGCCTTCATTTCATCACTTGCGCGCTCAAAGCCTGGCGGCTCCACTAGCGCGAAAGTTGGTGTCACCGGAACCCGCTGTCTTGCAATAGTCGCCGCCTGAGGAGCAGGAGCAAGCTCGGTTGCACTGTCACGCTCATCGTAGCCCGCCAGTACATCCAGCGCCTGACCTAAATCCTCGACACAGGTGGCAAACACACCCACCGTATCCAGTGTCGGAGATTGCATCAGCACTCCGGTGCGGGGGATCAGCCCGAAGCTCGGCTTGATAGCATGCACTCCACAGAAAGAGGCTGGTCTAATGACCGAGCCACCCGTCTGGGTGCCGATAGCCAGTGGAACCATGCCCGCTGCTACTGCTGCCGCTGATCCAGACGAAGAGCCCCCCGGGGTGTGCTCCGAGTTGTGAGGATTACGTGTTTTGGCGGGTGTCATGTACGCCAAAGGGGTCGTGTGTGTTTTGCCAAAGATGACGGCACCGGCTGAGCGCAGACGTGATACTAGCTCGGCGTCGCGTTTGGGTACTCTCCCGGCGTCAATTACAGTACCGTTTTCGGTCGGTATTCCCTTTGTATCAATGATATCTTTCAATGCTACGGGAATACCGTGCAACGGGCCGAGAGCGAGACCTTTCATACGACGCGCGTCTAGTGCTTCCGCTTGAGCCCGAACATACTGCGCATCAAACCAGGAGAAGGCATGTACCTTCTCCTCTTGTGCCTCCACCTGAGCAATGTATGCGTTGGCAATCTCCAGTGCGCTGATCTCTCCGCGCAACTGGCGATCACGAAGAGCAATCACTGAGGTTGGGGGTAGTTCATTCATGTCTATCCTCCTACTTTCGGACCGTAGAGTAGGTCAGGTAGGTAGTAGACAATCTCTGGTACGGTGTACATAAGGATCATCGCTACAAACACCATCGCCAAGAATGGCATACAGCCTTTGAAAATCTCAGTCAGCTTAACTTCCGGCGGCGCAATACCTTTTAGGTAATAGGCTGACATCGCCATCGGTGGCGTCAGGAACGACGTTTGTAGGTTGAGCGCAACCAATATCCCGAAGAACAGCGGGTCGATACCAAACATCGGTAGCAGTGGCAGGAAGATAGGCACGAAGATAATGATGATCTCCGACCACTCCAGAGGCCAACCCAGCAGGAAGATAATCAGCTGTGCCATCAACAGGAAGGCAAGAGGTGACAGATCCAGTGCTGTGACGAAGTCAGCTACAACGTGTTCGCCCCCTAGGTAGGAGAAGACACTCGAGAACGTGTATGAGCCTACGAACAACCAGCAGACCATCGCTGTTGTACGCATCGTTAGATAAACTGACTCGCGTAGACGCTCCCAGGTTAGCGAACGATAGGCAGCCGCCAGTACTATACCCCCAAGTGCACCGATTGATGCCGCCTCCGAAGGCGTAGCAAGCCCTCCCAGGATTGAGCCTAGTACCGACAGAATCAACGCTGCCAGTGGTAGGAATGAGGTCAGTAGCATCCACAGCACCTTGCCCATTGGAAGGTCAGGTACTTCATCCTTAGTCGGCTTGGGGGCTAGTTCAGGTTGTAGAGCTGCACGAACCATCACATAGATTAGGTAGAGGCCAGCCAAGGTCAGACCCGGTAGCAGTGCACCTGCGTAGAGGCGAACGATCGAGACGCCCGACGCGGCTGCATAGACGATCAACATAATTGATGGTGGAATCAGTATACCCAGCGTGCCGCCTGCACAGATGATACCGGAGGCAAAGCTGCGGTCGTACCGCGCTTTCAGCATCGATGGTAGCGCCAAGAGACCCATCAACGTAACAACTGCGCCGACGATCCCGGTTGCGGTCGCAAACAAGGCACAGGTGATCAACGCAGCGACCCCCATCGAACCCGGTAGATTCTTGGCGGCGATATTAAGCGTTGAAAAGAGGCGGCCAACTATATTGGCGCGCTCTACGATGTAGCCCATAAACAGGAAGAGGGGTATGGCGGTCAAAACCTCATTGGCCATTACCGAGTAGGTTTGGTTTATGAAGAGGTCGAATATTCGGTTGTTGAACAGCCCATCGATCCAACTGCCAAATTGCGTGACGACATCTACGTCGCCTTTTGCCATCAGACGCTCGTATCCTCGCCACATCCGATCCGCATCGAAGTAGGCGTAGTAGCCAAAAATAATGCCCATTGCCATTAACGTGAAGGCAATAGGGAAGCCGAGCAGAACCATAAACAGGAACAGCCCAAGCATGATAATAGCGATTATCGGGTCACTCATTTTATCGATCCTTCGCAGTTACTGCTGCATCAGCAAGCTGATCTTCATGCGTATTTTGGGAGTCCGCCTGACGCATCAACAACACCTCAGTCTCCTCTACATCATCGCCGTCTAACGCTTCGAGCCACTCACCCGTGCGCAGACAGTATATGCAGCGCATAACCTGGGCGATGCCTTGAATAATCAAAAGAACGCCGGCCGCCACGATAACCATCTTGAATTGGTAGATGGGGATCCCTGCCGGACTGTTGACTGAAACCTCTCCGTAGCCCCAAGAACGCAAACCATACTTCCAGCCCGTCAGGACCAGAGCGAGTACGCCAGGGAAGAAAAAGACGAAGTATAGAACCAAGTCGACCTTCGCCTGAGTGCGGGGTGACCAGGTTCGGTAGATGAAGTCTCCGCGGACATGACCGTTTTTCGATAGAGTGTAAGCACCACCCATCATGAACAGCGTGCCATACATAATAAAGGAGACGTCCAGCGCCCATGCGGTGGGAGAGTTGAGAACGTAGCGAACAAATACCTCATAGCCTACGCCAAACGCCATCAGTATGATGAGCCACGCGAAAGCTTTGCCTACCCATGCGGAGAGGTTATCGGCAAAACGAATATAACCTAACATTGAAGTTTCCTCGAAGACTAAACGGGGGAAAGACTTCCCCCGTTATCCGAACAACTTAATTACTCAAAGTAATTACAGTGACAGTTTGCCCGGGAAGTAGTGCTCGTAAGCGGTTGCCACGTCTGCACCTGCCATTATCTCGAAGTAACCCACGCGCTCTACCCAAGCACGCTGGCTATCAAGACATCTCTTCATGAACGGATCTTTCTCAAGCTCAACGATGATCTTGTCCCAAGACTCGATCTGAGCGCTCAAGATATCCTTCGAAGTGCGGTGCACCTTTACGCCCTCGTCGCGCTGCAGTTCCATAAGATCCTGCGAGTACTGATCGAGTGCCAGCATTGTGTTGGACGTAGAAGCAGCCTCTACACCGTGCTGCAGGATCGCCTGCAGATCCGGGTCAAGTGATTCAAACAGGTCACGGTTGAAGATGAATTCAAACGACTCAGACGCCTGATGGTAGGAGCTCAGGTAGTAGTTTTTCGCTACGTCCGCAGCACCGAAACGACGGTCAGATGTTGGGTTGTTGAATTCGAACGCGTCGATAACGCCGCGCTCCATTGCCGGAACGATCTCACCGCCGGGCAGCTGAGCAACAGCCATACCCATGTTCTGCAGCAAGTCTGCAGCCAGACCAACTGTACGGTATTTGAAACCGTTAAGGTCTGCAGCTTTGGTCACTTCGCCTTTGAACCAACCGAACGGCTGAGGGAACATCGGGAAGCCCATGAAGCCAACGATGTTCAGATCCATCGTATCTTGTGTCAGTTCGCGGTATAGCTCCTGGCCGCCCCCTTTGTAGAACCAACCCATCATAGTGTTGGCGTTGCCACCGAATACCGGGCCCGTGCCAAAGAGAGAAGCTGCTTTGTTTTTACCGTACCAGTAAACCGGTACTGAGTGTGCTGCGTCGATAACGCCATCATGGACAGCATCAAGCACCTGGAACGCCTTTACGACAGCACCAGCTGGCAGCAGTTCAATCTTCAGACGCCCGCCAGACATAGCTTCAACTCGATCGGCGTACTGCTGTGCCATCTCTTGGAAGATATCAGACGCAGACCAGGATGACTGCATTTTGATGGTAATGGACTTCTCGTGACCGCCAGCTAGAACTGCTGGGGCAGCAACTGCACCCGCTGCCAGAGCACCAGCGGCCGCGCCACCTTTAAGGAAGGAACGGCGATTGATCGCCTTATCTTCGGTTTTCTTAGACATGTCTAAACCTCGTTTACGCTTTATTTTTTTAATATCCGTATAACGTTAAAAAGCTAGATCCAGATAGAAGCCAGCAAGGCCGGCCAATACTGACCTCAGGACCTAAAGTATGTCACCAGCGTTCCTGCCGGTTTCCATACCCACGTAGCTTACGTTTCACACTGAGAAAAGCGATCATCGCAAACCGCGCAATAGCTAATGTAGCGCCTTGTGTTGATCACGGCAATGTTTATTAAAACTGGACAGACCAGTTTGATGAGCGCTTGAATATCACCAGAACGAAAGGTTAGTTGAAGCCAGAGTGTGTGCAATGAATAGACTTATAAAACAGTAAAATAGCGCTAAGCTGTCGTCTCTTTGTGGTTTTTTGTCCCTGTTTGGAGATTGTTTAGCAGTCAGGCCTGAGCTCAGCTTGTTGAAATTGGTCTGGATTAATCGTGCCAAGTCAGCTGCTACACTTCATTTCACCATATGAAAAAGTGTCTGAGGCGAGCAAAAATCATGTACTACCGTTCGTCGATACTCAAATCAGCTTGCAGGCAGTCCGGGGCGCAATCCGCACTGCTCTAACAATTGCTGCCAAGCCCATGTGTGACGCTCTCTTGCGCTCAGGTATCGCCCCCAGACAGGTGACTCTGTTCCGGACTCGAAGTAGGGCGTCAGTAACGCCGTCTGCGAAACACCGGCCAGAGCACTCAAAATGTCCTGGTTGAGCTGCTGCCATCGGCGGCCTTCGCGCTCGACCTGCGCTATGTACGGCTGGAGTTCGCCGACGTAAAACTTCATGAACACTGTCCAGAGTATGTCAGACTGATTGTTTTGCTTGCCATTGAAGCAGATCGGCCGACCGGTCATACGACTCTCCAGAGCCTGGCTAGTCTGCTCCAGTACCTGTGTCAGCATCGCCATAGAGCTCAGCCAGCGGGCGCCAAAGTCTGATCGGTAGAGCGCCTCGTAGTCAGCTTCCAGTTCCAACGCGAAGGAGGGAGGCTCCCAGTCATCTCTGTTTGTAAGCTCGGCAATCAGTTTGAACCGCTCCAGCGGTTCAACGATCGGACCGAGATAACTCAACTCTGCCGGCTCCAAAGGCGCGGCACCGAAAGAGAACTGCTGCTCTATCTCTGAGCTTGTATAGATAGCATTAAACACCAGAGGAGCGAATCCTTGTTGCTTGACCTCAAGGAAACCCTGGAGTTTGGTCCGCAGATCTTCTAGTTCTGCTATATCCGCTAGCCCTGACTCACATTCACGTAAAGCGGGCATAATTTGCAACTCGTATTTCAACCGCTGAGACGGCAGTGCGACACGACTCAAACTGGTATTACGCTCACTTACCAGGCGCATAAGATCGCAGTGGCGCATATCAAACAGGTCAAGCAGCCCCTCGCGAATCTCCGGAACGGAGGCCAGGCGTTCTCGGCGCTCAGGTAGCGCTGGATAGAGAGTGGCGGGGCCACTGAGGCTTAGATCGATGTCGACCTCAATTGCATTGCCGGTACGACTGACATATCGCTCTACCAGCGACGTGGCCTTGTCGGCAGTGCAGCCCGTCAATAGGGCACCGAGTAACAAAATAGAAACGGGTCTGTAGCTACGCAGTGACAAGCGCATGGTTGGTGACTCTAATCAGGCGACGTATCAGCAGTACGGCGGCAAAACTGAGTCCGATCAGAATTCCAAACCAGTAGCCCGCCGCGCCCAAACCCAGGGTTTCAGCCAGGTAATAGCCGCTTGGAAGACCCAGTATCCAATAGGCGATAAAGCAAATAAGCAAGGGTGTTCGAGTCTCTTTGTAGCCTCGCAGCGCGCCTGTACAGGCGAGCTGCAATGCGTCAGAGAACTGATAGAGCGAGGCCAATCCAAGCAGATAAGCGGCAAGCTCAACCACCTCTGGGTTGTCGCTGTAATAGCCCGCCATAGGTGCCGCGAGAAAACGCAGCACAAAGAAACTGATAAAGGCTACTGCGAGGCTAAACTTGACGCCCAGATAGCTCGTTCGTTGGGCCTGCTCGAGACGACCTGCTCCCCTGTGCTGTCCGACCCTTATCGTCAATGCAAGACAGAGGCTCAGTGGCAGCATAAATATAAAGCTGGAGATGCTGAGGGTGATTTGATGAGCAGAGATCACCACTGCACCATAGTCGGCGAGCAGCAACGCAATAAAGCAGAACATGCTGGTCTCGATGAGCAACGCGAAAGCGATCGGGAGACCGACCGTCAATTGATGTGCCATTCTTGGCCAGTCGAACTGCCAACCACGGCGCCAAATATCGAGATGACTGAAGTGCGAACTCCGGTGTAGCAGTCGCGTACCCGCTATAAACATAAAGCTAAATGCAAAACTTGTGGCGTAGCCACAACCCACACCGCCCAGTTCAGGAAGGCCAAGTTTGCCGAATATCAACAGATAATTGAGGGGAATATTCAATAAAACGGCAGCAATTCCAATTCGCATCATCGGTTGAGTCAGTCCGAAGGCTTCCGCAAAAGAGCGCATTGATTGGAACATCAGCATCAGCGGAAATCCCCAACTGATCGCATCCAGATAATCTTGAGTTTTCTCTTGCATCAGTGGCTCGACGCCGAGCCACTCAAGCAGTGGGGTGGCGTTCCGAAGAATTGTAATCGCAAAGACGCTTAGTATCAGCGCTAGTAGGAGGCTCTGCTGCAACTCCACTCGAACTTGCTCAATTTTGGATCCACCAAAGAGGTAAGCAACAATTGGCGTGAGTGCCATCATGACGCCGCTCAGAGATATCAGCAGAGGCAACCAGATCGCTGCCCCCAGAGCCACGGCCGCAAGATCGTCAGGGCCTGCGTGAGAGGCCATCAGCGAATCAGCCAGACTCATTGCAGTCATCGATGACTGCGCGAGAAGAATCGGCCAGGCGAGTTTTATCAGAGAGCGGATTTCGCTCAAAGTTTGCCTGCCTCTTCGAGAACAGAGCGTGCAAGACGCATACACTCGACCGCCGCAGGTACTCCGGCGTAGATGCCAACCATGTGGATCGCTGCGCGTATCTCTTCTGGGGTACAGCCATTATTTAGCGCGCCGCGGCAGTGGGTGGACCATTCATGGCTCTTCCCCATAGCTCCAAGCATCGCAAGATTCATAAGCGAGCGGGTCTTTGGGTCAAGCGCCGCATCGCCCCAGCCAAATCCCCAGCACCAGGCGGTCATCGCCTCTTGAAAAGGGCGGCTGAAGTCATCTGCGTTAGCAAGACTCTTCTCGACATACTCTTTGCCGAGTGTCTGCTGGCGCATCTCCACCCCTTTATCAAAAAAATTATCCATGCACTCTATGCCTAGTCAGTTCTGAAGCCCGGGCAAGTGTAGCCTAGTGAGAGGAGAGCCCCAAGCATCTCCTGCCTCTATTCGTAATGTTGTCGCTCTTGAGACGTTCTCCATCGAAAAATATGATGTTATCGGTTGGTGATTGTCTGCTGGTCGATTAATCAAGACGGGCTGGCTGTGATCCAGGGTTCAGCCCTCTATCGTTTACCCTGAGTAGGTTCGCAGCATTAACCTATCTATGCTCCGATCATTCCTGTTTTCTGATGTTCAGCCTCTGACGAGTCAATGCGCTGTAACTGACTACAGATGAAATCTTTGCAAGCTTGAGCGCTCTCTTTTGGACTAGGTTAAAAGGAGGCAATAAAGCTTGGAGCTCCTATGAAGTTCCTTACACTCGTAGTCAGCCTGTTTTTTGCAGCGGAACTCGCCGCCGAATTAAAGGCAAATGATCTGGAGAGCTACCTGAACAGATTTGGTTCGGGGCTTGGTGATAATCTGCAGTATGCAGTGCAAGATGGTATTGTCGCAGAGATACTCGCCACACCGCTCAGTACAAGCGAATCTCAGGGGCGCTGCCTAAAACTGATGCAAGATCTTGGGAACGCACCGCTGGGTGTTGCGGTGCGTGCGGTGATCATAGTGTCAAGCCCCGGTGAAGAGAAACAGGCGGTATTCCACTGCTTTTGATCGGCAAGCGCTCAGACGCCTGACTCGCGGTTAATCTTCTGATTACCCGCTTGAACTCTGCTCGCTTTTATCGAGCACGGCCTTAACACACTCAATCAGACCATCACTGGTAAATGGCTTCTTTAACACCTCGACATCAAACGATTGTTTTAGCGAACCCAGCCCTTCGTTGTAACCGGTCGCGAAGATAAAAGGCACCCCGGATTCTGCTAGTTTTTTGGCGATCGGTTCACTCGTTTCGGCCCCAAGGTTGATATCCAGCACAGCAAAGCTAATAGGACCCTTTTCCAGAGCAATATTAGCAGTGGCCACTGAAGTACACAGCTCCACCGTATCAAACCCCATGCTTAGAAGCGCCGACTCCTCATCAAGCGCGATGATCATATTGTCTTCAACCAGTAGTGCAGTTCCCAGTGAGTCACCATTAAACTCCGCGGGCTCTACAGGTGCAGTCGCTGCTACGTACGTTTGTGGGCTGTCGTTTGAAATCTGCGTGCAACTAAAGTGGCGCGAGGGTATCAGAAAACGTCCAGTAGCCCCCGAACGCTCAATATTGAACTCAACTTCGCCCCCAAGATCGAGCGGAATGGCGCGTTTTATAATGAGTGAACCAAATCCCTGGCGTTTTGATAGGGATTCTATAGTGACACCGGTCTCTCTCCAGGTGATCTCAAGATTACCGCTTGGGTCGACACCCCAACGGATGTGTATATGACCTGAATCATTCGACAGAGCACCATATTTGGTGGCGTTGGTGATGAGCTCGTGAATGAGAAGCGTCATTGTTGTGTAGGCCTTAGGCGTTAACATCACCTCCGGTCCTGAGCGACTGATTCGGCCCTGTTCGGCGACAAAGGCTTTGATTTCGGTCTGTAGCAGGTTTTCGAATGGCGTCTGCGACCAGTTGCGCTCAGTCAGCATATTCTGGGCAAGGGCCAGTGCTTGGATTCGTCCAGCCAAGATGGATTTGAAGACGTCGATATTATCAACGGACGTTGCAGTCTGACTGACAATCGAGTTGATCAGTCCAAGGATATTGCGAACCCGGTGGTTTAGTTCGTGGATCAACATATCTTGCTGCTGCTGAGCTTCGTCGGCGATTTTGCTCCGCTCGTCAATGCTGCGCACGATCAACTCAAGTAGCGTGCTCCGAAGTTCGTTTGCAAGATTGAGCTCTTGAGGTGTCCAGGGACGACAGAAGCCTGTTCTCAGTTCTCGCCAGGCGGCAAAACTCTTGCGCGGCGTCAGCCTTGATCCGTTGGGTCCCAGTTCGACGGGCTTTTCCGGATTACCGGCCCAGGTAACGGTAGATGTCTCCTCTCGACGAAGAAAAATTAGTAGGTCCCGTGGTCGTTTTGATATGGGTATAGCCAACATGCCTGCAAAACGCTCTGCTACGGTGACATCCGCGTCAAGCCAGTTTCCGAGGTTCTCCACCGCGGTAACCCGAGTGGTTGCCTCGCGGTTCAGCCTGCGTGCCAGCAGGGTGATGTCTTCACCGCTGACGGGCTCGCCAAATACAGCCTGCTCGCCGTCAATAGACAACACCAGAGAGTCACAGGGTAGGGTCTGACGTATCTTGGCGCCAAAGGTGCTCAAGTTCTCTAGCAGGGGAGCGCTCAGATCGAGAGCTGCCATCATCTGCATGTGTAACCTGCGGGCCCCGCCTGTGCCCTCTGATGCCTCTTTGTAGAGCTGGCTGCGAAGCTCAAGCGCGAAACTCTCCGCGAACAGCTCGGCGTAGGTCTTAGCCTCGAGTGTCAGGCTCCGGGGGGAGTAGTGGTGACACGCAATTAGCCCCCAAAGTTCACCATCAATCAGGATGCTGATCGACATCGAGGCCTTAATCCCCATATTTTTCAGGTACTCAAGATGCACAGGTGATACGGCTCTCAGTGTACAGAGCGAGAGATCTATGTTGGCATTTTTCGGAACAATATCGATTCCCGCATCTTCAACATCAGGAATAGTCCGAAGCAGGGAACGCTTGTAAAGGGCTCGCGCCTGTTGAGGTATGTCCGACGGCGGATATCGGAGGCCGATGAAAGAGTCTACGTTGGCATTGAGGTGTTCCGCGATCACTTCACCTGAGCCGTCGGGGTGGAACTTGTAGATCATTATTCGGTCGAAGTCGACGATTGAACCGACCGATATAGCGGCCGATTGACAGAGTTCAAGGGATGAGCCTGCCTGGCCAAATTGGCGCAGTGCGGTGCGCAACGACTGCGAGTGGACACGACTCTGATCTGACTCACTCTCGCTAAATTCAAGTATCAGTAAGTCATCGCAAAAGTGAAGTGAGATATCCTGCTCAGGTAGTTGGTCGAATAGCTTGACGCAAAGCAGGCGCTCGACCTGATCATCAAAACTCATACCTGCTGCGGCTTTTGTTACACAAGCGACGGCTTCACTGGTGATGATCTGATTTAACTGCTGACCCAGAATATCGTCACTAGTGCAACCCAATCGAGCGGGAAGATCGCTTGATAAAGCGCTTACGAGCCAGTCTGCGCTCAGAGCGACTAGTCCACCACCGCTGTGAATTCTACCTAGCTTATGAATAGGCTCGCGATCGCAGTTTGATAAGTCGTACTGGATCGGTTCAATTTTTGTTGTCATCTTACTATTCCATACTCTTTCACTTGTGAGGTAGGTGCCGTGCGATACCCATACGAAGAGCATCAGTAGAGACGGGTTTTGTCAGTACCTCAATAAAATCACCTTCACCTACCTGACTGTAAAGATCCGTATCTGAGAGCGCTGTCACACCGAGGATTGGAATATCGATCCCCAGCGACCTGATCGCCCTAGATGCTTCGGCACCGTTCATCCGCGGCATATGAAAATCCATCAGTATCAGGTCTACTTCAGGGTGAGCTTCGCAAGCTGCCACCGCCTCCTCGCCGTTGTTGGCGCGGATGATACGTTTGAAGCCAAGTTTGGTTAGTGCCCCAATCAGAACAATTAGATTAGTCGGGCTATCATCCACACAAAGCAGAGTGTAGGGTGCAAGCTCAACGGGTAGCTCAGCCTCTTTTGTCTCTGATGATATTTCACTCTCCACCACCTGTTGCTCCAAGACGCCCGCTCGCTCTGCGAACTTTATCAACTGGCTGGGTAAGTAGGGGGACATCCAGCGTTGGGTACCACGGGTTAAAAGTGCTGTAGCGGGCTCAAAATCGGTTGCCATGACAACCAGTCTCTTTGG
>Ga0102948_1000255_pt1 | contig 20535 bp, 17 predicted proteins | sample SalPonA_A_H2O_MG_FD_78211 | JGI IMG/M metagenome (GOLD analysis project Ga0102948, IMG submission 78211) | Water microbial communities from South San Francisco under conditions of wetland restoration - Salt Pond MetaG R2A_A_H2O_MG | ecosystem: Environmental > Aquatic > Non-marine Saline and... | reverse complement strand
TGTTATTAGCAAAACCTTCTACCATGTAAACGATCGATACCCGTTGAAATGGGAAGCAGGCATTGGCGTTTCACTCGTTGAAGATACACGCTTCGCAGGAAAAGACATTGGCTCACATTATCAATTTGAAGACCGAGTCGGATTAACGTTAGCATTTGGCCACGAGTTGCGACAGTCTGCCTCCCTGCGATACATGCATTACTCAAACGGGGGACTTAACAGTAAAAACCCCGGCGTAGACTTTTTAAATCTCGCATACGCTTATCGGTTTTAATGTAAAAAACGTTGTTCGACTTTAATCATCGTTGTGTAAATAGCATAACGTCATACTCATTATCAGGAACTTATATGAAAGCATTTGGTTACAGTAACAATTCAAAAACCTTAACGTCAGAGTCGATTAAAGCGATAGATCTTGAAACGCCCACGGCTTTTGGGCACGACCTATTGGTTGAAATAAGTGCCATTTCTGTCAACCCGGTCGATACCAAAATTAGAGCCAACGTTGCGCCAGAAAACGGGGTCAAAGTGTTAGGTTGGGATGCCGTAGGCATTGTAAAAGCGATTGGCGACTCAGTATCACTTTTTAATATCGGTGATCGTGTTTTTTACGCGGGCGACTTATCGCGCCAAGGCAGTAACGCACAGTTTCAGTTAGTCGATGAACGCATTGTAGGTCGAGCTCCCACCTCGCTGAACGATGCACAAGCGGCAGCACTGCCCCTTACCAGTATAACCGCCTATGAAATGTTGTTTAATCGCTTACACGTTTCAAAAACCAAGCAACAACCCCCGCAGTCTATGTTAGTTATTGGTGCTGCTGGTGGCGTTGGCTCTATTTTAGTTCAGCTTGCAAAGCAGTTAACTGGGTTAACCGTTGTTGGCACGGCCTCTCGAGATGAAAGCGTTGCATGGCTGAAGGAACTTGGTGCCGACCATGTCTTAGACCACAGTAAAAGTTTAAACGAACAGCGCATTGAACAAGGCCTAGCAGAATTTGACTATGTTATTAGTCTTACACATACCGAGCAATATCAAGATGAAATCGTGGCCTGTATTACGCCCCAAGGAAAATTTGCGCTAATCGATGACCCGGCCTCTTTCGACATTTTAAAATTTAAACAAAAGTGTATATCGATTCATTGGGAATTTATGTTTACCCGCTCTCTATTTACCACAACCGATATGATTGAGCAGCACAACCTGCTTAATGAAATAAGCGAATTGGTCGATGCGGGCACACTTAAAACTACACTGGGCCAACACTTAGGGCCGATAACTGCCGACAACCTTTTCAAAGCGCACCGTATATTGGAATCACACACCGCTCGCGGAAAGCTTGTTTTAGAAGGGTTTGAAGCATAATTTGCAGTATCCATAAAATGAACAGTAAAACGCTGAACCCATAAAAAACCCCGTTAAAACGGGGCTTTTGTGTCATGTTTTATAACGCTAATGGGCTATTTAACTAGGGTGATCCGTGCAAACTTGCGTTTGCCAACTTGATACACGTTCTCGCCTTCATCGGTCAGAATTAAACGGGTATCCTCGACTTTATCGCCGTTAATCTTAACCGCGCCTTGCTTTATCATGCGCATGGCATCAGAGGTAGACCCGACCAAGCTGGCCTCTTTTAACAGGTTACCAATAGCGATGCCTTCTTCACCTAACGATATCTCAACGTCTGGCATATCATCAGGAATAGCATTTTTTTGGAAGCGCTGAATAAAGTCTTGATGCGCTCCTTCGGCAGCTGCGTCATCATGGAAGCGCGCAATAATTTCTTTCGCCAGCATGATTTTTATATCACGAGGGTTTTCCCCCTTCTCGACGCGTACTTTTAAGTCAGCAATCTCATCTAGCGGTCGGAAGCTTAGCAAGTCGTAGTAACGCCACATTAAGTCATCAGAAATTGACATGACTTTACCAAACATGTCGTTTGGCGCATCGGTAATACCGATGTAGTTATTCAATGACTTAGACATTTTTTGTACGCCGTCTAGGCCTTCGAGTAATGGAACCATGACAATCGATTGTTGCTTAATACCTTGTTCTTTTTGAAGCTCGCGCCCCATCAACAAGTTGAAACGTTGGTCGGTACCGCCAAGCTCAACGTCAGCTTTAAGCGCAACCGAATCCCACCCTTGTACAAGCGGGTATAAAAATTCGTGAATGGCAATTGGCTGGCCATTGTTATAACGCTTTTTAAAATCATCACGCTCTAGCATACGCGCCACAGTTTGGCTGGCCGCTAACTTAATCATGCCTGCTGCACCAAGCCCATCCATCCACTCAGAGTTAAAGCGAATTTCGGTTTTATCTTTATCAAGAATTTTAAACACCTGCTCTTGATACGTTTTAGCGTTTTCTAATACCTGCTCTTTGTTCAAAGGCTTGCGTGTTACGTTTTTACCTGTAGGATCACCAATAAGGCCTGTAAAGTCACCAATAAGAAATACGACCTTATGGCCAAGTTGCTGAAAGGTACGCAGCTTGTTTATCAATACAGTGTGACCAAGATGAAGATCAGGTGCTGTTGGATCAAACCCCGCTTTAATAGTTAGGGTTTTACCGGATTTAAGCTTTTCAATTAAATCCTCTTCGGGAAGAATTTCGTCCGCTCCCCGCTTGATCTCAGCTAGCGCTGTTTGCCAGTCTTTCATTGGTATGTTCACACTCTTTGAAAATTGAATTCTATTTGGTGCGCATTTTACGCGTACAAGGGAACCATTAAAAGGTTTACGCGTCAAAAAGCGGATTACATGGCAATATGTGGCAAAAAGCCGCACTTTGCGTAAAAATGTAGTGAGAAAAGTTGCTTTTTTAAGCAACGTATGTAAAAAGTCATGAAGCAATCGTTAGTTTCTCAGGTGGGCAGTAGTATGAGAAAGACATTAGATGCCACAAAGGCACTAACTCTATTCAAAAAATTACCAAAGCAGCATAGAACCGGGCTCGCAATAGCCAGTGCGTTTTTAGGTGCTTTAATTCTTCTGCCGTCTGATTCGGTAGAAGCAAGCCGTCATCATGAAGCATATAACCTTGATGCTGGCGTACGCTATCCTGTCGAGCTAAACATCGCCCCCTCTACCGACGTCTTTATGGGCGAAGAAGAGTCAAACTGGCAAACCTATAAAGTGCGCAGTGGCGACACACTGGCAAAGCTATTTAAGCGTGCTGGCTTCACCTCTCGAGATGTTTACAATGTGACGCAAGCCGGCGAATTAGCCAAAACCTTGGTCACGCTATTGCCGGGCGACGAGCTATCATTTAAATCGAATAAAGATGGCGGCTTTGGTGAACTTAAATACAAATTATCATCTACTGAAACTTTATTTGTTCGCCCTGACTCAAGCGATGATGCGGCCCCATTAATGGCTGCGGTTGAAAAACGTGATGTAGACATTCGCTATAATTTTGCCCAAGGTGAAATACACTCTAGTTTCTGGAATGCTGCCGCTCAGTCTGGCCTTACAAGCAATCAAATTATGAACCTAGCCGGTATTTTTGGTTGGGACATCGACTTTGCGATGGAGATACGCTCGGGCGATACTTTTAATGTCGTATTTGAAGAACAGTACATCGACGGCGAATTTGTCGGTTACGGCGATATCGTCGCGGCTGAGTTTACTAACCAAGGTGAACAGTTCAGTGCCATTCTCCATGAAGATGGTACCTATTACACACCAGAGGGGCGCAGCATGCGCAAAAGCTTTCTGCGTGCACCCATCAACTTTAAGTACGTAAGCTCTAACTTTTCAAAGGCGCGTTTCCATCCTGTACAAAAACGTTGGAAGGCTCACCGTGGCACCGATTACGTGGCTGCGGTTGGTACTCCAGTGATGTCTGCCGGTGACGGTAAAGTTATTAAGTCATCATATGATAAGTACAACGGCCATCATGTATTTATTCAACATGGTGAAAAGTACACCACGAAATATTTGCACTTTAAAAAGCGCGCGGTGAAAGTAGGTGACACCGTTAAGCAAGGACAAACAATTGGGTATTTAGGCAGCACTGGTCTTGCGTCTGGCCCGCATGTGCACTATGAGTTTTTAGTGGATGGCGTGCACAGAAACCCGCGCACAGTAACGTTACCGAAAGCCTTACCGATAGCAAAAGAAGAGCGTGATGTCTTTATGGAAATTGCGAGTGTCCGCAAGGCGCAATTAGACAACAACAAGCGCATTATGCTTGCTATGCAATAATAAATTGTAATGGCAAAATATATCGGCCTGATGTCAGGCACAAGCATGGACGGCGTTGACGCCGTCCTTTGCCATATTGAATCAGGCGAGTGTCACACCCTAGATTCTACGTCACTGCCCTACCCCCCAACACTCTTAGCCATGTTACACAGTTTGTGTAGCCCTTCCGCAAATGAACTCAATACCATGGCCGTTGCAGACAGGTTAGTAGCAGAAACCTTTACAAAAGCGGTTATCGCATTGCTTGAGAAAACGGATACATCGGCGGCTGACATCACTGCTATCGGCTCTCACGGACAAACTATTCGCCACTTTCCGCAAACCCATTTAGATGGCGATGCGCAAATTAGCCAATTTCCCCCGCATGATCATCGTAGTTTCACGTTACAAATAGGCGATCCCAATACCATCGCTGTGCTAACTAATATCGATGTTATCGCTGACTTCAGACGCAAAGATATTGCACTTGGTGGGCAAGGCGCTCCCCTTGTACCTGCTTATCATCAGGCAGTTTTTGCGCATAACACGGCGTCACGTGTTCTGGTAAACATCGGCGGTATCGCGAACCTCTCGTTGCTAACGCCGAAAATAGACGGGTCTGCGCCGCTTGGCTACGATACCGGTCCTGGCAATACATTAATGGACGCGTGGATTGCACGCCATTATGGCAAGCCGTATGACGCAAATGGTCAATGGGCGTCGTCGGGGAAAGTAGACAATGTGTTGTTAGCTCATTTATTAAGTGATCCATTTTTTTCAAAAAATGGGCCTAAAAGCACTGGGCGAGAATATTTCAACCTAACATGGCTAGACGATGTACTTAAAACCATCGGAAGAAACATTGCCACCGAAGATGTCCAAGCTACCTTACTAGAACTCACTGTAAACAGTATCGCTAGTGCAGTGATGCGGCACAAATTGAGTTTAGATACGCAAGTTATCGTATGCGGCGGAGGCGCCTTCAACAGCGCACTAATGAAGGCGCTAAGCGCCCGTCTCTCACCACATCCTGTTGATAATAGCCGTTGCCTTAACATCCACCCGCAGCACGTTGAGGGCGCCGCTTTCGCGTGGTTTGCCTATGCGCATATAAATCGTATTTCAGGTAATGTGCCAGGCGTTACAGGGGCGTCTCGTAATGCCGTGCTTGGCGCCTACTATAGCGCCGACTAAAACGCACCATACACGGTAAGTTTCACGTTGTGCTAATACATCGGGCAGACACGAAATCGTTAAGAAATGTTAACCCCTACCCTCAGTCTTATTCAGCATTTGCTAGTCTTTTTTGCTATACCCACACCTCTTGAATCAATCCAAATGGAAGCCATTTCAGTAGTCATTACACACTCGACAAAAAAGGAAATTATCATGTCAGATGCACCATTGTTCACTTCGTTTGAATGGGCTGGCAATACATTACAAAATCGTATGGTGCTAGCACCGATGACACGAGGACGTGCCGGCAGCAATCGTATCCCAAATAAAATCATGGGCGACCATTACGTACAACGCGCCGATGCAGGGCTTATCATTAGTGAAGCAACGGCAATATCCGAAGAAGGAATAGGTTGGGTAGATACACCCGGGATTTATACTGAAGAACAGGTTGAAGGATGGCGCTCTATTACTCAGAGAGTACACAATGCCGGTGGTAAAATCGTGCTTCAGCTATGGCACACGGGGCGGGCATCGCACAGCGACTTTCACGATGGTAAACTCCCGCTTTCCGCTTCTGCGATAAAAATTGAAGGTGATGAAATTCACACGCCAAAAGGGAAAAAGCCTTACGAAGTGCCGCGAGCTATGACCCATGAAGATATACGTAGAACCATTGCCGACTTTAAAACGGCAGCGGTCAATGCCAAAGCCGCCGGATTCGATGGCATAGAAGTGCATGCAGCCAATGGCTATTTGCTAAATCAGTTTTTAGATAGCAGAAGCAATCAGCGTACAGACAGCTACGGTGGTAACGTTGAAAACCGCTACCGATTCTTAAGTGAAGTAATGGATGCCGTATTGACTATTTGGCCAGCTGAAAAAGTGGGCGTAAGACTATCACCAAATGGCGTATTCAACGATATGGGGGCCGATGACTATCGTGAAACCTTTACTTATGTTGCACAGCAGCTCAATACGTTAAAGCTAGGCTATCTTCACGTTATGGACGGTCTTGCATTCGGTTTTCATGAACGGGGCGAACCTATGGTGTTATCTGAATTCAGAGCACTATTTGATGGCATGATTATCGGTAACTGCGGGTACACAAAGGAAGATGGTGAAAAGAGGATCAGTGATGGCGACGGCGACATGATTGCCTACGGCAGACCATGGATCACTAACCCAGACTTGCCAACACGCTTCAAAAATAACTATCCGCTTTCGGCTTTTGACGACCCATCAACCTGGTATGGTGGGAATGAAGAGGGATACAACGATTACCGAACGTATCGAGAGCAGAGCGGTAAAGCATCGATGGAATCGATGACATAAGCACTACATGCTAATAAAAGCCCAACCAACGTCGTTGGGCTTTTTTACGCTTCATTGACGCTAATTAAACTGCTTTTGTTTATCAGCCAACGCCGCGAGCTTTTCCAAACACGATAACCATCCATGTTGATGCTGGTCGCATTCTTCTTGAGTACTAAACCCCGTATGCGTTAATACGATCCTTACCACGTCAGCTTCGCTTTGTTCGAATGTAATATCGACAGATGTCATTACCGACGCCTCGAGATTATCTTCCCACGCCCATGAAAACACTAAGCGTTCATTGGTAAGAATATGAACATATTCGCCCACCAATGCCATTTCTGCGCCGTTCGGTTCTGCCATTTTAATGCGGTACTTTCCGCCTTCACTGAAATTACTCATGATTTGCGTCACTGCACTGTCACCAGGGGCAAACCACTCTGACAAATATTCGACCTCGTGGAACGCTGCGAACATAAAGGGTAACGAGCCGTGAAGACTCACATCTAGCGTAAATTGATACATACTGCGCCCTTTTAAAAAACGAGCCTAGTGCTAGTAGGCTCGGGACATTATTTAAAAGGGTATCGGCACGTGCGTAACATAACTTTACCGAAAACGAAGGCGAGGTTAGTTATCACTGCACTCCATCAATGTGTCCATGCTGGCAACACCATTAAAATGCTCTGCGCAAACCTTCTCGCTTACATCACGATAAAGTGTATCGATGGCTTCATTACGCATGAAGTGAGAGCAGAAGCCACTTTGATGCGGTTCAATAAAGTGTTTCGCTGCCAGCATGAAGTGTGCAATCAATTGCTTAACGTTGTCAGTGCCCATGGCGATCCGCATGGTTGTTAGTTCAATACCCGCCTTTTTCTGTTCATCTGCACTCAACTCAGAGTGGGAAGTCAGCGCAGGGCAAAGCACAATAGTGTTGTTTTGACCAATACTCACCTGGTGGCTAAATGCGGGCTCAAGCGCATCGAAGAAACGAACAAACACATCCCGTTCTAGCTGTGCAGGCGCCATATCGATAGTGAACAACGTGCACGGCCATCCGTTTTTATGCTGCTTTTTGCGTAAATCAGCATTGCTGTGCTCCGGCAGCGCATGGCAATTGACGCGAATATGAGGGTGCGCATTTAAAAATGAAGTAAACACTTGGGTGTTAATCACTTTTGTCATCATTCGTTGCTCTAACGTCTTCATGCCGTTTAACACATCGAATGCTTTTTCTGAATCAAGGAAGGCGCCTTTGATATAATACACATCCCAGAACATGGTTTGTGACCAATCAACACCGTTCATCGAACTGCCTTTTGGCTGGAACATGCGATGCCCTTCCCCAATAACCACACCCGCTGTTGTTGCGCCACTTCCACACAAATCTTTGGTATAACTATGCATGACATAATCAGGCCTTGACGCTTTGTCTTCATGTTGAAGAGGTTGATGTAAAACAGGCGTCGCTAGTGTTGAATCTAGCATGACCAACGCCCCCTCTTCATGCGCCAGCTTACTAATACCGGGCACATCTAGAACATATCCATGTGGATTACATGGAGACTCCATATAAACGTGCATGCTAGCGCCATTGTTGAGGCGCTCTGCATTTTCCGCTTTTGTTTTCGCCATGAAGTCAGCAAAACTGTCGCTATCATATCCGTCGAACCATGCCAGCTTGATATTCATGCGGTTTTCGCGCGCAAAGTAATCATGAAGTAATTGGTAAACGCCACCATAAACGTTTCTAGACACGATAAGCACATCACCATGGCTCAACACATTAGATAACAGTGCATCAATTGCCGCCATACCAGAATTAAAATTCCAAGCTAGATAGTCTGCGGCATACGGGCCCGCTTCCATATCAACGATAGCATTGGCTAACGAAATGTTGGTAGGGTTTAATAAACGCGAATAAATCTGATGCGTAAACTCTTTGCCTTGGAACGCATCGTCTACCCACTCGGTACACGCATAAACGTAAGTAGCCGTTCGCACTACCACTGGTGTGGCTGAAAACAGGGCGGTCACATTGTCGAATAATGGATAATGCCCTTGTGACCCGTTACCGCTAGATAAGCTTTGGTAGGTCGCGCGAAAAGGGTTTTGTAACGTATCAAGAATTTTTGCGATTTGAAAAGAAAGGAATTTCTTCGCATTAAAATACGCGACGCGATCCTCTTTGCTTAACGCACTTAATGTGTTGTTTGTAATATCCCACAGCCGCATAACATCGGATTGCGCACCATAAAGATGTCGCGCAGTATCTGATAACGCTTGTCCATATTCGGAGGACGCTGATATACCAAAGTGAGCGAGTTGTTCTGAGACTAAACCTTCAATAGACTGTGCGTTACTTGAGTTACGCTTTGGTGATAATATTTTCGCCTGACTGACTGTATTGGAATCCTCAAGTGTGGCCATTCCGTTTTTTCCTTATTATTTTCTGGGGTTGAACGTGAATCTATTTTGTCATTCACTTTTTAATTTACAAAAATGTAAAACTTTATCTACACATTTGAAACAAGTCGGCAGCCAAATGATCGCACTAATGAGGAAAGATAAGTTTACTTAATGAAGAGAACGTTAATGAAATCATCACGTAATCCCCCTCTACAGGTGTCCATTTTAAGTAAAGATGCGCAAGCGCTTGCCGACCATTTGTCATCAATAGATGACATCCGCCATTTGGTCGATATTGTTCATGTTACCGACAACCCCCAACGTATTGTGCCAAGCGAGGTAAAAATACTGCTAGCGGCGCCAAACCTCGCGGTAGAGATTATTGGAGAATGTCATAACCTAGTATGGTGTCAGTCTTCTTGGGCTGGAAACCGGCCATTGCTAAACCATCGCAAACAAGATTACTTACTGACCGGTATAAAAGATGTTTTCGGGCCACTGATGCGCGAATATGTATTTGCTTATCTGCTATACCACGCAAGAAGTGTTAATGCATTCGCCGCAAACCAAGCAGCGACACCTCCGATTTGGGAAGCGACAGCGCGCGCACCATTGCACGGGAAAACATTAGGTATCCTCGGCCTTGGCAATATTGGCCGGGCACTGATCCCAGCGGCGAAGGCTTTTGGCATGAAAGTCATTGGAGTCACCAACAGTGGCGCGCCAATAGACGGTGCTGATCATATCTACACGAAAACGTCGCTACTAGACTTTGCAAGGCATGCCGATCATATCGTCAACCTTATGCCGGACACGCCAGACACACAGAATCTACTCTCTACATTATTTTTTAGTGCGCTGAAACCTAATACGGTTTTTATTAATGCTGGACGAGGCGAAGCTATCGATGATGAAGCACTATTGCAATCATTAGCGAGTGGGAAGCCTGCTTTAGCCGTGTTAGATGTGTTTAAAGAAGAGCCACTTCCCCTCGACCATTCTTTCTGGTCCCATCCCAACGTCATTGTCACAGCCCACACCGCGGCGGAATCTTCTCCACAAGATGTTGCCAACATCTTTGCTGAAAACATAACGCGGTTTGTGCAACAACAGCCTTTATTACATACCTTTGATTTTAAAAAAGGCTATTAAAATTACCCTGCGCTAGCGTGCCTATTAGCGCAATCTCAGCGCCCGTTGCAAAGGTTAGCTATTGCCGAGGGTCGGTTGCGGTTAACTCGATTCGGTCGCGGTGCTGCTCATGAAAATCGAGTAATGCAGGATAGTCCTGCAGCGTATTTAGCTGCCTGAATAGCACCCAGTCGATAAGCGTATAAAGTGAAATCTCTGGGTAGTTCCACGCGTTAAATGCGCCCTTTTCGCGCTGCCCATCGAGTGTGTCGAGCACGTTGTTTATTCTTTCTTTTTGCAGCGAAAAAAACAATTTATCTGCTTCCACATCAACATCAGAGCGTTGTAATAAAAGCAATTGGACAAACGAGTCGTTAGCGGCATCAATAAGGGTAAGTTGATTTTCTTCTTCCCACGTTAATGGGTTAAGCATCAGCTTTTCAGATAAGTAATTAAATATAATCCTACTGTCAAAAATCATTCTGCCGTCATCTTCTAAACACGGCACCTTCATTGTTGGGTTTCGCGACGCAAGCAGCGCTCTGTCCTCGCTTGAGAATATCTGAAGATCTATAAATTCATGGGGCGTGCTAGACAGGACAATGCGGCTACGTCTTACGTACGGAGAGGTGGTAGACCCATAAAGTTTCATAATCTTATCTTACCTACTTTCTGCCATTCTCTCGCGATACGTTTACCTGTATCGTAGCGAATAAATAGCGTGGCTTAATAAAATAAGTGTAGTAAAGATTGTAAATTTGGAAAATAAGCTGTCGAATGACGAGCTAAAGAAGTGCGTATAGTCGATTCACTATACGCAATCACATTTTATACGCTGAAGCTGGCACCACAGCCGCACGTGGTAGTTGCATTAGGATTTTGCACCAGGAATCGCGAGCCTTCAAGGCCATCTACGTAATCCACCACGCCTCCAACTAGATACTGTAGACTCATCGGATCGACCACCAGTGTCACGCTATCTTTTTCGATGGTCATATCGCCCTCATTCACTTTCTCATCGAAAGTAAAGCCATACTGAAAGCCAGAGCATCCACCGCCCGTTACATAAACCCTTAGTTTTAACTCGGGGTTTTCTTCTTCCATGATGAGGGCTTTTACTTTCGTCGCCGCTGCATCAGAAAATTCAATTGGCAACGCCATTTCTACAGACATACCCACCTCTTAATTCGTCACGTGCTTATGCACATCATCTGTGCGCAATTATCTAATACTTGAGTAATTCTATCAACTATTGGGGCAAAACTAATCATTGCAAGGCGTGCTGTCTGTATCAGAAGCGCTTATTAGCGTTTTAGAAAACATTATAAGTGTAATTTCATCTCAAAATAGCTTACGTTATGTAGAGTGATTTTCAATACAGACTGGGTACCACGTGGTCAACGTTTCCACCCCGCTAGCACCAGCATGCCTTCCCGATGACGTTGGGGCGCCGCGATTTGCGACTAAAAAAGCCTATAGAAACGAGCTACAGTCTTGGCAAAAATCATTATTTCATGTCCAGCAAGCCTATTTTCACAACAAACATAAAGCGCTCGTGGTGGTAGAAGGGTGGGACGCGGCTGGAAAAGGCGGCGCCATTCGCCGCACAACAGAATTGCTGGACCCTCGAGGTTTTACCGTGTTTCCTATAGGTGCCCCTTCAGCCGAAGAAAAAGCACACCACTATTTACATCGTTTTTGGACAAAAACCCCTAAAGCCGGACACCTCACCGTACTTGACCGCTCTTATTATGGGCGTGTGTTAGTGGAACGTGTAGATCAGTTGTGTAACCTTGATGAATGGCAACGGGCGTACTCAGAAATTAACCAGTTTGAAAAAAACTTAAGTGACGATGGGGTCAAAATAGTGAAGCTGTTTATCCATATCTCAGCCGACGAACAAAAAAAGCGTTTTGAAGAGCGCCTTCTTAACCCGTATAAACAGTGGAAGCTGACTGCAGAAGATTTACATAATCGAAGTCAACGGGAGGCATACTTAACCGCCATTAACGATATGTTTGCGTTAACGCATACTGATTCAGCACCTTGGCATGTTATAAACGGAGAACATAAATGGCATGCTCGAGTAGATTTTATCCGTCATATCACACAAATGCTCTCATCACATATTTCTGTCGCACCTCCGCCAGTTGATGAAAGCCTTATCGAAAAGGCGAGACAACAACTTGGTATCACGCTATGACTCTGTCGGATTGCCTTGCTCATCGACGTTAATCGGGATGGTGAGGACGAATACTGTTAACCCGTTTTCAGATATAACATTCACTTTCCCCCCGAGTACTTTGGTTACCCACTGATGGACAAGATGCAACCCTAACCCCGAATTACCGTTTCCTCGAGCGGTGGTAATGAATGGGTCGAATAGGGTTTTATTGACCTCTTCTGATATCCCCTTTCCATTATCCGCATGTTTAATAATGACGTTATCACCTTCTCGTAATACAGATATAACAATCTCATTATTGCTATGTTTGTGAAATCCATGGTCGACGCTATTTACAATAAAGTTCTGAAGGACCTGAGACAATGTACCTGGGTAAGTTGTCATCTCAACATTGCCTGTTGGCTCGTATCGAAGCGACACTTTTTTCGTTTTCAATATGGGTTTTAAAGAATGGCTTAGGTCGATGATTAACTTATCAAGAGAGAATGAAACAATTGATTCACTGCCCCTATCAATAGCAAGACGCTTGAAACGCTTTATCAAATCACTGCATTTGTTTAGATTGGATAGGGCGAGTTCTGATGCTTCACGATTAAACGAGATAAATTTATTGAGCTTTTCATAACTGAGTTTATCAGGCAACAACGCCTCTAAATCACCGGTTCTTCGAACAATGCCGCTAACGGTCATTATAGCGCCGCCAATAGGCGTGTTAAGCTCGTGGGCAACCCCAGAAACGAGCATACCCAACGACGCCATTTTTTCCGATTCTACAAGTTCATTTTGTAACACTTGCTGTTCGGCTAACGCCTTACTTAACGCCTCTTTTTCCTCGTTAAGTCTGTCGGCAAGCACAGTCAGCTGAAGCTCACGAAACCGGTCGCGAAGTAGCAAGAAAATAGACAACGCGCCGAAAAAAATTGAGAGTAAAATCGACGGCATCAATGCCCTATAAAATACAGATTGATAGGCCTCTTTATTGGTGCTTGCAATCAAAATGATAGACTCCTCTCTAACCCCGCCGTCTTGGTCGACGAAAAGCGATACTGCACTATGGACAGTATCGGCATCACCACGCACCAATGCCGTTGAGCTACTTTGAAGAATACGATCCCAAACTGTCGGTAAGGCATCTGACACTGCCACGCTTTCACCACCTTTGAAGCTTGCCCATTCTTTTTCGGTATCAGAGTAAACCATCCACGTTCCATTGCCTTTTGCAATAAACAAACTCGTCACGTCACCGGAAAGCGCTCTTAAATCGTCAAAAAGGGATTTCAGTTCAAAATTAATAATAAATACCCCGCTTCCGAGCGGGTGTGTATCGAACTTGATTGCACTGCGAATGGTGGGCAAATAAGGCACCTCAACTTTACCAAACTCTTCGTTGAGATCGATGGGCGATAAATACACTTCTCCCGCTTTAGATGTCGCAGCTTGCTCAAAATAGTAGCGGCCTTGCTTATTCTGCAACTGCGTTTGCGGTACCGTCGAGGCAATGCCGTCTTCAAAATTTACACGAGCCCGCTCTTGACCACTAAGCGACAACCAGCGCATCTGCGAGATAGAGGGTAGCGCTTTTCCTACTCTCGCAAATACTGCGTTAACGTCATCGTTACCGTCTTTGTCAGAAAGTACATCAACAATATGTGCATTCAACAATACAGTGCTATTTCTTATGTCACCTAAGCGTTCGTTTAACAACTGATTTGCTGAGGTAACGACAGTACTGTGCTGGCTTCTAAAATCTGCGAGGTAAGCATCAAATAAATATAAAAACAACGCCATACCCACTGCCACAGCAGTAACCAACGTAAGCGAAAATGACACAAATGCCCCCTTCTCTTTGACCAGGAGCACTGCCGTCTTTACTTTCATCTGCTAATCTCGTGCCTTATACCACTGTATAAAAGTATCTAGCATCATGGGCTTACCAAAATAATAACCCTGAGCAATGGTATAGCCTTTATCAATAAGCTTTAGTTTTTGTTCTTCCGTTTCAACGCCCTCGGCGACAACATCAAAGTTAAAACGATTAGCAAGACGTAACACCATCTCGCAAACGGCAACACCAGCATCGCTATTTTCAGCCAGTTTGGCCACAAACATTCTATCTACTTTTAACGTAGAAACCGCTAAATCGGTAATGTGAGCAAGGGATGAATAACCCGTACCAAAATCATCTATACTAACCTTAACCCCGATACCAATTAACCGTTGAAGTATAGGGTTAACTATTGCATAGTCTTTCATCGCTTGGCTTTCTGTTATTTCAACTTCAAGAAGCTGAGGAGGCACCTTGGCCGAATGTAGCAAGTACTCTAACTTAGATAAAAAATCAGGGTTAGTAATATCACTACACGTTACATTGAAAGAAACCGGAAGATTAATGCCTTCACGTTGCAAAATGGCAATAGTCTCAAATGTTTTTTCCATCACCACTACATCAATTTTACCCATTAAACCCGATGCTTCCGCTATAGGAATAAAGTCGGCCGGCGAAACATTTTGACCATTAGGTTTTTCCCATCGAATCAATGCCTCCACACCGACCAACTCATTAGTAATCATGTTTACTTTGGGTTGAAGCGCAAGTTGAAATGTATCTGGCGACTGCAGTGCGAAATATAAATCTTGAAGCACCTGATGCCGTTTGGCGATGTTCATGGCGATGCTTGCGTCGACCTGCGTTGTCGAATGCCCTCTATCTCTTGCCTCAGCAATAGAAAGCTCAGATATTGTTACAATATCAGCAGGCTCACAGTCTTCGAAAACGCTAAGCTCAGCGCTGCATACTACCGACATGATAGTATGGGAAAGGCCGTCGATATCTGCCGACTGGTCGCTTAACCAGCTTAATAACTCTCTCGATGGCGCATGGGTTTGTGGAAGGATAAAGGCAAGTTTATTGTCGCCTATCCTACAGATAGCTTCGGCATGAACACATCGCTCTTTGATATTACGATAAAGAGCGCTAACTAACGATTCTGCATAACGTCCACCCAACATTACCGCGATATCTGAAAAGTTTGAAATATCGACCAATACTAATATGCTGTTTTTCAGTTTAAAGGCGCTTGATTGCTCTAGCTCTCTTATTAACCAGTTCTTGTTAGGTACATTCAGTTCACCATCGTAGTAAGCGAGTTGAGACAATTTGTTAAGCAATGCTAAGTTCGTAAACCCATTACTAACGTTCTCGCAAAATACTTGAAGTAACGCAATATGATTGCTTTTTAGCTGTTCTGGCGCTTTCACAAAAATTATATAACTGCGGTTGTCAACGTTCTTAGTTGAAAAATACAGCGCCGATAGCCCAGGCGAAAAATGGTGCGTTTTTGTACGTATCGTCTCTCTAAGGAGAGATAACACTTCATCCTTTGCAGCGATCTGACGGTCTTCAGAAAAAATATCGTTAAGCATCTCTGCGTTTTCTTGATAAAAGCTACCACTGGTAGCGAAAACTTCGCTCGCTTCCAACGCAACATTTTCTGGATGATAAGCACACACAATGCCACCGGTTTGAGGTACACCAATGAGCCTACTAACTTCGTCAAGCACCGTGTGAGTAAACTCTTTTATGTTTTCTTTAGAGGTAAGCACCCGAGACGCGTCCACAATCATTTGTAGACCCCGTTTCGCATTGTATAGTTCGGTCAACGAGTGCCAGGTACGAATATTACTCGATAGTATTGAATGTAGCTTATCCTCTGTCGTATCCGTTTTCGTCCAATATTCGTCTATATCATAACGCTGCATGATCTTCTTTTGAGGAGCGACGCCCGGCTGCCCGGTAAGTAACACAATTCGTACTCTATCGTTACCAATAACGCGTCTAATGGTATCGACAAGATAAAGACCAGCATCATCGCTTTCCATCACTACATCTAGCAGGATAACCGCAATGTCATCACGCTCTGATAAAATACCTGCAGCTTGCGTTGCAGAGTTGGCAGTAAGCACTTCGAGTTCTCGCCCCATCACCTCAAAAGCTTTTAAACTTAAAAGAATAGAACGCTGATAATCGAAATCATCCTCTACACTAAGCACAGTCCAAGTCGATGCAGCGGTTGATATCCCGCCGTCTCCTGGGTCGCCACTAAAATCAATAATATTCTCGATTGACATGAATGCTCCGCTACCTTGCTAACCCTTTTTAATACCTGCACTAAACAGTGATACGCATTATTGAGCTTATGCGACAATCTGGAAAAATTCGAGATTGTTAGCATATTTTTAATTAAAAATTATAGGTAGTATAAATTACTGACAACCATGCCGAAAATCTAGATCGCCTTTAGACTCCCACCGACCATGGCATAACGTGAGGCTTGCATGCTCAAGTCAATGTCTGCAACAACGTTATTTTTCCCAGACACCTTAGCTTTATACATCGCTTTATCAGCCTTTTTCACTATATCGATAAAATCAAGAGCCGTGTGCTCTTTAGATGCCGCAACACCGATGCTTACTGTAACCCTGCCATACGGTGAGTGGTTATTTTCAATCAACAAACGCTCTACCGCTCTCGACATTTTATGCGCTATTAATTTCGCTCCTTCAAGGTTTGTGCGGGGTAATACGACGATGAACTCCTCCCCGCCATAGCGTATGATATTGTCGTATGGACGGTTAACGACTTGCTTTAATCGGTGTGCTACCTTCTTTAACACCCTATCACCTTCTATGTGGCCATAGTTGTCGTTATATTTCTTGAAGTCGTCAATATCGATCATAAGTGCCGACAACGAACGATGCTCGCGATTTAACTGCCTCACTAAAAGCGGGATATGTTGTTTTAGGTATTCGCGGTTATACACTCCAGTGAGAGAATCCGTGCATGCTAAATTCTCAAGATGCGTTTCCCGCTGCTTCACACCAATTTGATGTACTAACCTATACTTCAATGCTTCTGACACCACCGGCTTAACAACAAAATCCGATGCGCCCGATTTCCAGCACTGGTGCTGTAAATCAGGGTCATTTTCAGCACTAAGAAATACCACCGGAATATGTTTTAACTGGTCTATATTTTGTAACCTTTTACATGCATCAGCCCCGTTTGCTGTTGGCATATTGTAGTCCATCAATATGACATCTGGCTGCTGATGACGCCTACAAAAATCAACGGCTTTTTGGCCACTTTCAACCTCAAAGCATGTAAATGTATCTGATAACATCCCTACTAATGTGGCTCTAAAAAGCGTATCGTCATCAACAATCAACACGCTACGTTTCGCTTTTTCAAATAAAGACTGCATAATATTATCCTCTAAAACGGTTTTGATTGTGCCGGGAGTTTTTTTGTATTGCTGTGCCATTTTTTTAACAACATGCTGTAGTGCGTTTGAAGAAAACTGAACCCTTTTTTGAGATAACACTTCATAAGCGCAATAGTACTGAATCTAAAATCCCCACCATCACTGTAAAAATAAAGTGTGCGAGCATTTGTGTAGTTCACTGTAGGCTTTCGTTTATTAAAAATAGTGAAGAACATTTTTTGTTGCGGCCCATCAGCACTACTTTGCATTTGTTCTGGTGTCCGCTGGCAATAGCGTCTGGAAATCGGTATTTCTGCAGAGGGACAGCTTGACCAGGGCGGTAGATTGTCCATTGTATTTTCTGGCCATTTTTTAATAGGATCGTTACAGAAAAAACGCGGCGCCTTCCAATTCACTGCATAATAGCGGCGACGTTGGGCAATGGGCGTTTTTATATCTTCGTTTTCATAGTTTTCGTAATCTACATCGGTGAAGTAGAATTGTGCGTGCCATACGTTCATTATGTTTTTGCTGGCAGCGCTAGCGCGTTTTAACGCTTTAATTGGTGACTCTGCAAGCAACTCATCCGGGCCAAGAAGATACCACCAGTCGTCAGCGGCATATTCACTGTGATAGCGGTTGTAGACCCTGTTTCTCAACAGGCGCTTTTCCGATTCGTCAGTTTGACCTACGATAACCAAGTCGTTAAAGCGCGCCGCCATTTCGTTAAGTACTTCCCATGTGCCATCAGTTGAGTTGTTATCGTATATATAAATTTTATGACAGAACTTCATTGCGTTTAGCAATGTTTCTTCAACGATATCAACTTCATTGCTTACTATCATTATCGCGTTGAGTTTCATGAAAGCAGATCCTTCTTAACGAATGCCATAGAGTGAGAGAAAACACTTTTCAATTGGAGTAATCGCACGCTGCAACGCAATGTTGCGCTGCGCACGTAGCGGCGTTTGCAAAGGGGTAAACTGAGTAATTGAAGCGCGACAGATAGATTCGAACACAGAATATTTTGCTTAGCAGTTGAAAGTAAAATATTGGCGTAATAGTCAGCAATATCACGTGTTGCATGGGCTGACTGTTTCACTTGGCCTATGTGCCGATACGTAGAAAGGCGCAGCTGATGAGGAATATTCACATGCGACATTTTTTTTGCGGTTAAATGTTGATGTAAATGAATATTTGGGCTGTAAACAATGGCGCCGTTGAGCGCGACTCGCGCAAAAAACTCGTACTCGTCTTCAACAGGATTTTTAGTTACAAATGCGCCTAACGCCTCAAAGTGAGACTTCGTAAATACACAAGATGATAGAGTAAACGGTAGGTCTCCTTTTGCTGCAACAGCAAAAAAGTTATTCATTTCGTAACCTTCAGGATTAACGTTACTTAACTTCACATTAGCATCTACCGGCGCGCCACTACTGGTGATCCATTGATATCGAGACGCATAGCATAAACGGTTAGGAAACGCATTTATCAAATGCTGAATCTCATGAGTAAAGAAGGGAAGCCATTCATCGTTAGGATTCAAAAACACAATAAAATCATTACGAGCAGCTTTCGCGCCGTTGTTTTTTGCAGCCAATAGCCCTTGGTTAACTTGCTCAATAAGTGTCAAGTTGGGAATATCAAGCGCGAGCACTTGATTAACGCTTCCATCTGTTGAGCCATCATCAACAACAATAATTTCATCAACACTCACATATTGCTGTTGCACGCTCTTTAATGCTCTTTCGATATGCTGAGCGTTATTGCGAATTGGAATAATGACTGATATTGAAATAGTTTTCATAATGAAGCCTCTAGATGAGAAGGTTGCGCTGCCGTTAAGGTTAAAACCTGTGACACTGGCGAGATTGTGCTAACGACGGTGCCCAAAAGGAAAGATTGGGTATTGATATGCGAATAGACATATAAACATTTTTGTATTTCAATCAATCTTTTCATCAGGACATCCTATTTACTTACTGCAAAGTTACTCATTACAAAGCAACCTTGATGCCAACTTTTTTTAATCTTAAAAATCAATTACTTGAATCTTTTTATTATCTTTTTAAAACCCGCTATCGCAGTTTGCAATGTGTTTTGCAAAATGGCTTCTCATCCAACGTAGAAGGCGAATAAATTTGCGTAACGAGAGAATAAGGTATGAAAAATACGGATGAGTGTATGAGTAATGGACAGCGAAAAAGCAACAATGCAAAACCTTGATAAACAAATGTTGAACATCACCTTTGTGCCTTTTACATGACGCTCAACTGGCTAACAGAAAAAAGGCGCTAGTTTTGCAACATAGCGCCAAAGGAGAGGGTAATAGAAAATAAGCATACGGAGCGCGGAAGATATGAAAGAGGGTTAATACGCTCCTCTTCCGGTAAGTACCGCTGGAATTGTCGCTACTAAAATTTTAATGTCGAACCACCAGCTTTGTTTTTCTATATATTCTTTGTCTAATGCAAGTTGCTCTTCAAACGTAGTGTCTGCACGACCGGAAACTTGCCAGAGACCCGTCACACCAGGCTTGCAATTAAGCCGTGGTAACACATTTGACGCATACTGCATGTATTCAGTTGTAAGATGTGGACGAGGGCCAACAAGCACCATATCGCCGTTTATCACGTTGAACAGTTGCGGTAGTTCATCGATAGACAGTTTTCTTATTACTCTTCCCACACGGGTTATTCGAGGGTCGTTGTACATCTTTTGACAGATACCTTCACGGTCGCTTTTCATACTAGCCGCAATTTTCCACTGAATACTATCAGGCGTATACATAGAGCGAAGCTTGTAACAGTGAAATTGCCGCCCATGCTCTCCCACGCGATGTTGGGTAAAAAATAATGGCCCTTTA
>Ga0102948_1000253_pt1 | contig 20583 bp, 17 predicted proteins | sample SalPonA_A_H2O_MG_FD_78211 | JGI IMG/M metagenome (GOLD analysis project Ga0102948, IMG submission 78211) | Water microbial communities from South San Francisco under conditions of wetland restoration - Salt Pond MetaG R2A_A_H2O_MG | ecosystem: Environmental > Aquatic > Non-marine Saline and... | reverse complement strand
TTACTTATGCTTGTTAGTCTTCTAGACCTACAGTTACCCAACCTAGTGTCCAGTTTGCTTCGCCATCAAACGCACCTTTGTAGCTTGTACTATCAAAGAAGCTATCAAGTGTTGATGCATCGAAACCTGAACCTAAAAGTATTGAATTATTTGCTGGAACATAGCCTGTTGAATCAAAACCAAGCGCAGCAGTATCAGCCAGCACGCTGTTGCCGTCTTGGCCTTCGAACCACGCCTGCGTAGTGCCACCGTCGATAGTGTCTGAACCGAATGGGCTAGCTGCAGAACACGCTACTGCAGAGTGAGTTACTGTTAGTGAACCACCTTCAGCGTTTGCGATAGACTCGTTGCCGTTAACACGTAGGCAGTTACTGTAGTCAGCGCCACCAGTTACCACTAGGTTTTTAATAACACCCGCAGTACCGTTACGTAAACGTACACCGTTAGTACCTGTTGCGCCAATGATAGTGACGTTAGACACAGTAGGTGTAGTTAATGGCGTCCAAGAAGGGTTATCTTCATTGTTGTCAGCTTCAAACGCGTTGTCGCCGCCAGCTGCGCTTTGCTTAATAGTCACGTATTGTGCTTTACCTGTCCAACCGAAAGACCAGTCTAGTGAGTCATCGCCAATCGCGGTTAACACTAAGTGGCTAACGTTTACTGTCCCGCCGAAGAACTCAACACCATCGTCTAGGTTTTCGTGAACCTGGATGAAGTCAACTTCAGTACCACGACCAACACCTGCGAAAGAGATACCATTAAGTTCGTCACCCGCAGCGAGTGCTTTACCAGCGTGCTTAACAATTACGTAGCGTAGTGTACCAGAGCTATCATCTTCGTCAGCACCGCCATAAAGACCTGCATCACCTTCTGCAGCAACACCACAGTTAGCTAGCTCTTCTTCAGACGTATCGTTGTCATCACCCGTATTACAAAGGTTAGTAGGTGCATTACCTAGAATAACCAGACCGCCCCATTGACCAATGTCAGTTTCTTCACCGGTTAGGTCTTGTACAGACGTGAAGGTGATAGGTAGTGTTGCAGAACCGCTGGCTTCAATTTGTGAACCGCGGCGTACTACTAGGAAGTCGTTACCGTCTTCACCGAATACTGTGGTACCGCGCTGTACGTAAAGTGTTGCGCTGTCTGCATTGTCGTTACCAACTGCAGTACGACCTTTAATTAACCAGTGAGCATCGTTAGTAAGCGACACGTCAGACGTGAACACTGTATCAGTAGCAAGCTGGTATACCGGCTTGTCTGTGACTGTTGGGAAGCTTCCAGATACGTCTGTGGCTAAGCCTTGTGCTAATGCGTTGGTAACGCCTGTAGGAATAGCGTCATTAACTGCAACAGTCCACCCTTCCATCCAGTTGTTGTCACCGTCAAATGCACCAATGTAGTCTGTTGCTGTGAAGAAATCGTTTTCTTCAGATACATCCACACCGTTACCTAGAAGCGGAGAACCAGAGCGAGGAGTGAAACCGTCTGTAGAAAGCATAAGTGCGCTAGCTGCTAGCGTGCTGTTACCGTCTTGACCTTCAAACCATGTTTGCGTAGTACCGCTACCGATAGCGTCTGAACCAAAGTTATCGTCAGTTTCACATGCTATAACCGAGTGCTCTACTGAAAGCTCACCAGATACTGCGTTTGCAATTGACTCGTCGCCGTTAACACGTAGACAGTTAGAGTAACCTTCACCACCAGTAACGACTAGGTTGCGAACGTTGCCTGCAGTACCGTTACGTAAACGAACACCGTTAGTACCCGTTGCGCCAACGATAGTTACGTTTGCGATAGTAGGCTTAGTAAGTGGCACCCACGCTGGGTTATCTTCGTTGTTGTCAGCTTCGATAGCGTTGTCGCCACCCGCAGCTGATTGCTGGATATAAACGTTTTGTGCGTTACCCGTCCAACCGAAAGACCAATCTAGTGAATCATCACCAATGTCAGTAAGTACAACGTTACGTACGCTAACGGTACCACCGAAGAACTCGATACCGTCATCAAGGTTTTGGTGAACTTGGATATACTCAACTTTTGTACCTGAACCGATACCTGCAAATGAAATACCGTTTAGTTCGTCACCCGCGGCTAGTGCACGACCAGCGTGTTTAACTACAACATAGCGCAATGAACCAGTATTATCTTCAGGGTTGTTGCCGCCGTAAAGGCCCGCATCACCTTCTGCTGCAACACCACATGCTGCTAGCTCTGCGTCAGACGCATCAGCATCATCACCTGTGTTACAAAGGTTACTTGGTGCGTTACCAAGAAGCACGATACCACCCCACTGGCCGATATCCGTCTCTTCACCTGTTAAATCTTGTACTGAAGTGAAAGTAATTGGCGCATTAGCTGTACCGTTCGCTTCAATCATTGAGCCACGACGCACAACTAAGAAGTCATCACCTTGCTCACCGAATACGGTAGTGCCTTGCTCGATAAATAACGTTGCGCTATCAGCGTTGTCGTTACCAACCGCAGTACGGCCTCTAATTAACCAGTGTGCATTATTTGTCAATGTAACGTCAGCGGTGAATGTTGTGTCAGCAGCAAGTTCATATACAGGCTTGTCTAGGTCAGAGAAGTCACCTGATACGTCTGTTGCTAGACCTTGTTCGAATGCGTTTTGAACGTCAGTTGGGAAACCGCCGTTAACGCCTACGGTCCAACCGATTGTCCAGTCGTCGCCATTCGGGTCGAATGCACCAATGAACTCACCGCCAGCTAGCACAAGTGGAGAAGCTGCAGTTGGGAAGTAGCCATTATCTTCAAGAAGAAGTGCAGATGGCGTAATTACGCTGTTGCCGTCTTGACCTTCGAACCATGCCTGCGTTGTGCCACCGTCAATAGTGTCAGAACCGAAGTTGTTTGAAGGCGTTTCACACGCTACAACTGAATCAGTGATGGTTAGCTCACCAGACTCTGCGTTTGCAATTGACTCATCGCCATTTACACGTAGGCAGTTAGTAGCAAGTGCTGAGCCCGTTACTAGTACATTTGAAAGTACGCCGGCGGTACCGTTACGAAGACGTACGCCGTTAGTGCCGTCAGCGCTAACAATAGTTACGTTCGAGATAGTTGGTTTAGTTAGTGGCAACCAAGCAGGGTTGTCTTCGTTGTTATCAGCTTCAATTGCGTTGTCGCCACCTTCAGCCGATTGCTGAATGTAAACGTTCGTTGCGCTTCCGGTCCAACCGAATGACCAATCTAATGAATCGTCACCAATATCGGTCAACACTACGTTATTCACATTTACCGTACCGCCGAAAAACTCGATACCGTCATCTAGGTTTTGGTGAACTTGAATATGGTTAACTGTTGTGCCTGAACCGATACCTGCGAAAGAAATACCGTTTAATTCATCACCCGAAGCAAGTGCTTTACCCGCGTGCTTAACTACAACGTATTCAAGTGTACCTGAGTTATCTTCAGGGTTGTCACCGCCGTAAAGACCTGCATCACCTTCTGCGGCCACACCACAGTTAGCTAGTTCTTCGTCAGACGTTTCGTTGTCGTCACCGGTGTTACATAAATTAGTCGGTGCATTTCCAAGCAGTACAACACCACCCCACTGACCGATATCAGTTTCTTCATCCGTAACGTCTTGTACCGACGTCATCACGATTGGCGCAGATGCTGAACCAGAAGCTTCAATTTGTGAACCACGACGTACGACTAGGAAATCGTTTCCGTCTTCACCAAATATAGTTGTACCTTCTTCAATGGTAAGAACAGAAGCGTCTGCGTTGTCGTTACCAACGGCTGTGCGACCTTTAATGATCCAGTGAGCGTTGTTGGTTAACGTCATGTCTTGAGTAACTATTAAGTCTGCATTTAAACGATAAACAGGCTTGTCAGTAATGGTTCCAGAGAACTCGCTAGAAACGTCAGTAGCAAGACCTAGAGAGAACGGAGTATCCACGTCAGGTGTTGTAGGTGTTGTAGGTGTGGTCGGCGTAGTAGGTGTAGTAGGCGCTGCTACAACTTCATCACCTTCGTTGATATTAATGTCACCACCGCAGCCCGCAAGAATAAGCGCAGTTGAAATAGCGCTTATCTTAAATACGTTACGAAATTCCATCAAATTCTCCAAGATTTTTTAGTATGGATTTTTAGGTTTCGTAGAGAGTAAAGGACATCGGTGACATTTTTGTTACAACATGCGAAAGAAAGTAAAATTTATTGACGATTTTAAAATGCTCGACTAATAAAGATAAAGGATATATTTTTCAGAAACTTACTGAATTACACATGCTAACATACCGAAGCATTTGCGATATGACATGTCAGTTTTTCGATCTAAACCATTTTGTTATGACAGTTTTATTACCACGAGTTACCGGTTCAGCGAAGTGAATACTATTAAGGTTAGGTTCACCAGTTGGTAAGAGGTTGTTCCAGAATAACGCTTTGCCTTTTTGGGGCTTTACAGAAATACCTACTTTAGTAAACCGAGTATGACCACCTTCGCAATCTTCATTTAAATAAATCATGCACGTCCACGTGCGTTGGCCTCTTGATGCACAATGAGCTAAATATTGCGGCGTTCCCGGTGGGAAAAAATCATAATGCGGTTTGTAATACTCGCCAACCTGATAATGCTGTGCTTGAATAACCTCTTGTTCACCAACACTCAATTGAAGCCGCTCAACAATGCGCCCGTCTACGCGTTGCACTACACTGCTATTAAGTTGGGCAAGTTCACACGTTGATGATGTGCGAATATTTTCTGACGATGCTGCCCCAGCAAGCGATGAAGGGGTGAGTTTCCCCCTCGTTAACGCAATAATATCATCGCACTCTTGTTCACTGAGAAAATGTTCAACGGCATAAAGTGATAATTGGGAGGGGTCACTTAATGAGGCATAGTGCGAGTTCGTTTTATTGCCTGAGGGATTGACGTCGTTTGAGCGACTACCGTTGTGACTCTCGAAACTATTCGCTAGACGTGTAAAAAATGGCGTATCGTTACCCAAAGGAAGCTCTGGGGGTACATTTGCGCCTAGAAGTTGTCTTATGGTGTGCGGTACAAACCCATTTTGAGAGAGCGTCGTGGCAATTTCTTCGATGGGAACGCGTGTTAGTAAACATTGTAACACCCAGTTTTTCCATTGCGAAGAAACCGTTGTCACAGGCCTACCCCTCGTCTAATAACCGGCGCTGACGCAATAAAACGTCATCACGGATAGGGAAGTAACCATCGCGCACAACCTGACGCTGCCCTGCTTTTGAAAGCACAAAACGTAAGAATTCACGCTCTAACGTTGGCAATGGCTTTCCAGGTTTTTTGTTCACGACAAGATACAAAAAGCGGGAGTAGGGATATTCTTCGTTTCTTACAGTGTCCATGGTGAGGGCAACAAAACCATCCTCACGCTCACCCAATGATAGGGCGCGCACACCCGCTGTTTTATATCCATAGGCGGCATACCCCATTGCCCCTTTACTAGATGCAACAGACAATACAACCGACGCAGACCCAGGTTGCTCATTTACCGTGTTTTTGAAATCGCCGTCACACAGTGCCATCACTTTAAATAATCCGTATGTCCCTGACACAGAGTTTCGACCATAGACACGAATAGGTGCTTGGTAGTCATCGCCACTTACACCCAATTGTTGCCAGCGATTTACCGCCTCATTCGCTCCACAATACTGCGTTTCAGAAAACACGGCATCAACCTGCTTTAGTGTTAATCCATCAAGGGGATTACTACGCTCAACAAAAATAGCGATAGCATCCATTGCAACCTTTAACACCACCGGGGGGTAACCATGTTTACGCGTAAAATCGCGAATTTCACTGGGCTTTAATGCGCGACTCATCGGGCCTATCGTAGCCGTTCCTTCAATTAGCGCCGGGGGAGCGGTCGATGAGCCTGAGGCTTGAATTTGAAAACCGACTTGCGGATACAAGGTCTTAAATTCTTGTGACCAAAATGCCATTAGATTTGCCAGTGTATCTGACCCTACCGATGTGATTTTCCCCGCAACACCTGGCGCACGTTCGTATTCAGGTACATTAGATTCGCCAGCTAACGCAAGCGATGCACTGAAACAAACAAGCGCACTTAAACACATCGTCGCCAAAAGACTTTGAACCATTTAGTCTTGCTCCGCGATAAGTTCGCGGTCTAAAACGAAAGAAAATTGACTTCCTTCGCCCAAAGCGCTGGTTATGTCGAGTCGAGAGTTGTGATGGCTGAGCACGTGTTTCACAATAGACAAGCCCAGCCCCGAGCCCCCTGTTTTTCTTGAACGGGCTTTATCAACACGATAGAAGCGTTCAGTAAGTCGGTTCAAATGATTGGGTTCAATCCCATCCCCGTTATCGACAACAGCAAATTCAGCCCCTTCGAAATGCCTTCGCCAATACACATTGATTTCGCCACCCGAGGGCGTGTAATGCACCGCATTGAAGACTAAATTAGAGCACGCACTGCGCAATTCGGTTTCAACACCATAAACCAACAGGCTACTATCAATATGAAAATGAATAGTGTGCTGTTTCTCTTTGTTAAGCGCGATGGCTTCTCTCTCAATTTGAGTAAGCATAGCGGGCACATTAATGACGTTTTCGTAAATACGTTCAGCACTGGCTTCGATACGAGATAGCACCAACAAGTCTTCTATTAAATTCTGCATACGCTGCGTTTGCGACGTCATCTCTTTCATGGCCTTTTGCATAAAGGGGTCGGCCGACTCATCGATAGGCAGTATTTCAAGGTAACCATTAATTACCGTAAGGGGCGTGCGCAGCTCGTGAGACACGTTGGCCACGAAGTCTTTGCGCATTTCTTCTAGCTGAGATACCCGCGTGACGTCACGGGCGATAAGTAATAAGTGCTCTTCGCCGTACGGCATAATACGGTATTCAAACGTCTTGTTAGGGTTGGTTGGAGACGGTACTTCAATAGGATATTTGAAATCACCGGCGTGAAAATATTGAATAAATTCGGGGTGTCGAATGAGATTATCGACTCGGCTGTTTGCGTCTTGCGGCCACTTCAATCCCAAGTCTAAACGAGCTAACCGATTACACCAAATAATGCATGCCTTTGCGTCAACCACCACAGCGGCATCGGGAAGCGCTTCAGACCCTTCTCTAAACCGCTTAACAAGTTCGCCCAACTCTTTACGCTTGTTACGGTTTCTGCGTTGAAGGTAGTAAATGCCTTCATAAATATGTTCCCATACACCTTTGACAGTCGGGGGAGACATTTTTCGGCTATGCCACAGCCAACGATTCAATTTATAGAGATGCCAATAGTTGAACACAAGCAACAGCGTAGCACCCACTGCAATGGCAAACAGCATGTCATCCATGTACCAACCGATTACCGCAAATACCAACAGGTATAGCGCCAATCGCAATGTGCTTCTCAACCAAGAGAACGGGTAATACATAGAACAATACGCCTAATATACAAAGTCAATAACCGCTGTACGTGATGCCACGACAGCGGATATAGCAATTATAATTTCGTTGAAAAACGGTAACCTGCGCCGCGAACGGTTTGGATCATAGCATCATGGCCATGTTGAGAGATAGCCTTTCTTAGGCGGCGAATATGTACATCCACTGTTCTATCCTCAACGTATACATTCGTTCCCCACACGTTATCAAGCAACAACTCTCGACTGTATACGCGCTCAGGGTGCGTCATGAAGAAATGTAGTAATTTGAATTCTGTTGGCCCCATATCAAGCGCATCCTCATTCGCCGTTACGCGATGAGATACAGGCTCTAGTTTAAGACCGTTAAACTCAATAGGCTCTTCATTTGAGGTTGGCGTCACTCGGCGCATTACCGCTTTTATGCGTGCTACCAACTCTTTTGGAGAAAACGGTTTCGTAATGTAGTCGTCAGCGCCCGCATCTAAACCGCGAATCTTATCCTCTTCCTCGCCGCGCGCGGTAAGCATGATAACCGGAATATCTCGCGTAAACTCATGTTGCTTCAAGCTCTTGGCAAGCTGCACGCCACTTCCTCCTGGAAGCATCCAGTCGAGGAGAATAAGGTCGGGATACGGCTCACAGATTTTTTCCTGCGCTATATCGTAGTCTTCGGCTTCAATAATATTGAAGCCCGATTGCTCAAGTACAAACTTCAGCATTTCGCGAATAGGCGCTTCATCCTCAACAACCAATACGGTACGAGACATTGTTATCTTCCTGATCATTACAAAACGCCGCCATTATTAATGTCATTCATGACACTTTTATTAAAACGATTACAAATATGTGTCAAGCTTTATAGAAACTTAACAACACGAAAGTTTCAATTTACTTGCTTGTTTATTAAACCGTTTGCGCATATTCTTTCACAGGTGCTCAGTAAATTTATGGACAGGAGAAGGTTGTTCAATGGCGACCGTTAAAACCGGGTTATCAAGAAAGCTCTTAACACGGGTGCTTTCTGTCTATTTCACACTGACACTCATCGTGACAGTGGGACAAATATTTACTGAATATCTTAGCACCAAGAACCATGTTGAATCTGAACTTCAAACACTAAAAAACACCTTTTCAACCAGCTTAACCCGCGCACTGTGGGAGCTTAACACAGAACAAGCGCGCTCTATTGCTGAAGGGCTATTAGAATTACCTATTGTAGAAGGTGTGCAAGTACGCGGAGAAAACGGTAACTATATTGCCGAGTTCGGGATTCGTACTCAGCGTTCTGGGGCGCCCGTTTTAGAAGAAATCATAGAAGATCACACTGGGGGCATTTTCAGTTACAGTTTTCCACTGGTGTTCAAATTTTCCGGCCGTGAGTCTACCGTAGGCGATGTGACTCTCTATTCAAGCTTCGACACTATATTTGGTCGCATTGAAGTGGGCATTTTCTTTTTGATAGGGAATGCCCTGGTAAAAACTACCTTTTTAGTGTTCCTCTTTATGACAGCGTTTAGAACCATGCTGTCAGAGCCGCTGCATGAAATTACCGACAAAATGGGGCGATTCGACGCCATGCACCCTGAAGAGGGAAAGCTTGATGTCAATATTGATGATGACAACGAGTTATTGCAGTTAAAAGAATCATATAACCAAGTTATTGACGATCTAATCATTTCTAACAACAAGCTGACAGGCACGCAAGACCAGCTTACTCTCGCGAATAAAAAGTTAGATGACCAAAATTTAATTCTTGAACAAGAAGTCGCTAAGAAAACCGCATCGTTATCTCAGATTATGCTAGACCTTGAGCAACAAAAAGATGAGCTCATTGCCAACCAACGTGAATTGCGTCAGGAAAATGAAAACCGCCAATACATAGAAAACGAATTGAGAAAGAAGAATTCTGAATACGTAGAATCTATGGATAATCTTCAACTAGCGAAAGATCAGCTCGTTGAGTCAGAGCGTATGGCCTCGCTAGGAGGGTTAGTCGCCGGTATCGCTCATGATGTTAATACACCGTTGGGCGTGAGTGTCACCGCGGCCAGCTTTCTACAGGAACGCTTAAACAACCTTAAAGTTGATTTTGAGGACAAGAGCCTCACCACAAGAACCATGTCTACGTTTATTGATGAAGCACAGCAAACTGCAACGCTGCTTCTCATGAACCTTGATAGGGCGTCAGATCTTATTGCGAGTTTCAAACAGGTAGCCGTTGACCAAACCAGCGAAGCAGAACGTGACTTTAACCTTAACGACTATATTGGTGAGGTTATCCAATCGCTCAAGCCCAGCTTTAAACACAGCAATCACACAATTGCGGTTAATTGCCCGCCTGAACTTATCATTAAATGCGCACCTGGTGCTATTGCTCAAATCATTACCAATATGGTCGTAAATTCGTTAGTCCATGGTTTTGAAAATAAAAATACTGGCGTCATTAAGTTAGACATCACGCTTGATGAAAACGAAGTGGTGATGACATATTCTGACAACGGGAAAGGGTTGTCTGAGTCAGACCTAAGTAAACTGTTCGATGCATTTTTCACCACAAGAAGGGGTGACGGAGGAAGCGGACTAGGCACGCATATTATTTATAATCTGGTGACACAATCGCTTTCAGGTAGCATCGAAGCCAATAGCGAACTTGGACAAGGCTTAACCTACCTTATTCGCTTCCCACTGCGCCGCAACTAAAATATCAGTGCTTGTGCCTATCTATCGATTGCGCTGCTTTCGCTAGGTTGGTACGCTTACGCCCCGCTTTTTAAAGAGATAGCTTCACATGTGGTTTAAAAATATAAAAGCCTATCAGATAACCCAGCCTCTTTCGTTAGATGACAACGATTTAGAGCGCGTATTAGGCGAGCACGCTTTTCGCCCTTGCGGCAGTCAAGATGTTGCAACCATGGGTTTTGCGTCCCCTTTTTCACAAGCCGGAAAATCTGGCACCATGTTCCACGTGGTTCAGCAGCGTTATTGGATTACGGTTAAAAAGCAAGAAAAGATATTGCCTGCTGCCGTGATAAACGCTGAGCTGGAAGAAATGGTAACCAAAATTGAGATGGAAACAGGTTCTCCTGTTGGCAAAAAAGCGAAAGCTGATTTAAAACAAGAAATTCAGACTAAACTACTTCCTCAAGCCTTTACCAAAAATAGCTACACTCATGGCTTTATCTCGTTGCCTGACAACGTGGTAATCATCGATGCGTCTTCTGACGGCAAAGCTGAAGCCTTTCTTGCGTTGGTAAGAAAAGCGAGTGGCTCACTTCCCGTTGCACCACTGGCACGCCATAGTCTTCAAAGCGAACTAACGCATTGGGTTACCGACGCTACGCCAGATGGCGTTGAACTGTTGGAAGAAGCAGAATTTAAATCTACTGACGATGCCGGCAGTGTCATTCGCTGTAAAAATCAGCCGCTCGATAGTGATGAAATTACCATTCACCTAGACGCGGGTAAACTGGTTCAAAAAGTGGCATTTGAGTACCAAGACACGCTGACGGCAATCATTGCTGAAGACGGTTCTATTAAACGTATTAAGTTTACAGACCGCATAAAGGAAGAAACCGAAGATGTACCTAAAGATCAAGTCGAAGCAAGACTTGATGCAGAGTTTGCGCTTATGTCTGCTGAACTGAGCCAGTTTGTCGTGTTTTTACAAGACACACTTAACCTGAAAGACGATAACGCTTAATAAAGATAAGGCTGGCGAACGCAAAACTCAGCGTTCGCCGCTGCTATGTTTTCGGATAATGAATGACTGCAATAAATCGCGTTCTTCCCACATCATCTCGATAACCATGCTCACTACTTGCGTTTAATATATATTGTTCACCCGCTTCTAACGCAACCCAATCGCCATCACTATGCACACTTAAGCGCCCCTCAAGCACATGAATATGCTCGGTTACGCCGTGTTGATGTGCACTTGAACGTTGCTCGTGAAAATGGGTTAAACACAGTTCAAACATTTCGAAGCCCTTGTCATCTCGAAACGGAAACAAGGTTTTGATGTGCATGTTTGGGTCATCGTCAAACCCATCAGACTCAGGCGAGACACTATTTGCCGTCGATGATATAAACGATGAGAAAGATGTATTTAGTCCAGTCGCTATTTTCCATAGTGTAGCAATACTTGGGCTCGACTCTTTTCTTTCAATCTGGCCCAGCATGGCTTTAGACACTCCGGTCAACACCGACACTTTATCTAATGACAACCCTCGCTCGTTTCGTAAACGTCTAAGATGCTTTGCAATGCTTGAGGCAATGTCTGCCTGATTGGTCTGTTTCATGGCGGTTACCGCTTGTCTAGCCGTGAGAGTAGTAGGAATTGCACAAACCACTTGTGCGCTATAACGCACAAGTGCTATTTTGTATGTTATAACGCACAACATACCGCAGGTTTTGGCAATGTGCGACGTATTTTTACTGAAAAAAGGGTTCTTACGCTATGAATAATCCGTGGACCATAAGCCAAGTAACGTCTGGGTTAACTGCGGTTGTAGTGGGGTATAGCAGTGCAGTAGTGATCGTTATCGATGTTGCAAAGCGCGCTGGCGCTACTGATGCAATGGTCGTCAGTTGGCTTTTGGCCTTGGGGATAGGCATGGGTATTACCTGTATTGCCTATTCGTGGCTAACAAAAATGCCGGTTGTGACCGCATGGTCTACCCCTGGTGCTGCCTTTCTTATTGGAAGTGTAGAGCAATATACATTGCCAGAAACAATAGGTGCGTTTTTTACTAGCGCGTTACTGGGTATTGCCGCGGTTCAAAGCCGCCACCTGCTCTCGTTAATAAAACGCATTCCCCCCGCAATATCCGCTGCGCTACTGGCCGGTATCCTGCTGCCTATTTGCTTGTCTATTTTTAGTGAAATAGACACCTACCCTTTTATTATTACCTTGTTCTTAAGTATCTACATTGCGGGCAGCAGATGGTTTCCGCGCTACTTGATGTTAGTCCTGATGATGTTGTCGCTATGTGTTGCAAGTCAACTCAGTGACGATTTTGTCATTACCGCTGTTACGCTGCCTGCACCGGTTTGGGTTACGCCTGATTTTTCCTTAAGCGCCACCATTGGCCTTGCTGTGCCGTTGTTTCTTATTACGATGTTATCGCAAAATTTACCGGGTATAGCCATTCATCACGCTCACGGCTATTTTTTAGATCATAAACCCGTGTTAACCGGAATTGGTGTTGTTCAATTCGCCTTAGCGGGGTTTGGCGGCTTTACATTCAATCTGGCAGCCATCACCGCTGCGCTTTGTATGAGTGAGCAAGTAGATAGCGATAAAGCGCAGCGTTATAAAGCCGCTATTGCTGCTGGGATAGGCTATTTACTGATGGGGTTGTGTGCATCGGTGGTGGTTACGCTCTTTGTATCCATGCCTGTTGTCATTGTTCATGTGCTCGCGGGGCTAGCTTTGGTATCTACCTTACAAAGTGCTCTTGCCCGCGCACTGGAAACACCAACGTATCAACAGCCAGCGCTGCTTACGTTTTTATGCAGCGCATCCGGCTTCACACTGTTTTCCATCACCTCAGCGGTGTGGGGTTTGGCATTGGGGTTATTGTTACTATTAGCGCATAAAAAACGGCTAGATAACACTAAAATGAAACGTACTCATTAGCCCGTGAATAAAGGGAAACGGACACAAAAAAAGCTGGCATATGGCCAGCTTTTTTCAGTGAGTAGCACTGTATTTCTATTGAAAAACTTGCTTTCCTGCTGCTGCAAGTTCAGCAAACTCTTCAGATTGAAGTTCGCTCACATCGGCAACCACACCCCGTTGAACCGCAAGATTAATGACCGCATCTTTTTGGCTATCCATTACACCAGCAAGCGCTGCACCTACTCTTACGAAGTCAATGTAACCTAGGTTTTCAGGAATGTAGCTTAAGTCTTTCCAGCTTTTCGCCACGTGTACAAATTCTTCGCCAAACCCCCATTCACGCATGATGCTTGCACCAATACGGCCTGCCAATTTGTCTATAGCAACGTCTAAGAATGTGGGAGCAGCAAATACATCGGGGTAGCGCTCTGCTTCTGTTAGGATGGGAAGTACGCCAATATTATGCATTAATGCAGCAAGCGTCATCGTATCCATGCTCATTTCACGCTTCTTGGTACGCGCAATATAAAGTTGAAGCACCGCCATACTGTTAGCAACGATATCAATCGTACGCGCCCACTCCTGTTGGAGATGACGTGCAACCATGTCGTTTTTAGATACGAACAGTTGTTCCATAGCTAATGCGGTAGAAATATTCTTAATCTGGCGAAGGCCAATGCGTGTTACCGCTTGGTTTAGTGACGTGACTTTAACGGCCCGTCCCATGTATGCGCTATTGGCGATTTTGATCATACGCGCACTTAATGAAGGGTCTTTACCAATAACATCACCCATATCACTTAGGTTAATATCAGGGTCATCCGCCGCTTTTCTTACTTGCAAAGCAATCGCGGGAAGCGTTGGCAATACCAATGTATCGTTATTAATCTTCTCAACTAAGATGGTTAAAAGCGCGTTCTGTGTAGACATATTTCTACCTTCTTAAATAATCTATTTATCGCGGCAAGGCGATAGTGTTTTAAGACTCACTGCCGTGTCGGATACTTTTAAGTATTCACTTAACAAAAACAACAGTTAATCATCATTACTTTTTCCACTATACGCTAGCTTTTACAAAAGCGCAGCGTTTCAAAGCGGAAATTTTTATTCTATTTATGGTATAGCTAGTATTATGCTTAAATGAAAGTAAATATTAAGCGAAACAAGAACTTCATTATGTATACATTACTAGCACGAAGTATAAGCGATGCGCTGTAAAACAATGTTGATATAGCGCAATTTAATTCGCTATTAACGCTGCATTGACCCACTTTCTAACGAACAATACGAAAACAATAACGAGAACTCTAATTATGAAATTACGCTATCTTTTATCACCGATTGCTGTTGCAACCTGCTTAATACTGAGTGGCTGCGATAATGCGCCACAAGCAACAGCGTCGACGGCAAGCGAATCAACTAACGATGCGGCCTTACTCGTTGATGCTTCGCGGTTATCCATTTACCATCCCGTTACCCTAACAAGCGATTTATCACACCTAAGTGCTAACCAAAAAGACATGGTTAGCCTTCTTATTGATACCGCCAAAATTATGGACGATTTATTTTGGAAACAAGCATTTTACGGAAATAAAGAAGCATTCTTAAACGGCATAGATAATGACGATATTAGGCATTTTGCTGCCATTAACTATGGCCCATGGGATAGGCTAAACGGCGACACACCATTCTTAGGTGGCTATGCAGATAAAGCATTCGGTGCAGAATTTTATCCTAGTGATATGGAAAAAGCCGAATTTGCAACTGCATCATTTGACGGTAAGCAAAGCCTCTACACCATGGTTAAGCGTAACGAAGCTGGCAACCTGTATGCGCTACCGTATTCAGAAGCATTTAAAAGCGATTTGATGAAAGCCTCTGAATTATTAATGCAGGCCAGTGAATTAGCTGAAGATGCAGGCTTTAAGCACTACCTTACTTTGCGTGCAAAGGCGTTGCTTACCGATGACTATCTGGCCTCTGATATGGCGTGGATGGACACAAAAACTAATCCGGTTGAGCTTGTTATCGGTCCAATAGAAACCTATGAAGACCAACTCTTTGGCTACCGCGCTGCGTTTGAAGCATATGTTTTAATAAAAGATTTGGCATGGAGCGAACGCCTAGCAAAATACGCTAAATTTCTGCCTGAGCTTCAAAAAGGCTTGCCCGTAGCATCTGGATACAAAGCTGAAGTGCCAGGTTCTGATGCCGATCTGAATGCATATGATGTGGTGTACTACGCAGGACATTCAAATGCAGGAAGCAAAACCATTGCGATAAACCTTCCGAATGACGAACGCGTTCAATTAGAAAAAGGCACACGTAGATTACAGCTAAAGAATGCCATGCAAGCGAAATTCGATAATATCCTTGTTCCTATCGCCGATACATTAATAGCACCCGAGCAGAGAAAACATATTACCTTCGATGCATTTTTTGCAAACACCATGTTTCATGAAGTGGCACATGGACTAGGCATTAAGAATACGCTAGATGGTAAAGGCACCGTGAGAGCTGCGTTAAAAGAGCACGCGTCGGCGTTAGAGGAAGGAAAGGCTGATATTCTCGGCCTCTACATGATTCAAAGCCTGCTTCAACAAGGCGAAATCTCAGAAGGTACGCTTGAAGATTACTACGTTACCTTTATGGCTGGCATTTTTCGTTCTGTACGATTTGGCGCCTCTAGTGCACATGGCAAAGCCAATATGATTCGATTTAATTTCTTTGCTCAACAAGGGGCTTTCGAAAAAACGAACGACGGGTTTTATCGTGTTGATATGACAAAAATGGGCGCAGCGGTAGCGGCACTATCTGAGTTGATTTTGACGATGCAGGGAGATGGTGACTACGGTAGTGTCAGTGAGCTCGTTGCAACGATGGGCGTAATCCCCCCATCATTGGCAAGCGATTTAGCGAAGCTACAAGAGGCAAATATTCCAGTAGATATTCATTTTGAACAAGGAAAAGCAGTGCTTGGTTTAGAATGAGCGCTTTAAAACTCGCGAGTATTGCGGAGTAAAAATAAAAACAGTCAGCATGTGCTGACTGTTTTTTTATGCCTGCAAAGGTAACTGTTACTCGACATGTTGTTTCATGTTTTCCGTGTAAGGAGGCCAGCCCATAGGCTTACCCGCCAATACATGCAAGTGAATATGATAAACCGTTTGCCCACCAAATTCGTTGCAGTTCATCACGGTTCGAAAGCCCTGTTCGGCCACGCCTAAATCGCTAGCAATTTTGGCTGCTACCAAAGATAAATGCCCAACAATTTCTCTGTCTTGCGAGGTGATATCGTTAATTGTCGCAATGGGCTTCTTAGGAATAACCAAAAAATGAACGGGCGCCTGAGGGTTAATATCTTTAAACGCTAACGCCAATTCATCTTCATAAAGAATATCTGCTGGAATCTCTTTATTGATTATCTTTGTAAAAATAGTTTCTGACATTGCTTTCGTTCCTCATTTTTAAAATCAGTTACCTGCCACATTTAGGCAAATACAAACCATAACAGCACCGCGCCTAACACCATTCTATAAATCACAAAGGGCATCATACCGATACGAGAAATCCAACTTAGAAACAAGTAGATACAAAGATATGCGCTCACAAATGAGAACCCTGCACCATACAACAAAGCACGCCAATCAACCGCTTCATTCACTTTAATCAAGTCGTAGGTAGCTAACAGCCCCGCCCCTAAGATAATGGGAATAGAGAGAAGAAAAGAAAAGCGCGCACAGCTTTCTCGCGTAAGTCCAAGCATTAATCCTGCGGTCATTGTAATGCCCGAACGGGACGTACCCGGAATCAGTGCCATTACTTGCGCGAGGCCTATAATTACCGCTTGCTTCAAATTAAGCTTTTCGAGGGGTTTATTACGTTTCGCCGTTGCATCTGCGTACCAGAGCACTGCGCCAAAGAACAATGTTGTCGCGGCAATGACTAGCGCGGTTCGGGCGTTCTCTTCAATCCAACCTTTGAGTAAAAAGCCAACAATGACGGCAGGAATAGTGGCTACAATAACGTACCACGCTAATTTACTGTTTTGTGTTTGGTGTCGGGTAAACCCTTTCGTTACCCAATCGACGGTCATATTAGCGATGTCAGCCCTAAAGTAAATCATCACCGCCAGCAGACTTCCTACGTGTACCGCCACATCAAAGGCTAACCCTTGATTCACCCAGCCAAGCAACTCGGCGGGCAGTAGCAAATGCCCTGAGCTACTAATAGGAAGAAATTCGGTTATTCCTTGTATAATCGCTAAAATAATTATTTCAAACAGTGCCATTACACAGCCTACTTCCAGTTAAATTCTACAGGCCATAATGCCTGCTTGGTTTTATCAAATGCTTGCCACATCTGGCTATATGATTTTTGCGTAACGGGATGAATGTCGTTAGGCAATAACTCAGCAAGCGGCCACAACACAAATGCGTTATACGTAATTTCTTCGCGAGGTAAAATAACAGGCGATTGTGTGACGACGTTATCGTAAGTGAGCAAGTCTAAATCAAGGGTGCGTGAACAAAATTTCTTTTCACCATGCTTTCTTCCGTTATCTTTTTCTATATTTTTTAGCGCTTTACATACATCTTCGATAGCCAGATGTGTGTGAGCGCTAACAACCAAGTTATAAAACGGACTACCTTGAAACCCAACAGATTCACTTTCATACACCGACGAACACAACACCTTTTCAAAGGTCGCCTTCAAGGCTTTTATTGCCTGATTGGTGTAGTACGTTCTATCGATATTAGAACCAACGCTAATCAAAATATGATGGGGTGCCATTAATTACGCTCTTTACATAGCTGTACCGCGACGGTTTTAGCATTGGGCAGAATATTAGGCTTAACGATTTTTACCGTGATATGCATCACATTAAATTGCGCAAGTACTTCATCCATTACCCGATTACCGAAGGCTTCGAGAAGCTCGAACGTACTGTCCTGCCCTACTTGTGTAATGCAATCAGCGACCTTGGCGTAATCAATGGTATCTGCAACATTATCAGACACCATAGCGGCTTCTAAATCGGCTTCAAGCGTAACGTCCAGTAATAGTTCTGTCAGTCGTTCACGCTCCCAGTCGTATACGCCAATCAGCGTTTTTACGGCTAACCCTGTTATAAATATCTTTCCCATAAACCTATTCAAATTATTGATACTACTGGTCTTACAACTACGCCAAAACTCGCTTCGAGGTATTACAACGCTGGAATAACCCTATTGAATGAAGTAGTTTACGACTAATTGCTAAACGTAGCGTTCGAATTTGTTCAACTATACCGCTCTACGGATACCGTGGGCAACCTGACAAACGCATTTCGGTTAATAATGTGGGTAAAGGGTGTAACACCGACGTAATAACACATTATTTGGTAATGGGTTAAAAAATAACACGCACCCAACGTAACAAGGTGATGATGACGAGTTTTATGGTTTCCCTTATTCTGCTTATGGCCTGTGTCGCCTATTTACTTGGCTCGCTCTCAAGTGCCGTTGTGATAAGCCGTGCATTTAACCTTCCCGATCCTCGTACTGCAGGCTCTAAAAACCCTGGCGCCACCAATGTATATCGCCTCGGAGGCAGAATTCCGGCATTGCTCGTACTGGTAATGGATATTCTTAAAGGAACCGTTCCTGTATACGCGAGTTATTTCTTCAACATAGAGCCTGTGTGGCTTGGTCTCATCGCTATTGCCGCCTGCTTAGGTCATATTTATCCATTATATTTTGGTTTTAAAGGCGGTAAAGCCGTTGCTACCGCCTTTGGCGCAATGCTCCCCATTGGCCTCGATTTGGCAGGGCTATTGATTTTAAGTTGGATTGTCGTGGTTTTTTTAACGGGCTACTCATCGCTTGGTGCACTTATTGCCGTATCACTTGCGCCGCTTTTTACGTGGCTAATTAAACCGCTATACACAGTACCTGTGGCGATGTTGAGTTTACTTATCATTGTCAGGCACAAAGAGAATATCGTTCGGTTAGTAAAGGGCGCTGAAGGTAAAATTTGGGATAAAGGCAACACCAAAGAGTGACGAGCGCTATATCGCGCTCGTTCGTGAAAGGTGTTCTACTCTGTCAACGCCTGTTTCAACACCGAGATTTCTGCATCAACGGGGGTTAGCAAGCCTAGCCCAAGAATATCTGCAATTGTTGGATAGATTTCTAAATTACTGAATTCGCCAATGACTTTCCCCTCATGAAAACTAGGCCCTGCTGCAACAAACAATGCCCCCATATCAGGGTGCGTGTTGACATAACCGTGCCCTCCCTTGCTGACATGACTAGGTTGCGCAGAAACAAATCGCGCTGGCGGCGCAATTTCCACAACGAGATCACCCGTTCTTGACGACGCAGAAAAGTGCCTCTGCGCGCGTGCTGCTTCGCTCAATACTTGAAAGCGTCCATTTGCAATGTTGCTAAGGCGTTTTCTCTCTGCCTCAACCTCATCATGTGTAACGCCGGGCTTAGCATAGATACTGATCTGTGCCCCTTCATTTTCATAGACAAAGGTGTCAGGAATGTTCAGCTCTGTATCACTAAATAGCTGTGTGTCATCGACAGGGGTCATACCATGATCTGAGACAATGATAAGGTCGACATTAATAGGCAGCGCCTTTAATTTGTTGTAAAAATCACCGACAAGCTTATCGAGTTTTTGCACTGCTGCGCGCGTTTTAGCCGACGTTGGGCCCTCATCATGCCCTACCGTATCGATGAGCGAAAAATAGCCTGCAATGAATGTAGGCCGAGCCACCTTAGGCAATGAGAGCCACGTTAACATTTGCTGTACCCGCTGTTCGTAGTCAGCATATTTTGAATAGTGATAATGGTATGTGGGGGTTGCACCACCAATACGCGCGTCTGACTCCGGCCAGAAAAACGTCGCTGCCTTACCCCCGTTAAACTCAACAAGGTTCCACAGTGGCGTGGCATTTATCCAAGTGCTATCGTCTTTGCCTAACCCTAAACGATATCGACTGTACTTGCCTTTTCTTATTCTGTCTTTGTCATAAAACGCATTGTTTACGATACCGTGGTTGGTAGGGTGTAAGCCGGTTACAATCGAAATATGGTTTGGAAACGTGTTAGCGGGATATACAGGCTGCATAGACGTAGCGCGAACCCCTTCATCTGCTATACGCTTTATATTTTTTGCATCGTGCAAATCGATATAGTCGTGTCGAAATCCATCTAAAGATAACAATACGACGTGTTTTACAGCCTCTTGGCTTTTGACGATATCACCATCTACACTTGCAGCCTGTGCGCCGCGAAACAAAACAAAACAAAGTCCCACCAGTAGATAAAAAGATAAACGCTGCATAACGTCCCCTTCCTCCGGTCAAAAATAGTGTCGTAAACGTTTAAATTGCACTTAACGAATCAAGCGGCCAACGAGGTTTTGCTTGGGAGGAAAGCGCTAGAGTTTCTCCTGCTTTCAATCGCTGCATACCTGCATAAGCGATCATCGCACCATTATCCGTACAGTACGCCAAGCTTGGATAAAATACCTCGCCTTGCATCGACGCCATCAGTGTTTTCATTTTT
>Ga0102948_1000250_pt1 | contig 20671 bp, 16 predicted proteins | sample SalPonA_A_H2O_MG_FD_78211 | JGI IMG/M metagenome (GOLD analysis project Ga0102948, IMG submission 78211) | Water microbial communities from South San Francisco under conditions of wetland restoration - Salt Pond MetaG R2A_A_H2O_MG | ecosystem: Environmental > Aquatic > Non-marine Saline and... | reverse complement strand
TGCGAGCGCGGCGCCTTCTATCGCGACCGTTTCGCCGAACTCGGTGGCGATGCCTCGCGCTTCAAAATCGGAGCGACCGCCAACGGGCATTGCCTCTCCCTTGTCACCCCGGATGGAGAGCGCACCATGCGAACCGACCTGGGGGCTGCTATGACACTGAATCCGGCCGAAATTTCTGCCGAGGATTTCGCCGGTTGTGCACACGCACACATTGAGGGTTATCTTCTCTTCAATCCAGACCTTATGCAGCGGGTCATCCAATCAGCAAAAGAGGCAGGCTGCACCATCAGCCTTGACCTTGCTTCCTTTGAGGTCGTCAACGCCGCTCAAGCGACTCTGCCAAAAATCCTCCGGGATTATGTCGACATTGTCTTCGCCAATGAGGAAGAGGCCATGGCGTTTACCGGCATGAGTGACGACTATGGCGGCATGGCTGAAAAGCTGGCGGATCTGTGTAAGATCGCCGCCGTCAAAGTCGGGGCCAAGGGCTCTTTCATCGCCGGAGAAGGCAGAGTGCATCGCGTCGCAGCAGTGCCCGCAGCACAGGTTGTCGATACAACCGGCGCCGGCGATCTGTGGGCTGCCGGTTTTCTCTACGGATGGTCGCGGCAGGAATCCCTGAAGACCTGCGCCTCGATTGGTTCGCTCCTTGGTTCTGCGGTTGTCCAGCTTCAAGGCACTCAACTGCCCGACGAGGTCTGGACCCGCATCCTCCGCGAAGCCCGGACCTGAGTCAATTATGCAGCACAGTGAAATAACCGAACTCGTTGAAGCCATCGCCCGGCGGGCCCGCAGCGCCTCACACGAGCTGGCTACCCTTAGCACCGAGAGAAAGAATGCATTTCTTTACGAGCTTGCCGATCGCCTCGTGGGCGAGACCGGAGCCATTCTTGAGGCCAACGCACTCGATTTGGAAGCAGCCCGGGAAGTGGGTCTCTCACAGCCTATGACGGAGCGGCTGACCTTTACTCCGGAACGAATCGAAAAAATGGCGGAAGGCGTTCGCGAGGTCGCGGCCCTTCCCGATCCGGTTGGCGCCGAAATCACACGCCTTCAGCCACCCAAAGGTTTCGATCTCAGAAAGATCCGCGTGCCTATGGGAGTGATCGGTATCATCTACGAGTCCCGCCCCAATGTTACTGTCGATTGTGCGGTGCTCTGCCTGAAGTCAGGAAACGCGTCTATCCTGCGCGGGGGAAAGGAAGCCATTCACAGTAACCGCAAACTGGCCGAAATAATCGCAGCCACCCTGACTGCCACCGGCATTTCCAGAGACGCCGTTCAATTGATTCCAACCACAGACCGCGCAGCCCTCAGCGTCCTCCTCAAACAGGATCAATCCGTGCATTGCATCATTCCCCGTGGCGGCGAGAGCTTGATTCGCTTTACAGTTGAAAACAGCCGCATTCCAGTGATCAAGCATTACACCGGCGTTTGCTCCGTCTATATCGATGCGGCCGCGGACCCGAAAATGGCCACCTCAATCCTGATCAACGCCAAATGTCAGCGGCCCAGCGTGTGTAATGCCGCCGAAAATCTTATCGTCCATCAGGGGGCCGCAGCTCTTTTGCCGGGCTTGGCCAAAGCCCTGCACGACGAAGGCGTCGAACTTCGAGTCGATGCCAAAGCAAAAGCTCTCCTGCTCGCCAGCGGCCTTCCTCTCATCGATGCCACGGAACAGGACTTCAAAACAGAATACAACGACCGGATCATCGCGATCACTGTGGTTGCCGATACGACTGAGGCCGTGCGCTTTATTAACGCCAATGGGTCCGGCCATAGTGATGTGATTGTAACGGAGGATACCGAGGCCGCTGCCCTTTTTCTTCGCGGTGTGGATTCGGCAACCGTTTACCATAACGCCTCAACCCGTTTTACAGACGGATTCGAATTTGGCCTCGGTGCAGAAATCGGAATATCAACCGACCGATTGCACGCACGTGGGCCGATGGGCCTGGAAGAACTTTGCACCTACAAATATATCATCCATGGCAAGGGTGAAATAAAGTAGCAATCAGCTGCAAATCGCCGGTCTATCGCGGCCGGCCCGGCTGATCCACACCATCCGCGGCTGTTTACCCAACCGCTGGATCGAGAGGAAAATGAAAAATAAAATTCTGACCGCCCTGACTCTTATAGGCTGTTCGACTGCTCAGGCCGTATCGATGAGTTGGAGCTCTACGATCAGCTCCAGTGCCTCGAGAATTGAAGCGGCACAAAATTGGCTGGCTCAGCTTGAAGAGAATGAAAGAGGCTATGTGTTTTTTACTCCAGATGAGAGCGACTATCTGGAGTCTTCAGAGCTCTTGGCCAGCGCTCGAATGAATATAAGTGAAAACACATTTAGCCTCACCTATCTGACATTTCTGGAACAACCGACTTCTATCACTCTCAATAGCTTCGATGAAGAAATGAATCTGTCGTTTTCACGAACGGTTAGCGTTGCCCCCACCAACATTGAGCGTGACGGCCTCATCCGATATTTATATTCGGAGAATTTCACGTTAACCGAGGAAGAGCTTTTTCCTTTTGTAGACCAGCCTTTGAAACTTGTGGCACGATACGAGAATTTCGAAGCTATTGGGATGGAAGCGAATGTTTCCGCTGTTCCCGAACCGGGTTCAGCCTTTGTTTTAGGGCTGGCCTCACTTGCATTCATAAACCTCAGAGCTCGGTTCGGACGCAGCTGCCTGCACCTCTCGCACCCCGCGCCAGAGCACCGGTTTCGGGCACAACCCTGACGGATTCTTCAAAAATCATGATGCCTGCAGCAAAAAAAATTCCGCCGGCACAACACGCCGGTCCTACGGGCACTAAGAACGGGCAGGCGCAGACTCTTGCTCTGCCATTGCCTTTTCAGTCTTCAGTCGCAGCTGCCCGCAGGCTGCATTAATATCGTGCCCCTTTTCCCGACGAATGGTCACAGAGACATTCGCCTTCTTTAAAACCTCAACGAAGGCATCCTGCCGCCGCAGAGAGGGTCGCCGCCACTCGAGCCCCTCTACTGTATTGTAGGGGATACAGTTCACGTGAGCATGGAGATCCCTCGCGATTTTAACCAACTCGCGAGCCTGATCCAGTGAGTCGTTCACACCCTCAATGAGGATGAACTCCAGGGTCAACATCCGCCCATGCCTTTGCTGGAACGCCCGTGCCGCCGGAAGCAGTTTGCTCAGAGGGTAGCGCTTGTTGATGGGCATAATCTGGTCTCTCACCTCATCGGTGGCGCCGTGCAACGAAATCGCAAGGCGCACGGCCACACCCTCGTCAGCCAAGCGCTCAATCTGAGGCGCTAAGCCCGAAGTCGAAACCGTGATCCGGCGGGCACCAAAATTCAATCCCCAGTCCGCATTCAAAATTCGGATCGTTCGCACCAGAGTATCATAATTTGCCAGCGGCTCTCCCATACCCATGAAAACAATGTTGTCGAAAGACGCGATTTCATCTTTCGCCCGCTGCGTGTGTGCATCCTCGAGGCGACAAATATGCATCAATTGCGACACAACTTCCGCCGTCAGCAGGTTGCGGCGAAAACCCGCGAGCCCCGAGGCACAAAATTTGCAGCCGTAAGCACAGCCGACCTGAATGGAAACACAGACCGTCTTTCTCGATTCATCCTGCCCCACTCCGGTTTGTGGTGCCCGAATCAAAACCGTCTCAATCAGCGACCGGTCCTCCAACTCCATCAACAACTTTTGCGTTACATCATCCGATCGCTTGTCCAGCAAAGACCGGACCGGATACAGGATAAATTGCTTCTTGAGCCAAGCCCGGAATTCCTTCGGCAAGTTCGTCATCGATTCAACGTCCTCGACCCGTTTTTTGTAGAGCCACTCCATGATCTGCTTTGCTCGAAAGCCCTGAAAGCCGGCGGACTTCACCCGCTCGGTCAAAGAATCGAGAGTCTCACCAAATAGACTCGGTTTTTCCGGTTCAAAACGCATAGCCGGCACATTGGCGGATCCGCCGCATTTCTCCATTGAAATCGAAAAAAATCAGCTTGCTTCCCCGGACAGGTGATTTAATGTTCACCTATGGTTAATTTGGCTTTCCCCCAATCGCATCGCATTCGCGATATGCTGGCCAGCGAGCGCCCCCAGGAACGGCTCGAGCGTCTTGGCGCAGAGGCTTTGAGCGACCGCGAGTTGCTGGCCATGATTCTACGCAGTGGCACGCATGGAGTAGATGTCGTCAGCATGTCCGGTCAACTCCTCAACGAGGCCGGGTCTCTGGCCGGGCTTTTGAAATGGAGCGCAGAAGATTTCACTAAAATCAAAGGCATCGGCAAAATTAAGGCTCTCCAGCTATTGGCTGTGATGGATCTGGCCAAGCGCATCCTGCAAGAAGAGGAAACCCATGCCGAAAAATTCGACACTCCGGAACGGGTCGCACGCCATTTCAGACCGTTGATCGCCGGTGCCGAGGTGGAATTTTTTTGGGTGCTTTGCCTCGACCGGAAAAACCGACTCATTCGTCGGGTTGAGGTAACCAAAGGCACGGCAACCAACTGTCTCGTCCATGCCCGGGAGGTCTTCCGTGAGGCCATTAAGCTTAGCGCCACCGCAATTATCGCTGTGCACAATCATCCGAGCGGCGATCCAGCCCCCAGTCGTGCCGATATTCAAGTCACGCGCAATCTACGGGAGGCCTCAAAAGTCATCGGCATCGACCTCATTGATCACATCATCATAGGACAGCGCGGCCGGGACGCTGCCCAACTCGGCTACTACAGCTTTAATGACGCCGGACTCCTCTGAATGGCGGCGCGCACCCGTGCGGCTTCCGGCTCGAGAACCTGAAACCGCCCTCGGCACGGTCCGCGGCAAACTTTAACTCGCCCACCTGCCCAAAGGATGACACTTTTCAAAATCATGAGGAAAATACTGCCTTTCTGTTGCCTGCCACTGCTACTTGCCCTCGGTGCCTGCGCCACTCTGGAGCCAAACCGCGAACAACCAAAAATCGATCTTGTCGGTATAACCAAGAGCGAAACCGACACGGCAGCCCTGCAATTCACTCTTCAAATACGAATCGTGAACCCGAACGCTCGGCCAATTGAGCTGGACGGAATTTTCTATGAACTCAGTCTGGATGAGCTAGAGGTCCTTTCCGGAACCGCAAGCAACTTACCTACCATTGAAGGATTTAGCGATGCGATTGTGTCCGTGCGCTCCACCGCAGGACTCGTCAACAGCATGCGCCTTGCCTCCCGGCTTCTTGAATCAGACAGCGGAGTCCTCCCCTACGAACTACGAATAAAGCTTGGCAGCAAATCCCGATGGCTGACACCCACCACAATAACCAAAAGCGGTTCATTGCCACTACGGTGAACAGGACTCGGTCGCCAAAAGCAGCTTCCCCGGGATCCGGAACCGGATACCGCCCCGCTGCCCGACAGAGCATTTGCACAGGTGCTTCGACTTGCGCGCAGCAGTCCCCTCGGTCAAATATAATACATTTCCCCGGAATCTGATACAACGAAATCGGCGAGAGTATACCCCGCAACCGTGTTTTCCAGCTTCGAAGTAATCTCCCGCCAGATCTCCGCCACCTGCTCACCCGAGTGACCCTTTGATTCAAACTTGCACGCAATCAAGTCCGGATCGATCGCTTGAACGATCTCGGACAAGCTGATCTTTTCCGGCTCCCGCGCTAGCGCATAGCCCCCCTGCTTCCCACGTTTGCTCGTAATCAATCCCGCATTACGGAGCTCATTCAAAATTTGCACCAGATAATTTGCCGGGATAGCTTCCGCTTCCGATAGCGCATCAATATGAGCCAATTTCGAATGCTCCGCGGTAAGGGCAAGTTGAGCCAAAACCCGGCACGCATATTCAAGCTTGTGAGAAACCTTCACGACGCTTTTCTTAGGCTCTTTACCCAAGAAGTAAACTTGATTTTCACAACTGCTAAAATCAAGGTCCTAAAATTTACTTAAGTCGCCAATTATCAACAAGATAGTTTCTACAAAAAAAAACACGAAGACCGTGGTTTTTTGGTCGCCAAGCCAAAAAGAAGCCTCTATTTTTCAACGCTGATGTCAGATCAAGAAAAGCCGGAAAATTTACCAGAAAAAACAGCTGTAAACGCCACTGAAAAAGATGTCTACGATTCATCAAAAATTCAGAAGCTTGAAGGTCTCGAGGGCGTCAGAAAGCGGCCCGACATGTATATTGGAGACACCAACGAGCGCGGCCTCCACCACTGCGTCTTCGAGATCGTGGACAATTCGATCGACGAAGCCCTGGCCGGACACTGCTCGCAAATCACGGTAAGCATTCACAACGACGGCTCCTGCTCGGTCGAGGATGACGGCCGTGGCATCCCGGTCGACATCCACCCGAAATATCAGATCCCGGCGCTTGAGCTCGTCATGACCAATCTCCACGCCGGCGGCAAGTTCGGCAAGGGCGCCTACCAGGTCTCCGGCGGTCTCCACGGCGTTGGTGCAAAATGCGTGAACGCTGTCTCCGAATGGTTCGAGGTCGAGGTGCGCCGCGAAGGCAAGGTCCATAAGATGGAATTCTCCAGAGGTATCACAACCTCGAAGATGAAGGTAATTGGCGACACAAAACGCAACGGCACCCGCATCGCGTTTTCTCCCGACCCGGAAATTTTCCTGACTACGCGCGAGTTCAAGGCCGAGCTGCTGGCCAAACGTCTGCGCGAACTGGCCTTCCTCAATCCGGGCATCAGAATCGTCTTTGTTGACGAGCGCGCGAATCGCCAGGATGAATATCTCTTTAAGGACGGAATCGCCGAATACGTCGCCTTCCTCAACGAAAACAAGTCCGTCATCCACCCGGATCCAATTAGTTTTCATGGCGAAGCACCCACTCCAAATCCAGACCTCGATGCCAATATCGTGGTCGATATCGCCCTGCAATACAACGACAGTTATAACGACCAGATCTACGCCTACGCCAACTCGATCCACAACATTGAGGGCGGCACCCACCTCTCGGGCTTTCGCACCGCGTTGACCCGCGTCATAAACAACTACGCCAAGCAAAATAATCTAATTAAGGACAAGGACCCGAGTCTCTCCGGCGAGGATACCCGCGAGGGCCTGACCGCAGTCATCTCGGTAAAAGTGCCCGAGCCGCGCTTCGAAGGGCAGACCAAGACGAAGCTCTCCAACGGCGAGGTCGACGGCATCGTTCAGAAAATCACGGGCGAAGAGCTGAAATACTATTTCGAGACCAATCCGCAGATCGCCAAAAAGCTCATCGACAAGTGCCTGCATGCGGCCCGAGCCCGCGAAGCAGCCCGCAAAGCCCGCGAAACGGTCCGCAAGGGCGCTCTCTCCGGCGGTGGCCTCCCCGGTAAGCTGGCCGACTGCTCCTCCCGCGACCCGGAAATCTCGGAGCTTTACATTGTGGAGGGCGACTCCGCCGGCGGCTCAGCCAAGCAGGGCCGCGACCGCGCGACCCAGGCGATCCTCCCTCTCCGCGGTAAGCTGCTCAACGTGGAGAAGGCCCGCCTCGACAAGGTTCTGGGCAACAACGAAATCCGCGCCCTCATCACCGCTGTCGGCACCGGCATCGGAGACCACGAGGGCGAGGGCGCCTTTAAAATCGAGAAAGCCCGCTACCATAAGATCATCATCATGACAGATGCGGACGTCGACGGCGCACACATCCGCACCCTTCTCCTCACCTTCCTCTTCCGCCAGATGAAGGGGCTCATTGAGGCTGGCTATGTCTATATCGCCCAACCGCCACTTTATAAAATCAAGCGTAAACGGCGCGAGCAATACATCGATAACGATGCCCAGCTCAACCGCATCCTGCTCGAACTCGGCACCGAAGATGTCAACCTCGTTCGCCTTCGCGATAAGGCAGATCTCGCCGGTGAAAACATCGATCATGTCGTCGAGATCCTCTCCCGCCTCGAGATGATCGGTCGCGGGGTAACCCGCTATGGCTGCAACTTCGCCGCTTACCTCGACCAACATGACCCCGAGACCCAGGCCCTACCGCGATACATCGTGCGCATCCGCACCGGAAATGACGAAAGCTTCCGCTTCCTCAGAAATGACGATGCGCGCGCTGCCTTCCATAGCGAGTTCGACCTGACCGAGACGGACTTTACAGACACGCTCGTTCAGGAAGTGGTCAACGAGGAGGGCATCAAGGTGCAACAACGCATCTCCCTGCATGAAATCTTCGAGTCCACCGAAATGAGCAAACTTCTACGCGAAATCGCGCAGGCCGGTATGGATGTGAAGCAATTCTCCGCTTCAGAGGAACCGCGCTACCATTTGATCGAAAACAAGGGTGACGAGAAGAAGGAAAACATCATCGAGCTTCGCTCGATGATCGAACTGGTCGATAATATCCGCACCATCGGCCGTCGCGGCCTCCAGATCCAGCGCTACAAGGGCCTCGGCGAAATGAACCCGAAGCAACTCTACGAGACCACTATGGATCCGAAGACACGTCGCCTGCTCAAAGTCGACATCGCCGACGCCGCCCTCGCCGACGGCATCTTCACCATGCTTATGGGTGAAGACGTTCCCAGCCGCCGTGCCTTCATCGAGGATAACGCCCTAAACGTCTCGAACCTAGACGTGTGATACCCAACAGGAGGTAGCTGAGGCACCAGAGAAGCTGGATCAAGCCCGCCCCAAAGCCTACCATCCCAAACAAACCCGGTATTTAATCTATCCTCTGCTCCCCCGCTACCTCCTGTTCATAACTTATTTTCAAATTAATAGCTCATGTCCGAACAACCACCCATCGATCCCAGTATTCAACGCGCTGAGCCGACTTCGATCACCGATATCATGCAGACGGCCTACATCGACTACTCGATGTCCGTCATCGTTAGCCGCGCTCTCCCCGATGTGCGCGATGGCCTCAAGCCCGTCCAGCGGCGTATCCTCTACGCCATGCTTCGGGAAGGCCTGCTTCACAACCGCCCCTTCGACAAGTGTGCCGGTGTGGTCGGAGAAGTTCTTAAAAACTATCACCCCCACGGCGATACCTCAGTCTACGATACACTTGTGCGCCTTGCCCAAAATTGGGTCATGCGCTACCCCCTCATCGTCCCACAGGGAAATTTCGGGTCGATCGATGGCGACTCCCCCGCCGCCTATCGTTACACCGAGTGTAAGCTGGAAGCCATCGCAGAGGACCTGCTTCGCGATATAGACGAGGACACGGTCGACTTCGTGCCGAACTACAAGGAGAGCACCACCGAACCTTCTGTCCTCCCCGCCGCACTTCCCAGCCTACTCATGAACGGCTCCACGGGCATTGCCGTCGGAATGACGACAAATATTCCGCCGCATAACCTGAACGAGATCATCGACGCCGCTTGCGCCATTATCGAAGATCCAAAAATCGAACTGGACGAGCTGATCAAACTTGTCCCTGGCCCCGACTTCCCCGGTGGCGGCTTCATCCATGGTCGCTCGGGTATCGAGAGCTACCTCAAGACAGGCCGCGGAATCGTCCGCACCCGGGGTATCGCCGAAGCAGTCGAATCGGGTGGGAAGGAGCATATCATCATTTCGGCGATTCCCTACAACGTCAATCGCGCCTCTCTCGTCATCCGCATCGCTGAGCTGATCAAAGACAAAGCGATCGAGGGCATCGCCGACCTGCGCGACGAATCCACCGAAGAGACCCGGATCGTCATTGACCTGAAGCGCGGCTCTATCCCCCGCGTCATCATTAACCAACTCTACAAGATGACTCCGCTGGAAAGCTCGTTCGGCGTCATCCTCCTCGCCCTCGATAACCGCCGGCCCAAGCAGATGAACATCAAGGAGATGATCAACTGCTACATCGACCACCGCCGCGATGTCATCTACCGTCGCACCGCCTTTCGCCTGCGTAAGGCCGAAGCCCGCGCCCATATCCTGGAAGGCTACAAGCTGGCGCTTGATAATCTCGACGATTTTGTCAAAATCATCCGCGCCTCCAAGAACCGCGAAGAGGCCAAGCAGGCCCTCATGGCGAAGTATCCGCTCAGCGAGATCCAGACCAACGCGATCCTTGAATTGCGCCTCTATCAACTCACCGGACTTGAGCGCGACAAGATCGAGGAGGAATACCTTCAGCTCATGGCACTGATCGAAGAGCTCCGCTCGATCCTCGAAAGCGAGCAGAAACTGCTTGCCGTGATCAAAGACGAGCTCACCCAGATGAAGGAGAAATACGGCAACCCCCGCCGCTCGCAGATCCTCGCCATCGATGGAGACCTCTCCATGGAAGACCTTGTGCCGAACGAGGGCTGCATGATCACTTTCACCCACAAGGGTTTCATCAAACGCACTGCCCTCGACGAATATCGCTCACAGAAACGCGGCGGCAAGGGCGTGATCGGCTCAGGGCAGTATGAGGACGATTTTGTCGAGCGCCTCTTCACCGCCTCCACACACGACTACATCATGTGCTTCATGAACAGCGGCCGCGTCTACGTGGAAAAGGTCTACCACATCCCGGAAGGCTCACGTACCGCCAAGGGCCGCGCCATCGCCAATGTCCTCGAACTGCAGGAGGGCGAGCGTGTCGCCACCACCATCTGCGTGAAGGATTTTGAAGACAGCAATCAGTCGATCGTCCTGGCAACCTCTAGGGGCGTGGTCAAGAAAACCAAGCTGGCCGACTTCAAAAACTACCGCAGGGGCGGCATCATCGGCATCAATATCGACGAGGGCGACAACCTGATCGGCGCACGCCTGACCTCCGGAAGCGATGAGATCCTGCTCGTCACCTCGAACGCCCAGTCCATCCGCTTCGCCGAGTCTGATCTTCGCGATCAGGGCCGCGCCACCCGCGGCGTCCGTGGCATTAAGCTCAAGAGCGAAGCCGACAAAGTCGTGGCCATCGAAATTGTGCCCGAAACCGGCGAAGACGGAAGCGCCAATGCCAAGCTCCTCATCGCAGGGGCCAACGGCCTTGGTAAACGAACCGAATTCTCCGAATACCGCACCCAGTCGCGCGGCGGCTCCGGTATCATCGCCATCAAGTCCGAAAAAGTCGCCGGGGCCCTCTCCGTTACCGACGAGGACGAGATCATGATGTTCACCAAGAAGGGCCAAGCCGTCCGGAGCCCAATCGATACAGTCCGGATTACCGGCCGCGCCGCCAGTGGCGTCAAACTCGTCAACCTCGGCGAGAAGGATGAACTTATCGGCATCTCCAAGGTCATCGCCTCCGAGGAAGACGAGACTGGAGAAGCCACAGGCGAGAGCGCTCCTTCTGATGACGCAACCGCTCCAGCAGAGGAATGATGCGGAGGTTGCGCGGACTGAATCAAAATCCAAATAGCTTTCTGACGTAAAAGGAAATAATAGAGTTTGCCGAAGATGGCAAAGTAACGGTTCAACCCTATTTGCCCCGCCATTAGTCCGAGAATATAATCATTCATCCCAAATGGACCAATCTGGGCCGAAGCCCTCCCTGTTCGATTTGCCAAATGTGGGCTCCAGGCCCCTTAGCTTTTACAAGAGTCCGCCCCCGTTTAAAATGAACTTTTCCCAGAATTAGGTGTATTTGAAAGCACCGCAATTTATCGTTGTTACATGCCTGCAATAACCTATAGATAATTTCTAAACTCATTTGTTAAAGTAACGCCATGAAATTAAAAACTCTTTTGAAATTTGGAGCCACACTGGCGGCCTGTCTGCCGTTTCTTTCTCTACCCTCGCTGAATGCGGATCCTTCCAAGCCGATGAACGTCGTCCTCATCGTTGCCGACGATTGGCGATTTGATACCTTAAGTGCAATGGGGCATCCCATCGTAAAAACGCCATCGCTCGATAAGCTGGCTTCAGAGGGCGTTTTGTTCGAACACGGCTACGTGACGACCTCCATTTGTGGCGTTAGCCGAGCCTCGATCCTGACCGGACAATGGATGTCGAGGCATAAAAACTTCGGTTTTGAGATGTTCGAAACCGACTGGGAAGACACCTTTTACGGTATCATGGCCGATCGCGGCTACTACACCGGTTACGTGGGCAAGTGGCACTGCGGCCAATTTCCGGCAAATAAGTTCGATTATTCCAACGTTCCGGCCAAGAGACACTGGGTTGGAGATGGAAAGGGCGGAGAAATTCACATTACCGAAAGAAACCTTCGAAACACCAAGACTTTTTTTGAGAAAAAGCCTGCCGATAAACCCTTCCTTCTAAGTGTCAATTTCCTTGCGCCTCACTCTTGGGACAACAATCCCAAGCAGTATCTCCCTCAGCCAAGGAGTATGTCGCTCTACGCGGATGATACAATTCCCCGAACAGAACTGCACTCCGAAGCTGCTTTTAAAAAATTACCAGAGTTCCTTCAGAACGACAAAACTGTAGCGAGGTACCGATACAGACTGCGGTTTGATACACCTGAAAAGTATCAGGAGATGATGAAGAACTACTACCGCCTGTGCACGGAGGTGGATGAGGCGTGCGGAGCGATCGTCGAATACCTCCGCGCAACCGGCGAGCTGGAAAACACTCTGATCATTTTCATCGGCGACAATGGCTACTTTCACGCAGAGCGGGGGCTCGCCGGGAAGTGGTATCCCTACCAGAACAGCATTCGTGTGCCGCTTATCATTCGGGATCCACGATTGCCGGATTCGAGCAGGGGGATGCGCAATGAAGATATCGTCCTGAATGTTGATGTTGCGCCAACCATCTTGAGCGCCGTTGATTTACCCGTCCCCTCTGTCGTTCAGGGCAAGGATCTCGCCCCCCTATATTTGAATCCGGAGGGAGATCATAACTGGAGGACCGAATTTTTCTATGAGCACGAAACCCGAAAAGGAATGAGTTTCATTCCCGGCGCACAAAGTGTCGTTTCAAAATATTTCAAATATAATCTCTGGCCGGAAGCGGATGACTACGAGCAGCTCTTCGACCTGCGCGAAGACCCGATGGAGCTGAATAATCTGGCCAAAGATCGGCAGCATGAAGCCGCTCTCGCAAAGACCCGGGAGCTCCTCGAACAATTGCGGGAGGCCGCCCAGTAAGACCAGAAAGGAGCCAGACAGTTGACGGAGTCTAGTTGCCCGTCCTTTCGCATAAATTTCGCGGCACGATCGGTCAGGCACCCCACTCTTCTACTTGGCTGGAAATCCGGGATTCTTTGCCGGTCGAACCGAGTCTGTCGATTGGCAAACTAGTCGAAGACAACAGTTCGGTTATTATAGACTAAAATACGGTTTTCCAGGTGAAGACGAATTGCCTGCGCAAAAACCGATTTTTCAAGTTCCTTGCCCTTACGAATCAATTCATGAACCGTATTGCGGTGGCTGATTCGAGTAACGTCCTGATAGATGATCGGGCCCTCATCCAGATCTGCAGTTGCGTAATGGGCCGTTGCTCCGATAAGTTTTACCCCTCGCTGGTGCGCCTGGTGGTAGGGCCTGCCTCCCGCAAAAGCCGGCAGAAAAGAATGGTGGATGTTGATCACCGGGCAGCCAACCTCTTCAAGAAATCCCTCCGATAATACCTGCATGTAGCGGGCCATAACAACCAGTTCGCAACCGTGCTCTCTGACCAACCGGACCTGAGCGGCTTCGGCACCCAGTTTCGTCTCCTTACTGACTTGAATGTGGTAGAACGGGACTCCATACCGCTCGCTTTCCTCTCTTAACAATTCGTGATTGGAAATTACACAAGCCAGTTCACCCTGCATTTCATTCGCTCTGAACCGGAGCACGGTTTCGTGGAAGCAGTGGTCCACCTTGGACACAAAAAGAGCAACCTTCGGTCGATCGCGGGAAAGAGCGAGACGTAAAGAAACGTTCAACTCGCAGCTCGCAAAAAGCTTAAAAGCCCGCGCCTCCTCGGCGGCCTCGCCGACCGGGGTCCACTCAATGCGTTGGAAAAAGATACCGGCATCGCTGTCCTTGTGCTGATCCGCGTGCACAATATTGCCCCCGCGGTTAAAAATCCAACCGGAAACCTGAGAGACCAGACCGGGTTGGTCCGGGCCATGGAGAAGCGCAATTACCGTATCCCTAGACATTCGTTTTTTGAAGATTTAATGAAATAATCAGCAGAATTCTGATCGTAAATCATACAAAGTGTAAAACTCCAATGATCGCGCATCACCCCGGAAACAAATCCGCCTGTTTTTTGCGGAAAAACGCTACACTATCGCGTCGTATTTATCTTGTCACCCCTAACTTCACGACACACCTTCCCTGCGTTCGGGAGAGCAGACCTATAAACTGGCTCATTTGAAAAGTTCAAAATTATAATGATTCACAGTACCCTCCATAAAATCTATTCGACTTTGAAGGATCAAAGGATCCTCCTGTCCTTCCATGGACTGTTTTCACAACAGATCATGGTGGAGTATGGTCGTATTCTGAAAGAACGGAATGAGCTGGACGAAAATAAGAGAACCATCCTTTTCAGCATATTCGTCGAGCTAACGGAGAATATCTTACGCTACAGCACCGAGCGGGTCGCCTCTCAGAGTGACTCGCGTGGCGTTGGCATTATCGTGGTCAGTGAAACGGATGAAACCTACGCCATCAGCTCGGGAAATCTGGTTGAGACAGATCAGGCCCGGAAACTCGTGAGCTACTGCGAATCACTGAACAAGCTCGATCGGGACGCATTGAAATCGCTCTATAAGGAAAAACGCCGGGAAGCCCGTAAAGAAGGCGCCAAAGGTGCCGGCCTTGGCTTGATTGAAATGACGCGAAGATCAGACCGGCCCATTATTTGCTCGCAGAAACCACTGGAAGACAGTGGGTCCTTCCTATCCATTTCAATCGAAATCGAGAAGTCCGAAGTATCATGAAGCAACTTGATATAAAACCGACTGACACGACGCCTTCGGTGGAATTCGATCTCGAATCATCGACTTTGACCATAGCCGGCGAATCATTTCCGGAAAACGTCACAACATTCTACGATCCGATCCTGAAGTGGATTAAGGAATATTTTACTGATGGTGGGAACAACCGGAAACTGGTCCTGAATCTTAATCTAAAATACTTCAATACGAGCACGTCGAAATACCTTTTCGACATCATGAGCGAACTGGAGGAAACTCATAAAGACAGACACGCAGACATTCGGGTTGTCTGGTGCTACAAAAAAGGAGTCGAAATTATGTATGAGAACGGCGAGGAATTTGCCGAGGATTTCGAATTGCCGTTTGAGTTCGTCGCCTATGAGTAGCGAAGCCGAAGATTTTACGGACCCAAAGACCACGGGTTCAAAGGAAACTGGAAAAATGCTCTACGAGCACATCCATGCAGAGGAATTCGCGATCCTAAAACAGGCCGAGGCAATGGCGGGATCTTCGTCCGACGATTACCGGATCCTTTGCGAGGCTTACTCGAAACTATTGAATCGTTCTGTTCGCCTCATGCGCATGGCCGACAAAATGGAGCGGGAGATTTTAACGACCAAGAAAGATCTCGAAATCAGCCTGAAAAAGGTTGCGTCGCTCAATGACAATCTGGTGCGCATCAATAACGAAAAATCGGAATTTCTGGGTATTGCCTCGCATGATCTCAAAAATCCAATCACCAGTATTCTTGGTATCGCCGGCATTTTGAGAGAGGATATCTCGGAAATGCCGCAGGCAGAAGTTGAGGATTTTCTTCGATCGATCGAATCGAGTGCGCACTACATGATCTCACTGATCGATAATCTTTTGAATATCCAGCGGTTCGAGGATCAATCACACAACGCAAATGTTGGTATTTGTGACTTTCAGAAGATTGTCCTCTCCTGTTTTGATGATTACCGCATCCGCGCCGCCAGAAAAAATATCAATGTCCATTTCGAAGAGCCGCCTCCCACCGCCTATATTCGGGCGGATTGTTCCACTGTCTACCAAATCATTGATAATCTGGCTTCGAATGCTGTAAAATACTCCCCAAAAGGAGCGAATATTTATTTCGGACTGACCTCGGTTGAGCCCTCCTCATGGCGGTTCTCCGTTCGCGATGAGGGGCCGGGCATTCCGCTGAAGGAGCAAAAAAAGCTCTATCAGAAATTTGCCCGTTTGACACCACAGCCGACCGGTGGCGAAAACAGCACGGGCCTCGGGCTGGCGATTGTTCGGCGACTCGTGGAGATTCAGAATGGAGCAACCGGTTTCGAAAGCGAAGAGGGAAAAGGCTCTACCTTCTGGTTCGAGTTTCCCGCCGCGCGAGAAAGTGAGATCGACACCTTAGTCTGATCTCAACGTATTTGGTATGGCAATATCGCAGGACACTCTGAACACGCTCTGGTTGTTGATCTGTTCAGGAGAGATTATCCTGATGCAACTTGGGTTTTGTATGCTCGAGAGTGGCCTGGTCCGAACCAAAAACAGTATCAACGTAGCCGTTAAGAATTTGTCGGATTTTTGTATCGCGACCGTGCTGTTCTGGATCGTTGGTTTCGCCTTTATGTTTGGCGACAGCTGGTATGGTATTATCGGGCTCTCCAACTGGTTTGCGGCCGACCTGGTCGCCGGGTTCGATGTCGCTTATTTTCTCTTTCAGCTGGTATTCTGCGCGACGGCCGCAACTATTCTGTCCGGGGCGGTGGCCGAGCGAATGAGTTTCCGGGGGTATTTGATTATCACCCTGATAGTTTCCTTGATTATCTATCCAATAAGCGGCCACTGGATTTGGAATGAAGCGGGCTGGCTCGCCCAAATCGGATACGTTGACTTTGCCGGGTCGACCGCTGTCCACGCGGTTGGAGGCTTTTTTGCTCTCGCCGCGGTTCTGGTGATTGGGCCACGGATCGGCTGGTTGGATGGAAGGTCGAAGATGAGCAGTTCTCATAGTCTGGTCATCGCAACTTTCGGAGTGATTGTTTTATTCTTTGGTTGGTTTGGTTTTAATGGAGGAAGCTTCCTGGAGTTTAACGAAAAGGTACCGGGAGTCCTGATCGTGACCAGTATGGCTGGAGCTGCCGGAGGAATGGCGGCTATGCTGATTTCCAACTGGCGACTGGGCTACCCGGAATTGCGCGAGATGCTTAACGGGGTCATCGCTGGACTCGTCAGTGTGACCGCTTGCTGCCATGTGATTTCAGTCGGGGAATCCATCCTCATCGGTGCGCTCGGAGCTTCGATCTGCTACCTTTCTGCCCGGATTCTGGAAAAGTTCCGCGTCGATGACGTGGTCGGCGCCAGCTCTGCTCACGGCTTTCCAGGGATTTGGAGTGTTCTCTGCGTGGCGCTGTTTGGTGACCAAGAGTCCATCGGAACCGGACTGAGTTTCCTGGAGCAACTCGGCGTCCAAGCCCTCGGCGCGCTCACGGTTTTTCTCTGGGCCTTTGGGATAGGTTATATCTTTTTGAAAATCGTCAACCGGTTCTTCCATCTAAGGATCGATGAAGAAAGCGAGCGCATTGGGTTAAACGTGGCCGAACACGGCGCCACCACTGAAATCCTCGACCTTCTCGAAGAAATGGGACGGCATCGTGAAAGGGGTGATTTCAGTCGCCGGGTTGAAGCGGACCCCTTCACGGAAGTGGGCCAAATCGCCAGCGAATATAATACAGTTATCGAGAAGGTAGCTCTTGAAATCTTGCAACGGGAAGAAATTGCTTCCCGGTTGCAATTGGAAAAACAAAAGACCGATACGATCAACAAATCGATCATGAGCAGTATCGAATATGCTCAGAGGATTCAGGCAGCCATCCTGCCGGATCCCTCGCTGCTCAATGCTAAGTTCCGGGAATCTATGGTCCTCTATCAACCTCGCGACATCGTCTCGGGAGACTTCTATTGGTTTCTGGAAGACGGCGACTCCATCTACATCGCGGTCGTTGACTGCACGGGGCATGGAGTTCCCGGAGCGTTCATGAGCCTGATTGGCAGTATTCTGCTCGGCGATATCGTCCGCGGTCAGTCCTTGCAGGATCCCGCTATGATCCTCGCAGCACTGCACAAAGGTGTCCGTAAGGCACTCAAACAGGAAACGAACAGCGGGAGCATCGATGGCATGGATGTTGCCTTGGTTCGAATTGACCCAGATCAAATCTATTTCTCAGGAGCAAAACGTCCGCTCTATGTCATTCGCAGGCAGGGAGCCAGCTTTGCTCTTGAAGAGATTCGTGGCGACCGGAAAAGCGTGGGGGGCCGCCAACGGGAAACAGAACGCATTTTTCATACTTTCAAAATCGCCAGAACTGAAGACATGATCCTCTATCTCACGACCGACGGATACGTCGATCAACCAAACGCCGACCTCGACCCATTCGATAGTAGCCGATTGAAGCAACTTCTAGAGGCGATCGCAGAGCTCCCGATGGCCGAACAGCGCACCAGGCTCAAAGGCGAACTCGACAACTTCCGTCGCGGAAAGGCCTTTCGTGACGACATCACCCTTATTGGATTACGCCTTTAGCGATTCAAGGAAGCCGGCTTTTCAATCAATATTCAAATTCTGATTCGGATTCTGGCAGGCCAGACTTTTAGTAACTCCGGCGGCTGAGTAAGAGATAGGCGCAGCTCATCAAACCAAGCAGCAACGCAAGTGCTGACGGCTCAGGCACAGCATTTGCATCGATGAAGGCTTGAATCTCTGCGTCATGATTCCCCAGATAGCTAACACCGAAAATATCATTGATCGCGTCCTCATTGGTATCAGCAATGAACCAGTTGACGCCTACGATGGTGAGTCTCCCCTGAGCGTTCTCGACAAACAATGGACCGCCCGAGTCTCCCCCCTGCAACATGGCTTCAGACGAAACTCCGGATAGCCCGTCATCAGAAGCCTCAATGGAGGGGCCTTCATTCGCACCGCTCACGATCCTGAAATTAAAACCGTTGAGCACATTTCGTCCGACCGCCATATCCTGACTGGTTGACCAAGCCGTCGGTGACCGGCCAAAAACAAAGGCGTTTGCGTTATTGTAAGAGGATTGAGCAAAAGACCCTGGACCGCTCCCCGGACCCGTCGAAATATCCTCGGTTGCGAAATCGAAAAAGCTGAATCCTGCAGGAAGCGCCGAATCAAGGGTTCCGATGAGTATGTCCGTATTCTGGATCTGCAAGCGGGTTGATGTTATCTGCCGGGTAACACTGATTCCAGCCGGGTCATTACCGGAGTAGAAGGTCATACTGCTTCCAATTACCGGGGAAAAATGCTCAGCCGTTATGTAGACGTTCTCACTGATCATTGTCGCCCAGCGACCATTCAGGCCAACGCCTGAAAGATCGAATTGGTTTGCGACAAAGCTGCTGTCATTGGTGAACCGGTCGTTAACAAACGTATCGAAACCGGCAATTTGGACGGCGGACAGTGAGGGCAGATTAATCAGCGAAAATAAGAAACCTGCCAAAACGCGGTAATGACTTTTTCTTAGGCAGATTTTACCTGAGTACACCTGAAAAAAATGAAAAACTATCCGAAATTCGTCAACTTTTTTGGCAGGGCAAAATGGGTCTGTATCCACTGCTTGGGAGCATGCATTTCCCCGCGATTTTTGTTCAAAAAATTCGTTCCCGAACCGTTTACAGGTCAGCGCGACTTCATCAATCTACTGCCAGACGAGCGACTCCGTTCTCTTTGGCTACGCGAGGTTCTCTCTCGAACGCGCCAGAGTCGTGACTCAGTAACTGATCTTTCCAGCATGTAACGGGGATGCCGGTAGTCTGCAAATCCTCCGTCCTTGATCGAGGAGTTCTTACGAAGAAGAACTTTCGAGAACACGACAGCAGCGCACCTGAAACTTTTCCTCCAAATCTCACAGCGCCCCACTCCGTTTTACAAGTTTTTAATATATCATAAGGAGCTATCATTCAACCACTTACCCCGACTTTTTAATGTTTTATGGGGCCGCGCTGATTTGCACGGATGGTTACTCCTTGAGGTCAGGGAAAACTCAGACTAATTTTGCTTTGTTTCAGATTGTCTGTCATATTACCAAACTACGGTTCTCCCTGGTAATTTTTGAATCAAATGGTCATTTCGCATAAAGCCTTCTTCGCATTTGGAAGTTCGACCAGAATACCACTTGACGCTAGAAACGTCCCATCCTGGCGCATCGGAAAGTCGACATCCCGAAATAGACGACGAGGATTCACACTTGTTGAGATCATGATTGTGGTCGTTATTATCGGACTATTGGCCGCTATTGCTCTACCCGGTTTTGAACGCGTAAGAACCGCTTCCAGAAATTCGACGCTGGCAAACGATCTGCGCCAGTTCCGGGCGGCTTTCGAAACCTATAATCTTGAGCACGGGGCATGGCCGGAAGACCGGACCGAGGGGATCTTACCTCCGGAAATGAACGGCTATATCAACCGGGAGAGCTTCGAGCGACGAACTGTTGTCGGAGGTAATTACGACTGGGAAGGACCTGGTGCATTCAGCTTCGTTGCCGGGATATCCGTTCGAAATTCGAATCTTATCGACGAAGACGCCGAAAAGCTTGATGCCATTCTTGACGACGGAAACCTCGCTACCGGTATTTTCAATAATGACGTCGGTGCGGCTTTCACTCTGGTTCTGGAATTCTGAAAGGCGTCTTTCCCGTGCCATTATACTCAACTCCACCGGCCGCCGAAGCACGATGAACATCACAGAGCGAACGCTTTTTCCCAATCCGGTTCCTTAAAACCGATCAGACCAAACGAGTCCCCTATCAAAAAGGGTCGCTTCACAAGATTCCCCCGAGAAGCCAACAGTTCAAAGGTAGCTGCCTGCGAGAGGTCCACCAATTTACTCTTCAGGCCCAATTCTTGATAGT
>Ga0102948_1000248_pt1 | contig 20700 bp, 15 predicted proteins | sample SalPonA_A_H2O_MG_FD_78211 | JGI IMG/M metagenome (GOLD analysis project Ga0102948, IMG submission 78211) | Water microbial communities from South San Francisco under conditions of wetland restoration - Salt Pond MetaG R2A_A_H2O_MG | ecosystem: Environmental > Aquatic > Non-marine Saline and... | reverse complement strand
GTGCCTGTTGCCCGATTGCCTGTTGCCCAATCGCCGTCACAAATCCGGCTAGCTTGTGCTGGCCTCTGGCGGTGTTTTGCCTTTTTGGTAAAAAAATCAGAAATAATTATATAGTGATGAAAAAATCATTGAAATTTTCATTTTCTCTGTTCAGGGTATTGTAGGCGGATATGGGGAAATGATGCTGATTGATCTGAAAAACACTGACAAGGCGGCGCAGCGGCAAAAGACGCTGCAAAAAGCGCCGTTGCGTTCAAGTGGTAAGATTGGCAGTGATATTCGGGCATTACGCCGGTCGCGCAACTGGACCTTAAACAACCTTGCCGAACAGCTTGACCGTTCGGTTGGCTGGCTGTCGCAGGTTGAGCGCAATGTGTCTGAACCCGCGCTTGACGATATTCGTAAAATTGCCGGTTTGTTTTCGCTGCCGGTCAGCTTTTTCTTTACCGATGCCGCTGTTAGTGATGAGGCCGCCTATATTGTTCGTGCTGGATCGCGGCGCATTATGAGTGACGCCCCAAAGGGGTTGGCGGAAAGCCTGTTATCGCCTGATTTGGGTGGTGCATTTGAAATTGTTCATTCGGTTTTTGCACCGGGGGCAGCATGCCCCGAGCCTTTTGTGCGTCCAACCGAAGAGGCAGGCTATGTTCTTGAAGGCAGTCTGGTGCTGTTTATTGATGGGGTTCGTTTCGAACTTTATCCGGGAGATAGTTCCATTTTGCCGGCGAAGAAATCACCTGGATTAACGAGGGCAAGACCAATGCGGTCTTGATATGGGTTATTGCGCCGCCGGTTTATTAACATTGCGGCCGAGATGGAAAAAGTAGGCCAGAAATTTGGTCAAACCTTTGGAAAGAGATTTTGATATGACAACGCAAACCGTTGCTGGAAATGATACTGACCTAACGGCATCAGCCAAATTACCCGCCTCGGCGCGTGTGGTGGTGATTGGCGGCGGCGCTGTTGGCTGTTCGGTTTTATATCATCTTGCCGAAATGGGATGGACCGATTGTGTCCTGTTGGAAAAGAACGAGCTGACGTCAGGATCAACATGGCATGCGGCTGGCAATTGCCCTAATTTTGTCGGCTCATGGACGATGATGAAAATCCAGTCCTATTCAACCGCGCTATATCGCAAGCTTGGTGATCTTGTCGATTATCCGATGAATTATCATGTGACCGGCGCCATCCGGTTGGCGCATAGCCGCCAGCGTATGGAAGAATTCAGGCATGTGCAGGCAATGGGTCGGCATATGGGTGTTGAACTTGAAGAAATGTCAAATAGCGACATGCAGGCAATCTATCCATTTTTGGAAACGCATGATCTATATGGTGGTCAGTTTGACCCGCTGGATGGCGATATTGATCCGGCGCAATTGACCCAAGCCTTGGCCAAAGGTGCGCGCGATCTTGGGGCAAAGATTGTTCGTTTTTGTCCGGTGACGGCGGTTGAATGGCTTGGCGATGAATGGAAAATCACCACGCCAAATGGCGAAATCAGGGCTGAATATGTGGTGAATGCGGCTGGCTATCGGGCTGGTGAGCTTGGCAAGATGTTTGGTCGTGATGTGCCGTGCGTGTCATTGGCGCATCAATATTTGATTACCGAGCCAATCGCCGAATTGACCGCGCGCGATGAAAAGCTGCCGCTGCTGCGTGACCCTGATAGCTCTTATTATTTGCGTCAGGAAAAAGATGGATTGCTTCTTGGCCCCTATGAAAAAAACTGTCGGGCGCATTGGCTGTCGTCTGATGATCCGATGCCAGATGATTTTTCGTTTCAGCTATATAATGACGATCTGGAACGGCTGGAATGGTATATTGAAGATGCTTGCGCCCGCGTGCCGCTTCTTGGCACGGCCGGAATCACGCGCGTGGTCAATGGCCCCATTCCCTACACGCCAGATGGATTGCCATTGATTGGGCCAATGCCAGGCGTGCCAAATGCGTTTGAGGCTTGTGTCTTTACCTTTGGCATTGTTCAGGCAGGCGGTGCTGGCAAGCTGTTGGCGGAAATCATCATTGAAGGCGAGGCCGAAAGCGACAGTTGGGCTGTTGATCCGCGCCGCTTTACCGATCATGTTGATACCGCCTATACCGCGGCAAAAGCTATTGAAACCTACAGCCATGAATATGCGATGCATTTCCCGCAAATTCAGTGGCCAGCCGGTCGCAAATCAAAATATTCGCCGCTTTATGACCGGTTGGCGGCGGCGGGTGCCGAATTTGGCAGCTATGGCGGCTGGGAACGCGCTGACTGGTTTCCAGAAAATGCGGCCGATCGCCGTCCGGCGGATAGTTATGATCGCCAACATTGGTTTGATGCGGTTGGTGATGAATGTCGCCATGTTGCGGCACATGCTGGCATTCTCGAACTAACCGGATTTTCGAGATTCCATGTTACTGGCGATGGTGCCGATGAATGGCTGACCAAGCAAATTACCGGCAATATGCCGCGTGTTGGGCGTATCGGGTTGGCATATTTCGCCTCGCCAAAAGGCAAGATTCTGACCGAGATGACGGTGACAAATCTTGCCGAAAATGACTTTTTGCTGATGACGGGTGCGGGTGCCTATTGGCATGATCGTGATTTGTTGATGGCAAGCCTGCCAGCCGGTGGTTCGGTAACGATAAATGACGTGACGCGCAATTTGGCAACCTTGCTTGTGACCGGGCCAAAAGCACCGGCAATTCTGGCTGATATGACGGGGCAATCAATGACGCATGATGATTTTGCGTGGCTTAGCCACCGCAAGATTGATCTTGCTGGCTGTCAGGCAAATGTCATTCGGGTGTCTTTTGCAGGCGAAGCCGGATTTGAAATTCATTGCCCGATGGATGATGTTGTTGCGGTTTATGATGCGGTTATGGCGGCTGGTGCCGCGCATCAATTGCGCCCCTTTGGGATGCTTGCCCTTGATTCAATGCGATTGGAAAAAGGCTATCGTTCATGGAAAGCAGATTTGACGTCTGACTATACGATGCTTGAATCCGGTCTTGGTCGCTGGGTGAATTTCAATAAGGATGATTTTGTTGGCCGCGCCGCGTTGCAGGCTGAAAAACAGGCTGGCAGCCAGCGTGAATTTGTCACCCTTACGCTTGATGATCCTGATGATGACGCCCCCTTTGGCGAGGCGGTTTATCTTAGCAATGTGTCAATCGATGGCGTTGATGCTGGGTTGGTTGTATCGGCTGGCTATGGGCACCGCGTTGGCGCGTCAATCGCAATGGCTGTTGTCGATCGTCAGGCCTTGGCAAAGGCAAAGGATATTTCGGTTCTGGTGTTGGGGCGTCAGCGCCGCGCCACTGTGGTTGAAGGCCATGTTTTATATGATCCTGAAAATGCAAAGATGAAGGTGTAGCCAATGCAGATTCCGTCAAAGGCGCGTGCTGTAATCATTGGTGGCGGTGTTATTGGCTGCTCGATCGCCTATCATCTTGGAAAATTGGGCTGGAAAGATGTTGTGCTGCTGGAACGCAAACAGCTGACCTGCGGCACCACATGGCATGCGGCAGGCTTGATTGCCCAGCTTCGTGCAACGCAAAATATGACGCGGCTTGCCAAATATTCACAAGAACTCTATTTCGGCCTTGAGGCTGAAACCGGTGTTGCCACCGGCTTTAAACGCAATGGATCAATCACGGTGGCCTTAACCGATGAGCGCATGGAAGAACTGCGCCGGTCGGCAGCGATGGCGCGCGCTTTTGGCGTTGAGATTGATGAAATTACCCCTGGTGATATTGCCGGTCGCTATCCGGGGCTGGCAACAGGCGATGTTGTTGGCGGCGTTTGGTTGCCAAAGGACGGACAGGCAGATCCGGTCAATATCACCCAAGCATTGGCGAAGGGGGCGCGCAATTTCGGCGCGTCAATTCTGCAAGGGGTCAAGGTTACGGCAATCCAGCAGGCCAATGGCCGCGTCACCGGTGTTGAAACTGATCATGGGCCGATTGCGGCTGATTATGTGGTGAATGCTGGTGGCATGTGGGGCCGGGAAATTGGCGCGATGGCAGATGTTGCGGTGCCGCTTCATGCGTGTGAGCATTTCTATATTGTGACCGAAGCCATGCCCGATCTGGCGGCCAATCTGCCGGTATTGCGCGTTCCCGATGAATGCGCCTATTACAAAGAAGATGCTGGTAAAATTCTGCTTGGGGCGTTTGAGCCAAATTCAAAACCATGGGGCATGAACGGCATTCCCGAAGATTTTGAATTTGATTCATTGCCCGAAGATTTCGACCATTTCGAGCCAATTCTTGAACGCGCCGTCGAACGTTTTCCGCTATTGGCATCGGCTGGCATTCAAACATTTTTCAATGGGCCAGAGAGCTTTACGCCGGATGATCGCTATATTCTTGGCGAAGCACCCGAGCTTGATAATTTTTATGTCGCTGCCGGATTTAACTCAATTGGCATTCAATCGGCTGGTGGTGCGGGTATGGTTCTTGCCGATTGGATGGATCGGGGGCGGCAGCCAATTGACCTTTGGGATGTTGATATCCGGCGGATGCAGCCATTTCAGGCCAATCGAAGCTATTTGCAGACACGCGTATCAGAAACGCTTGGGCTGCTTTATGCCGATCATTTCCCCTATCGCCAATTTGCGTCGGCGCGTGGCGTTCGGCGATCTCCAATTCATCGCTATCTTGAGGCTGAAGGCGCGTGTTTTGGCGAGGTTGCCGGATGGGAACGCGCCAATTGGTTTTTGCCGGAATCCGAAAAAGAAAAGGGCAAAAAAGCCGAATATAAATATAGCTGGCGTCGGCAGAACTGGTTTGACTATAGCGCGGCTGAACATATGGCGGTTCGGCAAAAGGTGGGGATGTTTGACATGTCCAGCTTTGGCAAAATTAAATTGATTGGCCGCGATGCCGAGGCGGTGCTGCAAATCATTGCGGCAAATGACGTTGCGGTTCCGGTTGGGAAAATCGTCTATACGCAATTTTTGAATGATGATGGCCATATCGAAGCTGACGTGACCGTAACGCGTCTTGGCCTTGAAGAATTTTTGATTGTAACACCGGCAGCGACAATCAGACGTGACCTTCATTGGATCAATGGCCATATTCCCGATAATGCGCATGCCATTGCCATTGATGTTACCGTGTCAGAATCAGTTTTGGTGGTCATGGGGCCAGAGGCGCGATCTTTCCTCCAGCCAATGATCCCACAAAGCCTTGCCAATGATGATTTTGCCTTTGGCACGATGCAGCAAATTGAAATTGGCCATGCTGTTGCCCGCGCGCACCGTGTTACCTATGTTGGCGAGCTTGGCTGGGAGCTGTATGTATCTGCCGATATGTCAGCGCATGTTTTCGAGGCGATTGCCGAACGCCACAATGACCACCCAATTGCCATGTGCGGCCTGCATGCGCTTGATAGTTGTCGTATTGAAAAAGGCTTTCGCCATTTTGGCCATGATATTTCGAGCGAAGATCATGTTCTTGAAGCCGGTCTTGGTTTCGCCGTTAAGGAAAATAAGACGCCAAGCAAATTTGGCGGCATGATCGGCGCTGATGCGGTTGCGGCCAAACGCAATGACGGCCTGTCGCAAAGATTGATGCAATTCCGCCTGACCGACCCTGATCCGCTGCTGTATCACAATGAAGCTATTTACCGCGATGGCGCGGTGATCGGCTATCTGACAAGCGGCAATTATGGTCATTATCTTGGCGGTGCAATCGGGCTTGGCTATGTCAAATGCAACAGCATTGGCGAAACTGCCGAAGCACAGTTAAACGCCCATTACCAGATTGATGTTGCCGGTAAATTAGTCGATGCCGAAGTGAGTTTGCGTCCCCTGTATGACCCAAAGGCCTTACAGGTCAAATTGTAGGTCAGGTCAAATTGTAAGGCAGGTTAAATTACCAGTTAGGTTAAAATATAAGTCAAATAGAACCATAAATATGGCCCTTTTTTAAGGAGATCATGCTGATGATCCAGAATAGATTGATCACATATTCGTCGCGGCGCAGCGGTGGCCGTGAAGCAAGACGTAACCTGCGTGCAGCGCCATTGGCCGAGGATTTGCGGCCAATACGTGCTGGGCTCGAAGGGGGAAATTTCAAACCTCTGGATGCGGCGGCTGTTCAGGCGGTTGATGCAACCGTTTATCAGATTTTGGAAGAAATCGGCCTTAGCCAAGCGCCAGACTCGGGCGTGAAATATATGACTGATGCTGGTGCCATTCTTGGTGATGATGGCCGTCTTCGTTTCCCGCGGGGATTGGTCGAAGATACGCTTGCCAAATGCGCGCGTCATATCACGCTTCATGGGCAAAATCCGAAACATGATCTGCTGTTATCAGGGTCGCGTGTGCATTATGGCACGGCGGGTGCGGCGGTTCATGTTGTTGATATTGCCAAGAATGAATATCGCGAATCCTACCTTGCCGATATTTATGATGCTGCGCGGATTGTTGAGCAAATGGATAATATCCATTTCTTTCAGCGTCCGATGGTTGCGCGCGATATTCCCGATCCGGCTGATCTGGATTTCAATACGGTCTATGCGGCGATCAAAGGAACAACAAAACATGTTGGCGTCAGCTTTACCGAAGCTGAATTTATGAAACCAGTTTTTGAAATGCTGCATAGCGTTGCTGGCGGCGAAGATAAATGGCGGGCGCGTCCGTTCGTGTCGAACAGCAATTGCTTTGTCGTGCCGCCACTTCGGTTTGCCACTGAGTCCTGTTTGGTGATGGAAGAGGCGGTGCATAACGGCATGCCAGTTCTGTTGCTGTCGGCAGGGCAAGCAGGGGCAACAGCACCAGCCAGCATTGCCGGTGCGGTCGCGCAGGCCTTGTCTGAGGTGATTGCCGGATTGATTTATGTCAATGCGATGAAACCTGGACATCCCTGCATTTGTGGAACATGGCCATTTGTTTCAGATTTGCGAACCGGGGCGATGTCGGGCGGATCGGGTGAACAGGGGTTATTGACCGCTGCCTGCGCGCAAATGCTGCAATATTATGATTTGCCCGGGGGGGCTGCTGCCGGTATGGCCGATGCGAAAATGCCGGATGCGCAATCTGGCTATGAAAAAGGCAGTACCCTTGTCATGGCGGGGCTATCTGGGCTGAACATGGTCTATGAGGCCGCTGGCATGCATGCGTCACTGCTTGGCTTTTGTCTTGATAGTCTGATTATCGACAATGATATGTTGGGGCAATGTTTACGCTGTGTTCGCGGCATCGAGGTGAATGAACAAACCTTGGCTGTTCAGGTGATGAAGGATATTTGCATGGGTGGCCCCGGTCATTATCTTGGCCATGACCAGACGATCAATCTGATGCAAACCGAATATGTCTATCCGGAAATTGCCGACCGCTCTAGCCCAAAGGAATGGGAAGAGCTTGGCAAACCAAATCTGCTTGAGGTGGCGCGGCAACGCAAAGAAGATATTCTGGCCAACTCACATCCAAGCCATATTTCTGACGCGCTTGATGCCGAATTGCGGGCGCGTTTCAAAATTTTGCTCTAGCCGGTTTTGGTCTGCTCTAGCCGGTTTGGCGTCACAGGTCTAGTTGCGAACCGGTGCGCCATCATCCAGCATGGCACTGATGCGGGCGTGGGTTTCGGGCGTCTTTGCCAGCCGGATAAAGGCGGCTCTTTCGCGGGCGAATAACCCATCTTCATCAATCGGACTATCCTCATCGGGGCTTTGCACCATGATTGTGGCAATCTGCATGGCAACGGTTTTGTCATGCGGCATGAAATCGCCACGATCAACGCCATCTTGCATAAAGCCTGCCATTTTTTCGGCAAGTGCTGCCGGTGCCAATTCGGCCTTTGGCGGTTTTGGTGGCGTGTAAGAGGCGGCCATTTCGGTAACAAGCTGGATTGCCCGTGGCAATAGCCGGTCTCGGTTCATCACGGTTTCATCATGGTCTTGCCGGAAATATTGCATGCGTGACGCAAGCTCGGGCGAAGATCCGGTGGCGGCATATCCAAGATTCATCCATGCTTTCCAAGCGGCCTGTTCCCAATCGCCAAGATGGGCATGCCAGCGTAAATAGCTTTCCTTAACCCCGCCGCCACTTGGCACAACGCCAACCGCCGCTTCGACAAGACCAAGAACCGAATTGGTATGCACGACAAGCTTGTCACAATGCGCCAGCACCTCAAATCCGCCACCAGCGGCAAGACCGGACGGCGCGCCAACAACCGGAACTGGGGCATATTTCAAAGCGGCAACAGCCGTCTGGAACCGCAAAAGAAACCCGTCAATTTCATCCCATTGCCCCGCCTCGATCATGCGGCGAAACGCATTTAGGTCGACGCCGGCCGAAAAATGCTGCGCGTCATTATGAATGATGATTCCCGCCCCATGATCCTTGGCAGCGGCGGCAACAATTTCCATCGAGGCATCGGTTAGCGCATTGGCTTTTGAATGAAATTCGACAAGCCGCAAATCGCCGTCAAGGGCAAAAAGGCTGGCAGCGTCATTTGTCAAAATCGGATGGAGGGTGCGCCGTGTCATATGAAAGCGCATCACCCCTTCGGGTAAATTGACCGGCTGGCGGGCGCCATCGGCATGGCGAACCATCAAGCTGCCTGCCTGTACGCTGTAATTGGGTGCGCCACCTTCCAGAAATGCCGGCATCGTTAAACCACATTCATCGAGAAGCGCGGCGAAACGCTGCTGGCCAATGGCGTCAATCATTTCAAACGGGCCGCGTTGCCAGTTAAAGCCAAGTTTCATCGCATCGTCAATATCCTGCGGTGTTGTTGTCACCGACGGCACAAGGCTTGCCGCATAATGCAAAATCCGGCCAAGAACACGGCGGCAGAATCTGGCTTGGTCATCATGCCCATCAAGCAGCATGAACAAAGGTTCATCCTGACGGGCAGAGGCTTCGGCAGCGGCAATGGCTGCGGCTGGAAGCTGTGTTTTGGCAGGTTTTAAGGGTGGCATATCATTGCCCTCATAACCGGCAAATTGCCGCGCCATGCGTTTGGTGCCATCCAGACAGTAAAAACCGCCCTTGCCCTTATCACCGGTAAAGCCAGCGGCAATCATCGCAGCAATGGCCGGATTGGCAGCGCCAACCGCATGAAACGCATCATCGGCAGGCAAGATATTGCCAAGCGAGACAACAACATCGGCCATAAGATCAATGCCGATCAGATCATAAAGACCAAAGACACCTGTTTTTGGGATGCCCATTGGCCGGCCGAATAACGCATCAGCATCTTCGATGGCAAGATTGCATTTCAAGGTTTCGTCAATGCCAACCTGAAGCGCAAACACCCCAACACGATTGCCAAGAAAGCCTGGCGTATCGGCGCAGCGAACAACCCCCTTGCCAAGAACACGGTCATTGAAATCGGCAAGGCGGTCAATAACATCACTGGTCGTTTCACTGCCGCGAACAAGCTCGAGAAGCCGCATATAGCGAACCGGATTAAAATAATGGGTGATGGCGAAACGCTGGCGAAACGCGCTTGGCATATCCTCGACAAGAAGCTTGATCGGAATGGTTGATGTGTTCGAGCTGACAATACAGTCAGCGCCAATCACCGCATCAAGACGGTGATAGAGCGCTTTTTTGATATCCAGCCGTTCAACAACGGCCTCGATGATCCAGTCGCAATCGGCCAGCTTGTCAAAATCATCATCAATGACGCCAGTGGTGATACGCGCAACATTCTTTTTTGACATTAATTGCGGTGGGTCGGATGCCAAAAGCCGGTCAATGGCGCTTTCGGCCGGTGTCTTTTCACCCGCCGATTTGGCACCAAGATCAAGCAGTAAAACATTATGACCAGCATTGGCAATCTGCGCGGCGATGCCGCTTCCCATTGTGCCAGCGCCAATCACGGCAATATTACGAAAATTTGCAGCGCTCATTTGATCATCCTTTAAAATAGTGGCCTGTTGTCAGGTTCTTGTTACCTAGCTGGCCAGAAAGTGGCGAAGCGCATCATTGACTTCGGCGGGGCGTTCGGCTGGCAACATATGGCCTGCGCCATTCAGAATGACGCGTTCACTATTGACCAGACTATCAGCCATTGCATTGCCAAATTTTACCGGCGTCATCCGGTCAGATGCAGCCAAAATACACAAGGTGGGCTGGGTGATTTTTGCCGCTGCCACCTTGCCACCACTGTAATTATTGCAGGCGACCAAATCATGGCGAAGCGCATCGGCATGATTGCTTGCCATCAACCGGTTTCCGTAACCAAGAAAGGAATGGCCGGGCTGGGTATTGTCATGCATATGCGCCATTGGTCCATGTCCCCAGCTTGTCATCACGCTAATGGCCTTGCCAAGAGCCTTGTCGGACATTGTCAAAAGCTGATCATTCACCGGAATCGCCAAGGCCCCCGCAATCAGGCCAAGGCGCGAGACACGGTCTGGATAGCGTGCGGCGGCATCAATGGCAACAAGACAGCCTTGGGAATGGCCAACAAGACAGGCCGTTTTCACATCCAGACTATCAAGAAGGGCGATCACCCAATCAGCCATATCTTCGATCGATTCCAGTGGCGTGCCGCCAGATAGGCCATGACCCGGGAAATCAGGTGCCAGAACCGGATAGCCGCGATAGGCAAAATACCGGCTTTGCAGAACCCATGTCAGATGGTTCTGGCCGCTGCCATGAAGCAGAACAAGCGCCTCGCCATCCTTGGAAAATGGTCGTCCGCCAGTGGCGATATGGATTTGTGTGTCGAATAGCTGTTGTTTCATCGTGACTGCCCCTTAATCGACCGTGCGGTTAGTCTTTGGTCTTGGCAAATTTGGCGGCTGCCCGAAATCCGGTTTCGAAATCAGCTTTGATATCGTCGAAATCTTCCAGCCCAACCGATAGGCGAATCATATCATCGGACAGGCCGCCCTCGATCATCGCTTCGGCGGAAATATGCGAATGGGTTGTGCTTGCCGGATGGATCACAAGCGTTTTGGCGTCACCAACATTGGCAAGATGCGACGCTAATTCAACCGATTCAATAAAGCTGCGTCCGGCATCGCGCCCACCTTTCAGGCCGAATACAATGATCGAGCCTGCGCCGCGTGGCATCATGCGTTTTGCCAATTCATGCCCCGGATGATCGGCAAGATTGGGATGACGTACCCAAGCGACCGCGTCATGGCCGCTTAAAAATTCCAGCATCTTGGCAGTATTATCCATGTGACGCTGCATCCGTAACGGCAGGGTTTCCATGCCTTGCAGAATATGAAAGGCATTTGTTGGCGAAAGTGACGGGCCGAAATTATACATGCCTTCGGCGCGGAATTTTGCGGTAAAGGCAGCAGGGCCGAATTCTTCGTAGAAATTAATGCCATCCATCGCATAATGTGGGCCTGCAATGGTGGGGAATTTGTCATTCTGTCCCCAATCGAAATTACCGCCATCAACCACTGCCCCGCCAATTGCAACACCATGACCGCCAATCCATTTGGTCAATGAATGAATGATCAGATTGGCACCAAGCTCGAAAGGCTTTAACAGCCAAGGGGTGTTAAATGTACAATCAAGCATCAATGGAATACCGGCCTTGGCGGCAATTTTCCCCACAGCTTCGACATCCATGATATCCAGACCCGGATTGCCAATCACTTCGCCAAAAATCAATTTGGTATTGGGCTGGATGGCTTTTTCGATGCCGGCAAGATCTGACGGGTCAATAAAGCTTGTGGTGATGCCAAAACGCGTAAGCGTGTTTTCCAGCAGATTGATATTGGCACCATACATGCGCGATGACGAAACGATATGATCGCCTTGCGAACATAGCACCAAAAGCGCGGTTGAAAGCGCCGCCATGCCCGATGCGGTTGCCGTTGCCGCAACCCCACCTTCAAGCGCGGCAACACGCTGTTCCAGCACGGCAACTGTTGGATTCGAGATGCGCGTATAAAGATGACCGCCAAGTTCTTGGTTATAAAGCGCGGCTGCATGTTCGGTATTTTGAAACACATAGGATGTTGTCTGATGGATCGGCACTGCGCGCGAACCATGACGTTCGTCAGGCACATGACCCGCATGTAGGCTCAACGTGTCAAATTTATAGTCACCGCTCATCTCAAGCCGCCTTTTTTGATGTTTCGATTTCCTCTTTTTGCCCGCTTCGGCAAGCCAAGTCAATGAGGCCAAGTCAGGGAGGGTATCACTGATCGATCATTCCGAAGGCGCACCCATGCCGAAACCAGCAATTGCAAAAGCCAGAGGGTTCGTGGGCTGTTTTTGATGATTAGCCAAGGTGAAAATAATCAATCCCGTCTTTGGTCTGAATTTGCATTTCTTCGCGGGCAACAAGATGGTTCAGATGTGCGCGCGCCTCGCAGCTGGCAAAGAATAATTCATGGTCGGTCAGATCAAAGGCAAAAAGCGCATGCATCGCACCTGCTGTTGTGATGGGCCCATTGCCCGCAGCGCCGCGCAAAAGATCAAGCCGCGTATTGTGATGTTCAATCAATTCAGCCGCCCGCACGCCGCCGCCAAAATACGGCCAATCATGCCCCGGAATGATTAGCCAGTCATCAGTCAGATGGCGCATCTGATCGAGATAGCTGTAATAATGCCCAAGCATATCAATCTCGATAGACCGAAGGCTGACCGAAATATTCGGCGAGATGCGGGGCAATAGAAAATCAACACAGATATGAAGCTTGCGGTCATGATCGGACAGGCTCATATGGCCTGGTGAATGGCCGGTATCAAAGCGCGGTGTCCAGATGCCTGATTTGCTGTGAAAACGGTGATCGGTATCAATGATTGTGACATCGGGAAGATCTCCCGATAATTTGCGGAAATAATTGCCCTGTGAGCGGATGCGATCGACAATGTCGCCATCTAGCCCGAAACGGGCATAGGTATCGCCCATGATCGTGCCAAATGCGGCATCAGATTGGGCAAGGCTCCAGCTTGCCTGCGCATGTTCAACCGCGCCCATATAGATTGGCGCGCCAGTGATCGCCGCCAGCGCACCAGCATAGCCAACATGGTCAGCATGATAATGCGATACGATAATGCCAATTACCGGCTTGCCAGCCAAAGGCCCTGCCAGCATCGCCTGCCACTGATCAGCAATGGCCTGACTTTGAATGCCGCAATCAAGAAGCAGCCAACCATCTTTCGTATCAAAGGCATAGAGATTGATATGGTTTAACCGAAAGGGAAGGGTAAAGCGCATCCAGTAAAGATCATCAGCAAGCGCGACCATTTCGCCGGTTTTCGGCGGGTCGATGGCAAGAGGGGACATTGACGGGTTTGGCATGTTTGGCATGTGCATTACTCTTGTGCGGCCAGAATGGCACGAAAATGGTGAAACAAGGGTTGGGTAATTACCGGATCGAGATCAAAAACAGACCTTTAAATTATAGAGTATATTACAGGGGTGATGAAATGCCTTTATGCCGGTTCGAAATTAGCTGCCAGCAAAATCATGCTGACGCCATGCTTCATAAATCACGATGGAAACGGCATTGGCAAGATTGAGTGACCGGTTATTTGCCACCATTGGCAAACGTAATTTATGATCTGGTGCGATGCAGGCATGAATATCAGCTGGCAACCCTGAGGTTTCCGAGCCAAATAGAAAAGCATCTCCTGGGGCAAAGGCGCGGTCATATATGGTGCCGTCGCCCTTTGTGGTAATCGCAAAAAGCCGCGGCTGGTCAAGCCAGTCCAAACAGGCCGGCAGATCATCATGAATATGAACATCGCTTAGCGCGTGATAATCTAGCCCCGCACGCCGAAATGATTTTTCGTCAAGCGCAAAGCCAAGCGGTTTGACCAGATGCAGACGATTACCGCTATTTGCCGACAGCCGGATAATATTGCCGGTGTTGGGAGGAATTTGTGGCGCAAATAAAATGATCTCAAACATCAATGACAATGCCTTGGAAAATAGTGGTGGTTAAAATATTGCCGTAAAATTACAAAAGTAGAATTACTAAATTTAAATTGCGATCGTAAAATCACTATTGACGGCAGGCCGCCTTTTACCAACCCCGATCACCGGCCGATGCGATCTTGGCCGCAGCTGGCCAGCCTTGATAGTTTGGTGCCAATAGGGACTAGCCGGCTCGGCGTGCCGTCTCTGGCCTGATTAATTCATTTGGATTAATCAGGCTGGATAAGGCTGGTAGAGTTAATTTGGCAGAGTTTAAGTGACAATCGGTGATGCTATTGAAAAGTGATGCGGGCCAATACTATCACCATTCAACCAAAAACAGCCAGCCATAGGAAATGATCACCGCTGGTACGGCGGAGTAAAGGGTTGCCACTACCGCCACTTTGGGGGCAATTGCAATCGCCGGAAACAGCGCGTCACCATCATTACTAAGCGCGTTTCCGATCTGCGCCGATAGCGGCAGAATACCAGCAAGATACATTGTCGTGACCAAAACCTGCGGCCCGCATCCCGGTATAAAGCCAATCAAAATGGCGATCATTGGGGTGAAAAGCGTAAAGCCGCTAAAGACTTGTTTTAGGTCAATCGCGAAGAAATAAACTGATAAATCAAACACCAGATAGGCGCTAATTACCCAGACGGTCACAAAATTGGTATCGGCAACGGTGCGCCGGAGGATTGTTCCGCTTGCCGAAAAGGCGGCATCGCCACGAATGCCAAATCGTGGTGCCAACCGCATGGTAACGGCTAAAACGCCGCCAAGTACGCCAAGAAGGCTTGCAGGCTTGTCGAGATAATCGCTTGCAAACAACGCATCAACATCGACCTGAAAGGCAACAAGAGCGGCAAGAACAAGCCCGGGAAGCATGATAATTAACCAGATCCGGTCTAGCCATGGCGTGCTGGCATCCTCGTTCATATGGTCGACATCATGCCCATCGCCAAGCGACCCGCGCAAAAAATCACGGCCGTGAATATAATTGACGATCCAGCCGCTGAATGTGCCAACAACAAACCCAAGCGCGACCATCGCAAGACCGACAAGCGGTTGTTGTGCAATCAAAAGAAATGCAGCGTCGCCCATTGTCGCGGTCAATACCGCAACAACACTGCCAAAACTGAGCCGGCCCGATACATATTGCGTCACCACAATAATGGCCCCGCCACAACCGGGAAGCGCGCCAAGCGCAGCGGCAACAGGCACTTGCCAGACCGCCGCCTTGCGTAGCGCCGCAGCGGCATCAATATTCAAAACCCGTTCAATGCCATAGAAAATGAAGAATGTACCAGCAACAAAGGTGCTGACCTGAATATATGCATCGGCAATCGCCTTGAACAGAATGTCATTAAATTCAGATTCGATATGCGTCATCACATAGCCAGCCAATAGAACTGGAAATAAAATCAAAAGACTATGAAATGCGGTCGCAGGGTTACTTGGCCCGCCTGTTGCGGGCTGTGAGTTTGCCATTGGTGACAAGTTCTGATTCATGACATAAAATTAGCAGCTTCTAACTTTGATCACAACGCCTAATATTACGATTAATGCTAACTTATCCGATATGTGAATTTGGTGGGATGCTGACAATCTGATATCGTTATATCCGGCATCGCTAAATCTGATATTTTTGGGGCTCCAACATGGCACATGGCCAAGAAGATCAATTACTATTTACCGCCCCAATTCTGTTATTTGGTGCGGCTCCAATCGCCGAATCAGTGCTATCTTGTCTTGATCGCTGTCAAAACTGGCCGGTTGTAGCGGCAGATGGTGGGCTTGGTACGGCTTTGTCATGTGGGCTTTGTCCACAAGCGGTGATTGGCGATATGGATTCGGCAAATGATCTTGATCAGCTTACCGATGATATTCGTCAGATAAAACGATCTGGGCAGGATGATACTGATTTTGAAAAATCGCTTGATTTGATTGTGGCGCCTCTGATCATTGGCATTGGTTTTCTCGATGGCCGGTTTGATCATTCCTTGGCGGCACTTGATGCGCTGGCGCGACTGCCGCATGACCGGCCGGTTATATTGGTTGGCGGTGATGATGTTTTATTGCGTTTGCGCGGTGATTTTGAAATTACCTTGCCGTCGGCAAGCCGGTTTTCGGTCTGGCCACTTGGCACACAGCATTTTTTGCGCTCACAGGGGCTGGAATGGCCGTTGGATGATGTCACGATGGCGTTTGGTAGACGAACCGGCACCTCAAATCGGGTGATTGGCGCGCCGGTTTCGATTGCGGCTGGCGTTGGTGATGGCTATGTGGTGATGGCACCTTTCACCGCATTTGATGCGATGCTTGATGCCGCGGTAGCAATGGTAGATTTGCCAGCCTGAATTTGCGGCCAAGACGAGAGACCAATGAACAAACAGCCTTTGTCTGATCTGGATGATGGTCAAAACCGCCCTGTTTGAAATTGGATGGGTCGTTATTGCTTTGTGTGACGCCTCACCCTATAGTTTGCTCTGACATATTTTACCGGCAGGAGACGATCAATGCATAAACTTGTGTCATCAACTACGGCAGTGGTGCGCCATCATGTGCTGACAGATGCTATTCTTTTTGGCCCCTTTGCAGGAAAAGTGATTTCCGCACCTGTGGTAAAGGCGTTTCTGATTGTCGTTGGCAGTCTGCTTTTGGCAGTGTCGGCACAAATCAAAATTCCGTTTTATCCAGTGCCAGTAACAGGGCAAACATTGGTTGTTCTGTTGATTGGCATGACCTATGGCCCGCGCCTTGGCGGGGCAACAATTGCGGCTTATTTGCTACAAGGGGCGATGGGGTTGCCGGTTTTTGCTGGTGCTACTGTTGGCATTGCAGCATTGGCCGGGCCAACGGGTGGTTATCTTGCTGGCTTTTTAGTTGCGGCGATTGTTATGGGCTTTTTGGCGGAACGCGGCATGGGCCGCTCGGTCATCAGCACGGTGATTGCAATGGTGATTGGTAATGCAGTGATCTATGCAATGGGCGTATCATGGCTAACAAGCTTTATTGGTATGGAAAAAGCGCTGATGCTTGGCATGGCGAAATTTTTATATGGTGATGCGTTAAAGCTGGTGATTGCCGCCTGTTTGATGCCAGTGGCATGGCGGTTGGTGAAATCAGCGCAGAAATAGCCAAAATTTGCTGCCATCTATTGTCTGACTAATTGCCAGTCAATAGATGGTCTTTCGCTGAATTCCAATATGACGCTCCGGCATCTGCCGGAGCGTTTTTTATGATCCCAGCTTAAACGCGCGTTAGATATTGATTGTCATTTGCCGGTCGGTCAAACGGCATTGGCGCATTGCCAAGCGTTTCAAATTCTTCTAGCGCATCAGCAATATCAAGAACCTCGGCCTCACCGGATGCTTCGATGATTTCAAGAAGGCGTTCTTCGGGTGACTCGCCCTCATGATGCAAAATCGTGACGGCGATGACGGCAGCAATGCTGCTTGTCACGACATTATCTTCACTGGTGACAGGCTTTACGAAAGGAATGACGCGGCAATCTTGCCGTGAGTCATGATCGGTCATGCGCATGACAATACTCCATTATCGAAGAGACGTTGTGGGGATGAATGAAGGTCAAGTTACGGTTTGGGCGTTGACCACGCCGAAAATCAACAAATTGATATAACCATGCTTGTTTCATACGAGATATAGTGTGTCTCGATTTTTCTTTTGGGGAAAGTGAAAAATACAAAAAACCGCAAATGATCGGGTGTGTTATGTAATTGATTGCTTTTTCTGGTGTGGTTACTCTTATTTGTGTTCATTTCCTTTACTGGGTCGTTGCGCTGACGTCAAATAACTGCCTAGGTTTGCCTCCACACGAGCTTCATGAAAATGTTATGCGGACTATAATCAAGTTGTGGTGTTCAAAGAATTTTGTGATTTTGAGTTGCTTTATTTTAGTACAAAATTCAGCACAATCTATGTATCGATATTTTCCGGCTTTGTAAAAAAGCGGCTCATTTTGAGCCAAACGCAGCAATCGTGTCTTGAGAAAATTCTATCATTGAGTATGGTCAATCCATGCTTCTTGTCAGGATATTTTGCGCAAGGCGTTCAATTATATTTTGAAATTACTGTAATTAAATAGTAAACCGTCGGTCATCCATGGCGTTCCGGAGTTTGTGCTGTTGTGAGAAAAGTGTATGGAATATTTGTTTTGGTGTTTTCTGTTGTTCTTTTGTCTTCATGTGTCGCCGATACAAAATATAAGCCAACGATAAGTTCTGACGTAAGTAATTATCAATGGATAAAGAACATTGGAGACGCGACTTTGCCTTTGGCTGCGGCCATGGAATTTTGTCATAAAGAAGCAACTGAAGAAACAGCAACAACAGCGGCGGTTTTGTCTTTGGACAAAACACACACGGCCGGATCATCTGAACAAGTATTGGAAACGGAATCCTTAGAAACATTCAAAGCTAGTGAAATGTCCAGGTGCATGTCAGGCCTCGGCTTTATAAAAAAGTGACTTCAAAGCCTGATTAGGAAAGCAGAACTCATTTAAACAGGCCCTAGTACTGCCCTGATGTCCGGGCAATCTATAGTTAGCCGCGCGGCAAAGTCATAGATTAATGTGACGTTATTGAAGTTTATGATATGGACAGCGCACGTCCCTTCTCGACAACTTTACAATCATTTGGCCTTCCAAGTTTCTAGCCAGTCTACTTGTGGGTCGTGAGTGGACTTATTGTGAACAGTTGATGATATCTCCGCAAAGATCTGTTTTCCCAATTCAATGAGTGAACAGAGTGACTGATCAGCCCAAAGTATAAAAGTGGTCAACCGTCAGAGGTGTGCTGGACCCGTTTGATGTCGATGTGACGAATGTATCTGACAGTGCCTTTAACTGCCCACTCTGCGAACAATAATTTTGCCAGCAGGCTTGTTGTTGATATTTCGTACAGCAAGGCTCGACTTGCTGAAGAGTATTGATTCTACCCCAAATGTGTCTACCACGCTGACGCGAATCCGAATCTGCTTGCCAACTAATCCCTGGGTCAATGGCAATGACTTAGGGGTAGTGACCGAAACGGCCTCCCAATTTCGACCATCACTAGACGACTCCCAAGTCAGGTTGGTGCTCGCTATTCCATCTAAATCAGATATGGATGAAGTGTTCGCAGCGAGGGTGGTGCCCTCTACTGGCTCTCCAACAATAATGGCTTCGCCGTCTACCGGGTCGTCTACGTTGATAACAACTTCCGACGGGCTGGTGACCAAAACTTCACGCGTACCTCGGCTGTCTACGTAAGAAACTACAGCACGGAAGGCATATCCAACGTCCTTCTGTGTGAGTTGAAGAACTCCACCTTCCGCGGTTGTGTATAATTGCCAGCTGTTTGCAGTTTTTGATTGCTGCCAAATAATACTATAACTTCCAATGCCGTCTTCATCTGAAATAAGACTTGTATCGACCACAAGGGTACTCTTTTCGCGGGCTTCACCGGAGAGCCTTGGTGATCCTGTGGGTTTGTCGTTTACGTTTTTGACTGGCGTAGATGGCGGACTGATAAGAGTTTCTAATTTTCCTTGCCCATCAACATAAGATATTAGGACCCGAAGATACTGGTCTACGTGGGCTTCTCGAGGCGTGAATGACTGCTGAACGGCGCCAGATAAATTCAGCCAATTTTTGCCGTCACGTGATATCTGCCACTGAATCTGTGAAGTACCCATCCCATCGCTGTCTGCAATATCGGATACATCAACAATCAATGGATCATCTTCGATCGCAACAAAGGCTGCTCCAGAGGTGTTTTGGTCTTCAGAGCTTTGCCCCGACGATGTTGATGTTTGGCTCTGGCTTATGTTGGTTTGGGCGCCAGAAGTTGGCGCCGAATTAGAGGGCGTAACTTCATTTGCGCTCTCTGGAAGGCCGCCGGCTATCACAGACTGACAAAAAAACAGCGCTCCGATAACGCCAAAAGCATGAGGTGTAAATCGTAGCATAGTATTAGATTCCTAAGAATATTGGGGCTGTCATAGTTTTTCCCTCACCTTTTTTACTGCGGATAGCAATCTGTTGCAATCCAAAACAGCAACGACCATGCAATCCAAAACAGCAACGACCAAACGCATCTATGTTAAAGCCTAAACTATGCTGATAGAAGAAAATAACACAAAAAGCAACGTCCCAGTAAATCTCGAGATTTGTTCATCTCTCGAAGAGTGGTCTTTGGAACTGTTGCCACTCCTTTTGCGATTAGTCTTATTTAGCACTCATTTCCTTACTCAGCTTTTGGGATTTTCCACCTCATTGAGAACTTTGCGCGCTGCGCGCATACATTCCAGAGCCTGCGGCACGCCGCAATAAATGCCGATGACATGGATGATCGCGCGCAATTCTTCGCGTGTGACACCGTTCTTGATTGCGCCGCGGCAATGTAATTCCCATTCGGTCATTTTGCCAAGCGCGCCAATCATGCTGAGGTTCATCATTGACCGTGTTTTGACGTCAATTGCCTCATCGCCCCAGCCAAAGCCCCAGCACCAAGCGGTCATGGCCTCTTGAAAGGGGCGCGAAAAATCATCAGCACCATCAAGTGATTTTTGGACATATTCGGCACCAAGGGTTGCTTTGCGTTTTTCAAGGCCAGTTTCAAATAGATCTTTATCCATGGTTTTCCCATTCTTTTATCTAGGTTGGCGGCGCGAATCGGCCGTATTTTTCGTGTGGGTCATTTTTGTCAGTCCTGACAATCGATCAAGATTGCGGCGTGTTAAGATTGCGGACAGTCGGCCAGCCAGTCAATAGGGTTTTTCCGTGGCAAAGCCGGTTATCTGACCAGATCTTAAACCACAGCTTCTTTTAAAATTTGCAGCATTTAAATTAGTAAATT
>Ga0102948_1000247_pt1 | contig 20732 bp, 27 predicted proteins | sample SalPonA_A_H2O_MG_FD_78211 | JGI IMG/M metagenome (GOLD analysis project Ga0102948, IMG submission 78211) | Water microbial communities from South San Francisco under conditions of wetland restoration - Salt Pond MetaG R2A_A_H2O_MG | ecosystem: Environmental > Aquatic > Non-marine Saline and... | reverse complement strand
TATTTTTTGAAACTGTTAACATTCACCTTCTTACCGTTGAACTTAAAGGTAATTTCTGGGAATGACATGCTCAGATTTATCAATCGCTGATAAACAATGTTCATGTGGCTATTATCAATTTCAGTTAATCCAAATTTTTCTAGGTCTGGCCAGAATTTTACATTTGTACCAGTTTTACCTTTAGATGATTGGACTGTGTCGGTGAACGATTCTGCGTTATTCTTAAATGTGATGGTGTATGAATTTTTGCCGTCGTCAGTTTTACCAACGAATTTCTTAGAGAAACAGTTAGTGGCAAATGAACCAACACCATTCATTCCGATTTGTGTACGATTAGCATCGTCTTCAAAGTTTGAACCAGCACGGGCATGGCCCCAAGCCAACTCTGGTAAGTAGTGTCCATCGGAATTTTTAACAACAGGGATACCAGTCCCGTTATCTTGAACCTCAATAGTATCATTAGTCATTTTTATTGAGATATCTGTTGATGTTGTAAAGTTGCTTTTGATTGCAACGTCTACCGAGTTATCTAGGATTTCGTTAATGATCTTGATGAGACCAGGGACGTATTTTACTTCTTTGTACTGAATCTTTCCATCTTCGAAAATGTATTCGTTTGAGGTTGTGAGATCAACAGCGCCAATATACATTGACGGGCGTTGAATAATGTGTTCGCGTTCAGTAAGTTTCTTAATCATATCTATCCTTTATTCAGTTTACAGTATAATTATATCAAAGAATTTTTCGAATGTAAATAGTTTTTTTTCATTTTTTTCAATTTTTTTCACACTTTTCAACAATTCTCGTCAGAAGGTATGATCCAATTATAACACGGATTTAGTTAAAATTCTGATGATCCTGCGAAATCTCCCATCCAGGGCACAGTAACACCGCACCAAATATAAATAATACAAAATAGACGGTAGGAACAAATTATATGGCATACTTTCACCACGGCAGCATTAGAAAATATACCGCTGCACTGCTAGACTTCTTTAATTCTGTAGAGATACAGTATAGGGTGACGACTGGCGAAACGCTTTCCAAAGCAGTTCCCTTAAAGTACAGTTCTGTTGAAAAGTCTCGTATGTTTGATGAGTACACTACGGAGCAGATACTTTCTGGTAACTTCGGAGTATTACCTAGGGCAAGTTTATCTCTTGTCTCTATGGGTAAGGCTGAGCAGCGAGTTCAAAACAAAAATACTAAGATTGGAAAATTTACATCCGATACAACGATGGAATACATGTACAATTCTGTACCTTATGAATTTACATTCGATATTGTATTCCAATGTAGAGGTATGAACGAAGCAACGCAAATTATCGAGCAAATTGCACCAAAATTCAATCCTACCGTCAATATTGATATCTGGGATGCAAGTAATCTTGATGAACCTACGCGAGTGCCTGTTTCATTGGTTGATATCCAAATGGAACAAGAAGAATACGATGAACTATCTTCTAACATTATCACCATCACTTTTAGTTTAAGTCTACAAGGTAACTTATACCCACCAATCAAATCACAACCAAGAGTTCAAGAATTCCAAATTTACCTAAACCAAATCGAAAATGATACTTCCGCAACTCGTAAAGAGATGATGGAGTGGGATGTTGATCTATATGGCAACATCATGGATAAAGGTTTGGATCTATACACAGAAGAACTTACAAATGGTGGTGTTGGTACTTGTGGATTTAATTACGATGGCAACGATGTTAAAGTTGGCATGTGGGCTGATCGCGTTATCGTCGAAAACATGGAAGATATTTTTGTATCTACTGATGTTCAAGGAATCCTTGAGGAAATTTATGCTGGCATAAACCAAGCAAATGGATTCTTACAATTAGACGAAACAGGTTTACTTGATATTGATCCATCATTGATACCAGGTGCAAATATTGACGGTTACGTTAAATCAATTCCTGAACTTTCCGATGGCACCGTTACTGTGGTCCAACTTGCAAGACTTGACCATAGAATGGCAACAATGAATTTATTAGATGTAGCTTATAACACATCTCTTTATAGTTTAGTTGGTGATTCTAACAGACCGCCAACAAAAATTGCTTATATACTATATGAAAATAATCATGTTGCTGCATACTCATACAATCATCTTGATAAGATTGCCAGAATAGATTATTATACAGATATAAATAATTTCGTATCTGATGGCTCAGGTAGAGACGCATATTCAACATTTACATATAATTCTGATGGAAAAATGTTGAGTTTAACTTATACGGAGGTTAATGTAGTTTGACAACTAACACTGACACAGTAAAAGCTTTGCGAATTTCGACAAATCCTGATAAGATTGGGCAAACGAATATACAAAATGCGTTCTTTGACTTATTCGGTGAGCCAAATACACCTGGTAATTTTGTAAAATTAATTAATGGTAAATTATCTTATGATGTTTTACCAAAATCAGAAATAGAGATACAAGGGTGGGTGAATTCAACGCCCCAAGAGAACGTGCACCAAACAACGTTAAACAAATCAATGATTAACCGTTTGGATCTGTTTCTGCAAGAATTACTGCCTTCTTTTATTGGATATGGTGGTGTTGAATATCTGTTAACAGGTGATTTAGCAAGACCAGATAAAAAGTTGGCATATGCCATATATGGTGAAGATGAAACGGCATCGATGTCATCCTCTATATATGATGAAAATAAAAAGCTAATAAGAGTTGATTATTACGCTGATAAAACAACATTTTCCATAGACGGTTTAGGTAGGACCGGCTATAAGACAATAACATATACTGAAGACGGCAAAATACAAAGTGCTGTTTACACAGCGCTACAGGGGAATACATAATGGATACACTGAGTTATGCATATGCCGACGAGGCACATGATAGAATTAATGAATTAGAACAAATCGTAACAAAGTCTGGTGATGTCATCCAATTAACTGGTGATATTCTGGGTACTACGGTTGTTGATGCAGATGGGAGTATTAACATCGTAACGGTTGTTGCAAATGACTCACATACGCACAGCGTGTCTACTATCACTGATATTCAAGAATTTGTTGATGCTAACTCCCCTCTTAGCAAAATAACAGAAAACACAAATATCGGTTATAGATTGACTGATAGCGTTAGTGAAAACTATGGTACAATTGGCGAGCATGCTATTGACCTTAGTTATTCTGGAGACCTATACGAACAAAATGGAGCATTAGGCGATTATTCAATTGCCACTGGCCAAGGAACTATTGCTAAAAGGTCGCATTCGTTTGCAACTGGTAAGTATAACCAAGGAAAGGAAAATACTGTTCTTGAAGTTGGTATTGGGGTTGATAAAAATAGCCGAAGAAATGCTCTCGAAATATACGATGATGGTAGAGTATTAGCACCAAGTTTAACGCCTGATAAAATTACTGAAGATCATTCGTTTGTTACGAAGAGATACATAGATTATTTGATTATCGACTGCGGTGCATTTTAATTTATAAATAATAAAAAAATATTAAAAGGAAACGAAAATGGCACAAACAATTAAGTTAAAACGTGGTTTAGAAATAGACAGAACGTCGATCACGCCTACTGAAGGCGAGATTATCTATACTAAAGACAATACCGAAGTGTTCATCGGTGATGGTATTACACCTGGTGGTGTTGAATTAGGATACCTAAACAAACGAACAGGCGGTACGATCGCAAACCTAACAATCACTGGTAACCTAACCGTTAACGGTACAACTACAACAGTTAACTCAAACGATGTTGCAATCGGCGATGCTGTTATCTTCTTAAACTCTGACTTAGCAGCTGATGGTACACCATCTGAAGATTCTGGTATTACTGTTAACCGTGGCACTGAATCTGATGCTTCTTTAATCTGGGATGAAACCAACGATTATTGGAAGACAGTTTTAAGTGACGGTGAAACTACAACAGAAGCAAGATTACTTGATACTGATGATGTATTCTTCAAGACATTGTATGCTGATAGTGGTGTTTATGAAGCACAAACATGGGATGATAATTTTACCATCGCTGGCGATTCGGTAATCACTACAACTATCGTCGGTAATGAATTAAGAATTGATCATGATTTCGTGCCAAGAACTGATGGTGCAACTGCCCATGAAGCTGTCGCGAGCTCAACCTTTGAAGTTATTGATTCTGTTGTTACAAGTGATGAAGGTCACGTTACATCTGTTAACGTTAAGACAATTACAATGCCTTCAGGTTATACTGGTGAAACTGTACCTGTATCCAAAGGCGGTACTGGTATCGTTAGTGTAACTGAAAACACTCTTGTATATGGCAATGGAACTGGTCCTCTACAAGAAACGGCTGTGGGTGCTTGGGATATGACTCACGGTGTTGGCGAAATTTTATCAGTGAACTCTGCTGGTGTTCCTACTTGGACTAATACTATTGACGGCGGTACTTTCTAAGTATCGCTCTTTTTACCCTATAAATATTAGTAAGTAAAAAGAAAAGGTCGGTGTTTATATAAACCCGGCCTATTTAAAAGTTTAAATAAACGTCTTTGGTTATTCAATAATGTCCAAAGTTACGATGTAAATACAAAGGTAGAACATGGCACAAACTATTAAATTAAAGCGTACCAATGTTGCCGGCAACCACCCAACAGGATCTCAAATAGAGGTTGGTGAAATTGCTTTAAACATGGCGGATTCTTTGCTATTCTTCAAAGAACCTAACGGTGAAGTAAGACAGATTACCGTTACTAACGTTTTAAAATTAGACCAAACAGAAGAATATATACCGACGGCTGATTATCACCCGTCAACAAAGGCGTATGTCGATTTACAGGTTTTAGAATCACTTGTAGGACTTACGACTATACCAAAGACTTTAATTTCTAATAATGAAATTGTTCTCCCAAAACCTGCCTTAGGTGATATCGTTCATAATTTTGCCATGATTTATGATTCAGAAAACGCACCGTATTTCATCGAGGTAACTTGTGACCTTTCAGAAGATAAAACAAAAGTTTTATTCGATCCCCTAGACAACCTAAACGACAAATATGCCGTCGTTACTTATTTAACTTTTACTAATATTTAACCTGTCAAAGCCATCGTTCTGTTGGTTTTGGCATTCCTAATTTAATAAATAATAACAAAAACGATTTCTATACGATGGGTGAAAATGATTAAATTACGTGACCATTATTTCATAGCTTGGTTAAAAGTTTCCAAAAATTACTCTGTTACTATGTCTGAAAAGGGTATCTTTGTAGATATAAATAACAAAGAATATAAGGAAGCTTTGGCTGAATATAATGACACTATGAAGCCTATGTTAAAAGAAATCAGAAAATTCGTTAAAGAATTAGCGACCTTTACCTCTAACCAAAAAAATTGAAGAATTAAAAAACTTATTATAATAGGAGAAACACATGGCTGTTTTACAAAGACATAAGAGTACTATCTTTGGCCTAGTTGCAGACCTAAGCACAATCAATAGCTCGATTGTTGCCGAAACTGCAAGAGCTACTGCTGCTGAGTCAGTACTTACATCAAATTTATCTGCTGAGGTGGTACGAGCTACATCTGCCGAATCAGTGCTAACTTCTAACCTAACCGTTGAAGTTAATCGTGCAACTGCTGCTGAATCTGTTCTAACTTCAGATCTTGCTGCTGAAACTGCGCGAGCTACATCTGCTGAATCCGTTTTAACTTCAGACCTAGCTGTTGAAGTAGCAAGAGCAACTGCTGCTGAATCTACGCTAACTGTTAACCTAGCTGCCGAAGCATCGACTGCTCGTTCAGCTGAATCTGTTCTAACTTCAGACCTAGCCGCTGAAACTACAAGAGCAACTGCAGCGGAAAGCACAATCGCTTCTGACTTAGTTGTTGAAACTACTACTGCTCGTTCTGCTGAAGCATCTCTTGATGCAAAAGTTGTAGCTGAAACAACTCGAGCTGTTGCCGCTGAGTCTACCTTAGCTTCTGATCTTTCTGTTGAAGCAGCAACTGCAAGAGCTGCAGAATCTACTCTAACTTCTTCTCTAAATGCTGAAGTAACAAGAGCATCATCTGCTGAATCTACACTTGCATCTGATCTAGCTGATGAAACTGCTAGAGCCGTTGCAGCTGAATCTGTCCTAACTTCAGATCTTTCTGTTGAAGCCGCTACAGCACGTGCTGCAGAATCTACAAACGCTTCTGCAATCGCATCAGAAAACGTTCGCGCTGTTGCCGCTGAATCAACAATTACTTCTAGCTTGAATGCTGAAACTGTTCGTGCCACTGCTGCTGAATCAACCATTGCTTCTAGCTTGGATGCAGAAGTTACCCGTGCAACTGCAGCTGAATCTGTCCTAACTTCAGATCTTTCTGTTGAAGTCGCTCGCGCAACTGCCGCGGAAAGCACTATCGCATCTGAACTCGACGTTGAAGAAGCTCGTGCTCAAGCTGCTGAATCAACTATTGCTTCAGACCTAGCTACTAACTACCTAAACAAAACTACTTCTGATATTCAGACTATCGCCGCTGCATCTGTAATCATTAATAACGATCTACGCATCGATGGTGATTTAATCCAGTCTGGTTCGGTTATCACTGTAGTCGGTGAGGAAGTTGTATTTGAAGATAACATCGTTGTATTGAACAGTAATGCTAATGCTACTGTTGCTCCAACTGAAGATGCTGGTTGGGCTGTTAACCGTGGTGTTTACGGTACTCAAAACATCGTAATCTGGGATGAAACTAACGATGCACTAACTGCTCTTAAAGATTCTTCTGACCCAGAAGCTCTAGTATACGATAACATTGCCTTTGAATCTGATTTGCTTGCTGAAGCTGCTCGTGCTACAGCTGCTGAATCTTCACTCGCAAGCGACCTAAGTGTTGAAGTTGCTCGTGCTACAGCTGCAGAATCTACTCTAACTGTTAACCTTTCTGCTGAAGCTTCAACTGCTCGTTCAGCTGAGTCTACTTTAACTTCTTCTCTAAATGCTGAAGTAACACGTGCTCAAGCCGCCGAATCTGTTCTAACTTCAGACCTATCTGCTGAAGTAGCTCGTGCTACATCTGCGGAAAGTACTCTACAAGTTAACATCAATACTGAAGCATCAACTGCTCGTTCTGCAGAAGCTTCGCTAGATACTAAAGTTGTTGCAGAAACAACTCGTGCTACAGCTGCAGAATCTACTCTAACTTCTGCGCTAAATGCTGAAGTAACCCGTGCTTCTTCCGCTGAATCAACATTGGCTTCTGACCTTGCAGACGAAACCGCCCGTGCTCAAGCAGCAGAATCAACTAATGCATCAGCTATCGCATCAGAATCTGTACGCGCTCAATCTGCTGAATCTGTTCTTACTTCTGACCTAGTGGCAGAAACTACAAGAGCTACGGCTGCTGAGTCTACAATCACTTCAAGCCTAAATACTGAGGTAGCACGTGCTACAGCTGCAGAATCTACTTTAACATCTTCACTAAATGTCGAAGTTGCTAGAGCTACTGCTGCTGAATCTGTATTAACAAGCGATCTTGCTGCTGAGACTGCAAGAGCAACTTCTGCTGAATCAGTACTAACAAGTGACCTAACTGCTGAGGTTGCAAGAGCAACTGCCGCTGAATCAGTACTAACAAGTGACCTAACTGCTGAAGTTGCGAGAGCTACAGCTGCTGAGTCTACTTTAACAAGCGGACTAGTTGATCTATCAGGTGTAACTGATGCATCTGCTGCTCGCTCTAACATTGATGTTTACTCAGCTGGTGAAGTTGATGCTGCTATCGCTGCAGGCGGCGCAGTATTCGTAACTGAATCACTTCTAGTAACTGCTGATGCAATCACGTTGAGCAACCCAGCTAAATCTGATATGCTATTCAACTTTAATACTGTTCGTCACACTGATGCTAACTTCGTATCTTACGATGTTCCAGCAACTGCAGCTTCGATCGGTAGCACCACTTACAATTTATCACCTAACGCTTCTGGCGACTTCGATGGTAAATATGTTACTGTTCAGTACGCTTACGTACCTTCAGTATAATATAGCCTAAAGGTTAAATGCCGGGCGGAGTAAACCTCTGCTCGGTATGATAAATAAATTCAAATTAAAAGGAAAAGAAAATGGCAGTTATTTTATATAAAAGTGCAAATACTACAGTAAACACGATTGCTGATAGAAATGCGATTCCTTATAAAGTTGATCATATGGTTGCTACTGTTTTAGATGCTATTGCAGATCCTGTTGCTGGCGCTGGCATCGCCACTTACAGATACAATGCTTCACTGGATCAATGGATTCTAATTTCTAAATCATCAGTCGAAACTATGAGTTTCGAAACTGAAGAGTTATTAATAGTTAACGGAGCGGTTTCTCCTTCACAAATTCCTACAGATAATCAAATCTGGGATGTGAAAGTTGTTGATGGGAACGTTATTATTGCAGACGTTCGTGTTGAAGATCTTACTGTAACACCTTCAAGTGTTAGCGGGCTTAACGCTTACGACGGTTATAAGTTAAGATTTACTTATGCTTACGGCACAGTAACTCAACAAATGGACTCTTACTTGGATGCTAAAATCCAAGAGCTAATTGGGACAGCTACAGTTAATTATGATACTCTGGGCGAAATCCAAGCAATTATTGAGGCTAGCGGTACTAATACCGGTGGCGTTGCAGACTTTGAGGGAGCATTATAATGGCAAATTTAGCACAAAGAATTGGACAAGAGTTTAAGACTCTTAGAGATAATGAACTATCACTAAAATTAAATACAAACGCAAACCAGGAAGTTGTTGCTGACATCGTTCCTGCTTTGGCAGATGCTTATACGCTAGGTACGCCAGAAAGGCCGTTTAAGGATTTATATGTTGGTGCAAATTCATTATATGTAAATGGTCAACAAGTTATCTCTGATAACTCAGGCACAATCGTCGTTTCCGCTGACAGCGATCAAAACATTCAGCTAAAAACTGAAGGTTCAGGAGACATTGAATTCTTACCAAATGGTACAGGTACGATTCAATTTAAAGGTAACATTGTTTTATCAGCAGGTGCTACAATATCTACTGCTGGTGGCTCAAACGTTATGGAAGCCTTGGAACTAACTGGTTCCTTAAAAGGTCCACAAACATTTACTATTGACCCTGCTGCACACGGTGATAACACTGGTACAGTTATCATTGCAGGTAATTTACAAGTAGATGGTACGACAACCACACTTAACTCGGTCGTTTTAACTATTAATGATAAAGCTATCGTCGTTGCTGATGGAGCGGCTACTGCTGCTGAAGCTAATGGTGCAGGTATTATTGTTTCTGATGGTACAATCGCTAACTTCACATACAACGCTTCAGATAATGCTTTCAAAGCTACTGTCGATATGTATGCAAATGGTTATAAGGTTATTACTACTGACTCATTGGCTGTTGCTGAAAGTACAATTGCTTCGAACTTAGCTTCAGAAGCTACATTCGCACGCGCTGCGGAAAGTACTCTACAAGTTAACATCAACAATGAAATCGTTAGAGCTTCAACTGCAGAATCTGTAAACGCTTCAGCAATTACATCTGAGGTAACTCGAGCAACTGCAGCTGAATCAACTATTGCTTCAGACTTAGTTGTAGAGGTAACTCGCGCAACTGCAGCTGAATCAGTAAATGCTTCCGCGATCGCAAGCGAAGTAACAAGAGCTACTGCGGCTGAATCTGTAAATGCTTCTGCAATTGCAGCTGAAGCAACTCGAGCCACTGCAGCTGAATCAACCAACGCGTCAGCTATTGCATCCGAGGCAACTCGTGCTACTGCAGCTGAATCAGTAATTGCTTCTAATCTTACTGCGGAAATCGCGAGAGCAACAGCGGCTGAATCAACCAACTCGTCAGCTATTGCATCTGAGGTAACTCGAGCAACTGCTGCGGAATCTGCGTTGAACTCAAGCGTTACTGTTGAACGTGGAAGAATTGATGCTATCCTATTATCTGCTGACGCCGATAAGGATTCATTCGCTGAAATCGTTTCTTTAATCAACTCGGTTGATCAAACAAATGATACCGCATTCGCTACTTATGTTTCTACTAACAATTCTGCATTGGCATCAGAGGTAACTCGAGCAACTGCTGCGGAAAGTACAAACGCATCGTCAATTGCTTCAGAGGTAACTCGAGCAACTGCTGCGGAATCAGTATTAACATCAGCAATCGCTTCTGAAGTAAACAGAGCAACTGCTGCGGAAAGTACCAATGCTTCGGCTATTGCTGTAGAAACAACTCGAGCTCAGGCTGCTGAAAGTACTAATGCTTCAGCTATTACATCTGAAGTAAACAGAGCTACTGCTGCTGAAAGTACTAATGCATCAGCTATTGCTTCAGAAGTAACAAGGGCACAGGCTGCTGAAAGTACTAATGCTTCCGCTATTGCTGCGGAAACAACTCGTGCTACATCTGCTGAATCTACGCTTCAGGTTAATATCAACACCGAAGTAACTCGAGCAACTGCGGCTGAAAGTACTCTACAAGTTAACATTGATAATCTAACAATCGATGATGTAGTTTCTGGTACAGCTGGCGATATTCTTTACCATAATGGTACAGGATTCGTTAAACTACCAAAAGGAACAAATGGTCAAATCCTAACCTTGGTTAACGGTTTACCAGCATGGACTGATATAACTATCGGATAATTAGTGAATAACTAATGTATTAAGATGGCTCCGGGATTTTTCCTGGGGCCATTTTTATTTAAGGGAGAAAAATAATGAAAGAGACAATTAAAAAGTTTTTTAGAAGTCTTTTAATGGATCAAGATAAGGCAAACCACGCATTTTATGGTTTACTTACTTATGCGGTTATTAGTATTTTTAATGTAGACATTGCTCTATTTGTGGTTTTTATAATTTCAATTGGAAAAGAAATTTTCGATGAGATTGATTACGGTGGGTTTGACATGAAGGATTTTTTGTATACCTTCATGCCAAGTTTAGTGCTGTATTTAATGCAATACTAAAAAATAATTTTGGACTCATTTGGTGGAAGGATATCCAGATTTGTTGTTGCTTTAATATAAGCACGTTCAATTTCTGGGAAATCGTCCAATGGAGCACTCCAAATAATATTCATCGGGTGAATCTGTACTGCGGCAGGCGCGCTACCTAAATCTAAAATACCATAAGGCATAATATTACCATCTTTTGCTTGATATGGCTTGATGACAAGAATCTCTTGTCCAGCCCCTGTATCAACACCTTCCATATTACCGAAGATGATATCACCAGTTATCAGCTTTATTACTTTCTTCACTGTCGCCATATAAATCCTTTAATGTATTTTCAACTACTTCAACTACTTCGGCTTCTGCAGATTGCTCAACTTCCACCGCTTCAACTATTGCTTCTTCAATAAGATTTTCTATATTAATAGACTTTACTTCTTCTTGAACCTTTTCTTCAGCAGCTACCTTGGCAGCAGCTTCTTCTTGCAGCTTTTCTTTCCAGGTTTTTTTCTTAGGTTTCTTTTTAGGCCATAAACCGCCATCAGTATGAATATTGACTCCAGAAATTCGCTCTATCATTAATCATCCCACCTTTCTTCTTCACATATTTCACAATTAAGTTCTTTATGCTGTTTGCATCTTTTACCTTTTTGGAGATGTTTATGTCTCTTGGTCATATCAAGTTTAGTGTCGACCGTAGCAATATCAGCTGAAGTAGTTTCTTCAGCCAGCTTCTTGAGATACTTCTTGAACTTCATACTATTTTCCTTATTTCTTGTATTATTATATCAAATTTTAAATTAATATATCTTAATGAAGAAACCATTATCAGAGCTAATTTTCTTAGCGCCATTAATCATTTTATTCATAATTGGAGATAAGTTTTTATCGTTCTTTACAAAGAAATGCATCATCTTTAATCCTTGTATTTTCATACATAGGTTTTCAGCAACAGCGAAATCTGATTTAGCTTTTTCTATAAGATCTTTAAAGGTGTCTTTAGTGATAGGGTTTTGATCTTTGACCTTAGGATGTCTAATTACATCTTTATACCATCCATAAACTTCGTTAATGCGTCTATCATCAAATGTACTAAATACATTAGGTGATTTACCAAAGTAAGCAATACTTGAAATACGTTCATCATCGTATTCACTCATTACTCGGTCAACGATTTTTGTACTAATCTTTCCTAAACGGCCACCCGTTGGTGATCCGTCAGAAGTAATTTCTGTTTGGGCCGTACCATACCCATGAGGGAACCCACGAACCTGAAGACTAATTTGCTTAGTCGTATCATTGTTCATAAAGGTAAATAATCCAATTTCTTTACCATCTGCACTTAAGTTGCAATTGATATTGTTAATTGTAATATCGTAATTTGCAATTTTTATTTTGCCTGGCTCATTTGTAAGCTCAACCTTTGGTTTATCGCTAACCAATTGTTTAAGTGAGATTGGATATAGCAGTTTTTCAAGGTATAGCATATAGATTTTATTGTTGAACATTTCAACCAAGCCATCCTTGATTTCATAATGATCTACGATATGCTGTAATTCTTTTGCGATAGCATCTCTTTGAGATTTCTTAATGATAAAGATGTCCGCAGGGTTCCATGAATCTTTTGCTATTTTTACCTTTTTACAGAATGCGGTAATGGCATTAGCGAATTTAGAATTATCAGTAGCATCATGTAGAATTTCATAGGAAGATAATGAACCGACGATATTAACAACAGCCGGCTTTGTATATTGGAAAGTAGGTAACCATGCTTTAAATGCGTCAGGGTTATCAACGAACAACTTCTGCCCAGTATCCTTTGGTGTTTTTATTTCTTTCATTAAAGAAGCAACCGTGGCTAGTTCACCAGCATCAGCAAGTTTTTTACCTAGTGCATTACGAGATCCACCCATGCCAGAATACGGTGCTTTATCAATGTCGATAAACCTATATGAATTCTTTCCATCGGTAAAGATAGCAGTGTGTACATTATTTGGGTAAATAATCTGCTCGTACTTTTTAATATTTGTTTGGACTTTTTCCAATTTGACAATATCATCAGTCTTTTTAAATTTTACTGATTTGCCGCCCTTTACCTTAACTTCTTTACCAGCATTTATATCGGCAACGATGGCAACTATATATTTTGACTTTGAAATATCTGCTTTACTAAATAATGCCATTATGAATATGCCTTCTTAATTTCTTCGTACATTGAATGCAATTCTTTTGGAGTATTTTTCTTAAAGAATTCTTCATCTTCAATATTAGCAATTACTTTACTTGCGCTAATATCATCGTTGGTTCTCGGTAATTCTTTAACACTTACACCCAATGAACTTTTTAATTGTTTTTGGTATTCTGCAACACGGTCAGAACCAGCGTATACTACATTAATATTTATAGGAGCTGAGTTAATAATTCTAGGAACATTGCCATTTGATGCATGAACGATTTCAGCATTAGGAGCAACGGCACGAACCATCTTTTCACGCAGTTCTTTCGTTTCTTTTGTGTCAGAACCAGTTACAATACAAATAACCAAATTATCGTATAGTGTAGCAGCACGTTTAAATAGTTTAGCGTGGCCTTCCTTAGTAACTACTCGGAATTTACCAAGGATCATCGCGTTATTATTACCACGCATTTGTTTGATGATTTGTGTTTTAGCAGTTAATTGAATATCATCTTTGATCATTGCATCAGATTTTTTGCTATGAGAAAAATCTAATTTAAAACGTTTCATTATGGTTGAAAGTTCAGACATAAGATCATCTAATTTTCTCGATTTAACCGTAAAACCATTAGCGATTTCTAATGCTACACGAGTAACATTTTTCCAATATACACCCTCATCATCAAAATTGTCTTCTTTATACTTCATTTTAATGGCCGCACGAGCAGCTTGGTCTAATTGGTATTCTTGTTGCCACTTCAATAGACGACCGTTATATTTGAGTACAACACCTTCTTCTTTACCACCGTATTTTGACTCAATAGCAAGGAACATTTGTCGCATATCATCTAACAGAATTTTTGGTGTATCCCAAGTCATACTGTTTTTACGTTGAGCGAACTCTGATTTTAGTACACCATCAACTATACCTTTTTCAAAAGTTTGTGGTGATACCATGATGCCTTTAAATAGTAGAGCTGGTGTGTCAATTTTTAATTCTTGAGCGTATTTCCCACGATTAGAAATATCCATGCCACTTGGTTTTGTTTTAAGTTTACCGAACTTTTCTTCCCAAGACGATTTACTATGACCAATCAAAACCATTTTATGTTTAGTGCTGTAATTAGAACTAAGCGTTGGTTTACTCATTAAGAATTCAACGAATAATTCGGTACCAACGGGAATTGAGTTTTTGCCAAGCTTAGAGAAATGTTGGAATACAGTTTTGAACTGAGATGCACCAATTGATTCTTTCTTAACTTTAGTATTAGGTTGGTAATCAAATTCTGAACTATATAGAACATTACCTTTATAAGCAAAGATATAATCGTTTAAATCTCCGTTATTATCTTTCTTAATAATTGTTAATTTAACACCATCTGTTTTGTGTTCAACAGTTACTTCTGATGTTAGGAATTCTTCAATCTTTTTATCAGTATTTAAATATTTGCCAGCTGCTTGAATTGAAATATCAAGTTGGTCTTTTGCTTCATTTAGGTATGTTCTAAAATTCATGAGTAATCCTAATTCTTAATAGACGCAGAATAATCTGCCAATTTCTTTACTTTATTGTATGTTTCACGAGCAGCCATGTTAGTCTTTTCAACTTTCCAATCCGGGATTAAACCTTGCTCACCAGATGCAGCTCTAGATTTATTGCGTTCAATTGCTTTATTAACATCTACATCAACTAAAATAACTGCAGTCCTAAAACCATATTCTTTGGCTTTCTTTATTTTATTTATTAAACCTGATTCACCCGACCCAGTCGTTACTTGTGCTACGGATTTACCCTTTTCATAATAACTTTCTAATTCTTTATTTGCAATTGATGTTGCTTTTGCAACAAGTTTTCTAGCTTTCTCAAAATCACCACCTGATAACTTCTTGGTGATAGCATCAACATCAACTAAGTCTATCTTTGAAAAGTACTGTTGATGGATGTAATTTTTACCGGAGGCTGAGCCTCCGATAATCAATACCAATACTCTATCGTCCTTTACAATATCGCTAATGACGGATTCATATAGGTATTCTTTAAAATCCATGGTAATGCCTTATAGCTGTTTAGCAAAAGCAATTAGATCTTTCGCTGACTTAGAAATCAAAACACGAAGAGCACGTTTTTGGTCAGGCTTTTGAAGCTTATCATGTGCTGCTAAGATTTTGTTGATTGATTCAATATCAATTTTTTCTTTACCACGTCTGAATTGAATTTCTTTATCACCATCTAGGTCCTGAGCAGAACGTAGTTGCATAATGATATGATCGTTTTCGTCTCGTGTTGCTTCTTCTAAATATTCTTTAAAATGCATTATTATTTTCCTTTATTATATGATTCTAGCAAATCGCGGAATGATTCACGTAGCTTACCGCCACGAAGATTCTCAAACTCAGCGTAATATGCTTCAACGGTTTTCAAATCAGGCTTAACACCAAGTTCCTTGCAGAATCTGCTGTAGCCAGAAATCTTAACTTGGTAATCCAATTCTTTGTTACCAACTTCTAGTACTTGACCCTTTTGGCCTTTAATACCAAATAGTAATTCAATATAACGATCGTGTATATTCTTAATCGTTTTCTTATCTTTTACATATTTCTTTAGAAGATTAAGAATGCCAATGAATGACCAGAATAGCTTTTCATCTACATCTTCAGGATCTACCTTAAAGCAAAGCTTAACCATCTCGCGAACAGTGGCCGCGTAAGAACGATCACTTGTTGGAATTTCTCTGTAAATATCTTTACCATCTTGAACAAGAGGTTCACCATTATCATCTAGTACTCTTTCATATGCTATAGAAATACCTTTATTCAAATTGAATTTTAGCATACGAGCAACATCAGCACCCTTGGCCGTTGAGATCTTACCAGATTTACCAATGATACCAATGTTTTCACGAACGTCTAATGAACCACTCATCGCACGAATTAAGTATTTGTGGTGAACAGCCTTAACTTGATTTTTTGCATCCTCAAACGTTGAGCTGTGGCCGAACTTAGCCATCTCATTTGGTTTACCTTCTTCATCGACTTCCAAGAATTCAAAATCAACCTGAGCAAGAGCCTTATAATCGCCAAACTCAGCAATAAATAAGCAATTAATCTGTTCACCGATAGATGAAATAGTTAGCTTGTTATTACCATGATACTCGATCCCAGGGACGATTTCCTTGCCTTCTAAAGAATCAAGTAGATTCCAAAGATTTTCCTTAGATTCTTCTGGTACAATGATATCCAAATCACCAGCAGATTTTTTGTATTTCAATAGCTCTGCGTCGGAAATGCTTTGATCGAAAATGTAAGATGTACTGCCATTGTAGAGTTCATTAGTGTCTAGGCGGGCTTCTTTGGTCCAAAGAGGAGTCTTGTATTTCTTAATATATAATGAATTAATCTTTTTGAAAGCGGCGGTGAATTTTTTAATGAATTCTTGGCGGTCAGCTTTCACAAGATCAATTTTGTCGGCCTTAATATTTTGGCCGGTCTTTTTATTTGTAGCAGTGACGTTACCACCCATAATGATCTCCTATTATATGTTTTGTATTATTTATATAATTTATACTCGATGGCTTACTTTTGATGGCTCGCAATCTTCCGATTCCTTATCGGCTTTTTTGCGAATAGTCTGAGTTTCGGAAGATGCTTTATGTATAGGTTCTACCTTTCTTTTAAAAGGTTTTGGCGGAGTCCAATATTGGACTCCTATGATGTTATTCATAGATGTTATTTACGGATGTCCTTTTCGGTTTTTCCTAGTTGGTCGGCGAGTTCTAATAGGCAGTCGAAAGATGATGATGAAAAATCACAAGTGTAATTTCCTGTTGAATTTCTTTTAGCAGATGTGAGTTTACAGTTATGTTCCTCAGCGAATTGGATGATGTCAGAAATAGAGGTTTCGGTAGTAATATCTGCAGTAGTAAAAAACATTTTTTGTCTCCTTGATTTAATATTTAATAATTATATCAAAGACTTCAAGATATGTAAATAGTTTTTTTCATAAAAATAAAAAAATTCTTAAGATACAAAAAATGCAGCCAAAGGGCTGCATTTTGTTTACTGACTATGTAATTAGTCTTTCTTAGAAACGAAAGAGTAGAACTCTTTAGCCTTTTCCATCAACTCGTCAACGGTGTACATTGCTGGCACTTGTGCAATGCTAACAGCTTCACTCATTTTCTGAGCCATTTCAAGGTTTAGCGCGTACTGCTTATCCATGTAGTCCTTTGCCATGGCAAGAACTTCTGTACGAATTTCAAATGGGTTTTTGTTAGACATAATTTTTCTCCTGTGTTGTGTGTAATGTCATTTTAAAAGTTAACTTCACCACGTTCAATTCTTCTGATTCTGTTTTCCAAATCAGAAAGATTTTGTGATAAAGCTAAGTATTCCTCAGTTCTTTCTCTTTTACGAGAATATGAATCTTTTTTTAACGAACGAATTGCTTTCAATATGTATTTCATAATTACTACCTTTTAGCCTTTATATCATTAACGATATCTTGTAAAGAAAAGTGTGGTGGGTATTCATGCCTTACTAATTCAGCAACTTCAATAAGATATTTCTCTTTGCTATCTCTTATGTATTTTACTAACGCTTTTTTGAAGCGTCTTTTCACCTTATTTATCATTTGTATAACCCCTTTCGTTTTTGTTTATTATAAAATTATTTATTTTAAAATAACATAAACTAAGGTATAATTTCGTAATCTTTGGGAGTACGATTATTTAACACAATGGTTAATTTTTATACACTATTTAATAGTTCGTCTAATTTAACTTTAATTAGGTGATCTTTAAAAGATTCAAACATTCTTGATCTATGAGGTAGAACAACCAAGTGTGTTTTGTACTTAGAGCTAATTAGGTTTTGGGAGTTCTTAATATCAAATGTGCATGCAATAGGTTTAACAATCATCGTGCCAGAAGGATCTGTTTGGATGATTGATGTTGTGTAAATCTGTGGTAATTTATCATTAGCCAAAATTTCTTCTTTTAAACGAATTGGTCTAAACATAGGATTCTTATCAATATCATTTCTTCCAAGTTTAGATAGTGTAACGATTAAATCCAAAGGTTCAAATACTTCTTTATCAATAGCAGCTTCAGTATATTTACGTCTTAAAGTACTTGATGTATGTGCCACGCCGTCTTTTGGTTGATAGCCGAATTCTTCATCTAATACACCGTGATTTGTTCTAACCACCATGTACCCATCTTTTACCTCATTCATCTCGACGGCGTAGTCCTCAAAATCAACTAGCTCTTCGAATTTTTTTCCGGTCCGTTCTTTTTCAGCCCTGTACTTATCTTTTACTTCAGCAGGCAATGTGATTTCAATTACGAATAACCTATCACCGTCTGTAATCAGAGTACATCCGTCAATACGATTTTCAATTATCGTTTTTACAGCTTCTTCAATATTACCCTTCTTAAGGCATTGGCGAATAATTTTACCATTTAAAGCAACAGCTCCACCGTTGCCCTTTGCCTTTGATTTACCATCTTTTTTATCGGTGGTATTATTCAAAGCACTGTTAACTAGACTTAAGTAAAAATCTTTATCATTAACAGATACGCCTTCTGTCCAATCCGAGTCAGTATCAATTAAAAATAATTGTGATGCACCGTGTTCAGCGACAGTATAACGCCTTACTTTATATTCAGGATCGTATGCGCGATCTCTAATTTTTGCTAAGCGCCATTTAGCACCCTTGGTCGGTTTGCCTGTTTTCTTATCACGTGGCAATTTCATCGCGACGGTAACACACATTTATTTGCACTCCAAATAATATAAACTAAAGTTATTTATACTTATTTGAGAGGTGCTCTACTATTTCTGGGTGATTTAATTCTTGTGGATAATAATCATTTGGAGTAAAATCAACACAAACGTTAATTCGACTAAACCCATCAGATTCCCATAAGTTAGGATCTTTATTATGGATATGGCCGTGTATGATAGTCTTAATTTCCTTACCCTTAAGATTGGACATCATTGCCTTTTCTAAACCTTTCGTCCACCTTGATTCATAACACGGGTAATGATTAATAAAATACGGCTTGGCATAAATGTAATCAACTACATCAATGAAACCTGCATCCAAGTAAAATTGATCTGGTTGATGATCATGGTTACCACGAACCAATATCTTACGCCCATTTAAGAGTTTCAATAATTGTTGAAAATGATCTTCACGACCACGTAATCCTGCCGATAGATCACCAACGAATAAAGAAATATCTTTTGTTGATACTACAGAGTTGTGACGCTCAATCATTAGTTTAGCATTATCAATAACACAGTTGTCATCTTCAAAATCAAATGGTCTTTCTGCATATTTTATAATGTTCTTATGGTAAAAATGATGGTCACTGCTTGCAAAAATTTTCAAGAAAATACCTCTAAAATGCCGAGGGCCAAAACAGCCCTCAGCCTTAAATAAAATTTAGTTTATCTTAATTAGTTTTTTCTGCTGTTCTTTAGGTTCGACTAAGACCTTAAGAATACCATCAGCTACGTTTGCCTTAATATCACCACCCACATAATTTTCGTGGAGAATGATTGAACGTTCAAATGATGTATTACTGATGTGCCTCTGCATATATTCAACTTCTTCATCTTGAACCGTGGCATCCTTTCTGCCACGAATGAGAAGTCTATTTCCTTTAAGCTCTAGTTCTACATCATCTTTACCGAAACCGGCAATCGCAACCTCTACATGGAGGTTCTTATTCTTATCAATACCTAAGTTTGTTAGTGGATACCGTGCAATTTTAGCATCCATAGTTGGTGTGCGGAAGAAACTTTCTAAGTCACGTTCCATCAATTGTTGTAATAACATCTCGTTATCTCCTTTTTGTTATGAGCATCTCGCTCGGTTTAAATGTACACACAGCGCGTGGAATACAAAAATATTTATAATCTAAAACCACTTAATTTATCTACACACATTGAAAAAAATTGAAAAAAATTGAAAAAATTTATTACTTCATCCATTGAGGCATTTCCCTATTAGTATATTTAAGCATGCGCTGCTTTTCGTTGATGTAGTAATTACGATATGCTGTTACTGAATCATCATCCTTACAATAATCTGGCATAGCCTGAGGCATCTTCGTCATAGGACCTTTAAAGATATTTTTCGGTGGTTGAGACAGAAGTATTGAAAGTTTTGCTGTAGTAAGGTGATTTTTACCATAACGATGTGTGTACTCTAAAGATAAGTGAATAAACAGTTCGTATAACCACATATAGTTTGCGTCTGACTCACGAGCCCATACAGCCGATGGGTGATTGATGTGAGTAGCTTTGTAAAGCATATCTTCCATCTTACCGTTTAATTTCCAACGTTTAATCCTACGGCCACTTGATTGATCAATCCATTGCTTGCCATCAATTACTCGGTGAGCGGTACACAGCAATTGTGCAGTTTCCAAAATCATTTTAACCACGTGCTTATCGCAGTGGTATTGTGCACAGGTCTCAGGTTCTTTATCCAGGAAGAAAATATTCATAGTAGTTTCTCGTTAATATCTGCGTAAGCGTCTAACAATTTATCTTCGTCATAGTGACCGTTGAATTGGTCATTAAATACTTTTTGGATAGAATGT